>Ga0207433_10001405_pt1 | contig 51800 bp, 73 predicted proteins | sample YelNatPaOPGAMG01_FD_187559 | JGI IMG/M metagenome (GOLD analysis project Ga0207433, IMG submission 187559) | Hot spring thermophilic microbial communities from Obsidian Pool, Yellowstone National Park, USA - OP-RAMG-01 (SPAdes) (version 3) | ecosystem: Environmental > Aquatic > Thermal springs...
CTCATATCGCCCAAAATTATTTCTAATTAATTCCCTCTTAAGCATTTGGGTCAAGCAATGACTATGAATTGAGGTTCTACTATCATCATACTGTAAAAACTTCGTGATTTCCTTTGCCTTCCTTCCAGGATTATCAAACAGATACTTCAAGACCTTAATAAATTCACTTTTAGTGTCCTCCCTAAGTCCTCGATTCCATTTCATTCTAATCCTTTCTGTTTGCCTTTTGCCGGCTCCCGAAGCTCCGGGCATCCGGCTACCCTCGGCTTGTGGAGGTAAGGAGGGGAGAACCTCCTATCGGGATACCGGCAAAAAACTCTTACCGTATTTATTTTTATTATATCAGATTTTTTTTATTTTGTCAAGTTTTTATCTTATTTCTCCCTAATTTTATCCTCTTCATCCTCTTAACCGGCAGGAATACTTGCTTTCCGCTTCCATAATCAATCGAATCAATGTCTTCTTCAAGCCAATCGCTGAAATTACTGACCAGCAGGCAAAGTGGGGTCTTCAGTATGACCTTCTCGCATCCCCGTTTAAGCAGCCTCTCAATCACGTCTTCTTGTATCCCATACCCCTGAACCATTCTCATAAAGTGCCTTTGATCAACCTTTTTGAAAAAGTTCCGGTTGTAGAAGATTCCCGCAAAAACTATCCTCTTCTTTTGGGGATCGAACGTGTAAATCTTTTCCATACCTATCCTTATACCAAATTATCCTTTTGTCTCTTATCTCACCGATGATTGGTACATTAACATATTTTTCATTTCTCACTATTTCTGTCATTTTTGATTTCTTCCCAGGTAAAGGTCTTATGACAATGAACACACATTAACTTTTCATGATCACAACCATCTTCCTTCACTGATTCGCCATTAGATTCTGGAAGATACTTATTACAAATCCGATACCACGAGATATTCTTTCCCTCCGGCAAAGATTGTAATCCATTAGAAACACCACCATGTGGAAGTATGAATTTCTCATAAAACTGGAGACACTTATAACCAGTTGACTTCCCAATACCAATATCTCTGAAAAGCCCCTCGATAAATGCCTGATTACCCTTGCCATACTTCTGGTAATTCTTATCATTGTAAATCCTTTCCCCAACCTCGGCGTAACCGGTTATCAGTTCAATCTTTGAGTTAGTCACTCTTTCAGTAATGATTGCCCGGCAATCATCAACCATCTGCGTATACCATTCTTGGTTCTGTAGGTTAGTCATACCTACCTCCAAAGATTTCTTGAGCATCCTTCGTCAAGTGATCCATCGCCTCCCTATCCTCCCTGCGGTAATATTCGGTCCTTTTCTCTTGCCTCTCATCGACATATTTCCGGTAAGTTGGGTCAATCTCATAAAGGCTTGGTTCGTAAATCTTCTTGGCTTCCTCTTTAGTGATTTGGTTGCCCTGTTTATCGTAGTGAATCCAGGGTAATTTCTTCGTGACTCGCTCCTGATTTTCTTTCATTCTTTGGATCCACCAATCCTTCTTATCCGTTGTTTTGCTCGAGGCAAGATAACCGGCTATCCTTGCGGTGTTATTTTTGGCAATCCTATCTTCGGCGGTCTCTTGCCCTTCTACTGGCAACATCTCAACTAAAGTGGAAAGCAAAACCTTAGACCCATCCTTGAATTTCAAAAGTTTTGACTTTTGCGTTTCATCACTCCACCAATCATCAATTCTCTTGGCATACTCATCGGAAACCTTTTTTACCAGCCCACCGGCAAACTTAAGTAAGTACATCATTCCTCCTCAATGACCCTCGGTCCATTTTTGACCTTGCGGGCATAAAACGCCTTTAGCTGGTTCCATTTATAATAGAGTTCCTTTGGCGTCGTTATCACCGGAGCATAGCATTCTTCAATTATCATTCGGGCAAATTTAATTGCGTTCAGAATTTCATTTAAGGTATGCTTATTTAATAAATGTTTACAGTAATACCTTTGCTGTTTTTGAGGCATAGGTTCAGAACCAAATTCTCTTTTAAAAGAAGAGATTATCTGATTTATTGAGTCATCCCCAAAGCTTTGCTTAATAGATTTATCTATTACACTTAAAGCATTTATATTATTATCATTTAAAGCATTTATACCTTTAAAACCAGAGGGTGGGTTTGAAGGGGTTCTGGTTTTTAAATTCTTAACAGTCTGCGTCTTCCAAATGTAATTTAACTTTACATACCAGCCAATAATCTTACCTTGTTCATCTTTGGCAGAAATTTTCTCAATAAGTCCCATCTGTTTGAGTATTTTATCAGCTTTGGCAAATCGAATCTCGCCCCATTTAAGCCCTTTCATGCAATAAGATGGTGTAGCTTTTGGCTGGTTAGTCCCTTGCCATTTCGCAGTGTAATAATAAAACATGTAAAGCGCGATAGCATCTGGCGATTTTTTAAGTAATTCACCATAAGTGTCTGTTGACATTATTATCAGACGCTTTTCAAGTTCAAATTCATTCAAATCCTCCTCCTTATACAAAACCCGCCAGGAGGCAATGGTAAGAAGGATTGTCTCAAAACTGGCGGGCAGACATTTGTATACAAGTGTCCAATCTTACCATGCCTCAATTATATTATAATATATACCAAGCAAAAAATCAAGCCCCATTTTTACTTAATTCCTTGATCAAAAGTGCTTAGGAGATCAAGGTCTTCCTCAATCGGTTCTTCATCTGAATAAGCTTCAATCGGCACTTCTTCATTATCCGGCTTTTCCCTACTACCAAACTTGCCCGCACTGAATACTTTCTCAAGGTCAATCTTGGCGTCAATTATGGCCTGCTTTTCCTCATCAGTTATCTCTGACTTTTTAGGCGAGGCAACCACACTATATTCCGTCTCCAGACCCTCACCGGTTCGCTTAATCTTGATGTCATAACCAGTAAGTTCGCCATAGTCCTCATCTTTAGCGTAAGCCAGTAACTGCCCGTAAATCTGCCAACCGACCTCTAAAATCTTAACCTGTCCATCCTCCCGATCAATCACTGTCCAGGCGTATCGGTTCTTCGGCTCATTCCCTTGTAGGCAGTAAGGACAACCTTCACCTTGGCAGATTTTCGAGGAATACTTGCCCTCTGACTTGAAGCCATGTTTCTTGAAGTGGAACGTCTGGGAGGCAATTCTAATTCTGTTCTCACCGACCTTCAATTTCATGAAATTGCTTGGTCCAGTTTCACCTTCGTATTCCTTGTCAATTATGAATGGCATTCCATACCTCTTTATTTCTCTTATTTCTTTTTGGCATCCGGGTTGCTCAAATCGTAAACCCTTGCCCAGCCAGCGATACCAATGACAGCCAATAAGATGGTAGCACTGACGGTAATGTAATACACAAAATCGGTCATTTTACTCCTTTCTTTAATATTTCATATTGCTTTGAGAATTCGACCTTTAGTTTATTCTCAATCTCTTTTTCACTTAATTGTTTCCAGTCGGGATAAGGGTTATACATCTTTCCACTATGCCAGTCTTCTATCGGCTTAAATACCGGGACACGTCCCTTTGACAGGGTTTTATAGACTTCATCTATAATTCTTTCGACTTCCTCTTTCAATTCATCTGTTTCAAAAATCCAAGTCTTTATCCGATAATCATCAGAAGCAACATAATCAATCGCATAATAAGAACTTCTAAGGGCAATAGCGTAAAAGCAAGCCTGAAGTTTATGAGACCTATCCGCCTCACCCCTTTTCTCGATTTGCTTAAACTTCATATTAGAGACCGACTTTACCTCATGAGGAATTGTCCCAACCTTCGATTCCCATTCCGACATGTCCACAATGGCGTCAACATAACCAATACAATCCTTGTATTCGACGAATTTCTGCCGTTCCTTGAGACCAATCATATGCTCAACCAGCCATTCTTCGACATGATTCCCTCGCATAAACTTTCTTAAAACATATTCCTCAACATCCCTCGGCGGAACACCAATAATCTTCAATATTTGCCATTGAAGCGGCTGCCCAAGTATCGAAGCCGAGAGTTTGCCAGACGGCACATAATTCAACTTATCTTCCGCCTCCTTTTTGAGAACCTTATCGGCAATCAATCTATCTAACGCCTGGTCTAAAATCACCTTACCTCCATTATTTAATTATCATTCTAATCTTAATCATTTATATCCCGGACCCTTACCCAAAAGTTTATCACATTCCCAGCAAAGCATTGTTTTCTTATCTAAGGATAGTTTTCCCTGACTAATAGGTTTCCGCTTATTACAACAAGAACAAATCATCTCTTCCTTTAATAAGGTCTCTTCCCCAACTTGCGAGTCTACTAATTTACAGGCTTCTTGGGAAGAATCGGCCTCCACTGCTCTTTCTTTTTGGGGTTCGGTTTTACTTCTAGGGGTATAAAGTTTCATTTTACCATCCTCATTTTAATTATATAATACTTTTTTATTTTTGTCAAGTTTTTAAAATTTTTTTATCGGTGAACTTTGGTTATCCCTCAAGAATTCCAGAATCCATTCACCCCGGATGATGTACCGTTTCGCCTTGTTGCCAGAAGAGACGTTGACTGACTTCAGTTTTCCGGATCGGACAAGAGCATAGACTCCCATTTCACCAAGTCCAAGCCAGCCGTTGCGGGCAATGTCTCGATACCGATAGAATTTGTTTGGGTCAATAGCTTCCATGTTATCCTTTCTATTTTAATAGAAAACCTATAACTAAAATCAAGGCAAGTATAACCAGAAGCGTAATCAGAACTGAGTATCTTTTCATCTTTCCTCCCTTCGTCTCCTCAAATCCTATCAATTATCCTTTGAACCTTGATATACCAAGAATCATCTTCCGCATACATTGGATTTATCTGTTTTGGAGTATAAAGCCCTTTACTGAAGTATTTGCGTTCCAAGTAAGATACTTGATCCCTAACCCCATCTTCAAAGGTTGGCCAACTTTCCCAACCACCGGAAGCAGACTTTCTTCCCCAACAGTTATTCTGCCTCACACATAATCCGGAGGTGAAGTTTCCCGACTCGTGATAACCTATCGCATAAACCAACTTCCAGTTTTCGCCGGCGATATCTTGTATGATTGCCATTCTATCATTTGTTTTCTCTTGGGTTATCTGTGTTTCCGCTATAAGCGGCTTCTCAAGATAATCAGTTCCTTGTGGCGGTGGGGTTGCCGATTGCGTTCCGAAAAACATCAATACCGCCGCTAAAAGTGTACTAATAATTATCCTCCTTTTTAATTATACTTTTTCTTTTTAATTTTGTCAATACTTGCCACTCTTAACAATTTATGCTTATTATACAAATGGCTATCTAGGTAGGTCAAATCCTCGAAGGCCAAACCTCAGTAGCCCCCATGAAATCCATTATTGCCAATATGGTCTCAACATCACCATCACTGAAAGAATTTACCATCCCCCTTTCCATTCTTTTACCCGTAGCCATAATTTTTCGCCAAAGTTCCTCATTCATTTTTCCCCTCCATTTCCTTCTCCATCTTTTTATAAACATAGTCAGTTATCAACATCGGACAATCTCTTTTTAGTTTTCCATTGATCCCAAACTCAAATTCAATTGAACCCACCACCTCATCAATCAGGTTTTGCTTTACCCTGTGGGTCAATGGATACTTTCTCTTAACGGCAACAATGGCATCAGCAATTATCTCATAGTCCTTATTGGTCATCTTTCCTCCTCTCATTCAATTCACTCCAAAGCCTATCCACTTGGATATCCCAGAACTCAAGACAATCACCAACCGTCGTTTCCACTCGGTTGATTATTCCCTTGTCGGTGTTGCCAAAGTCAGCATCCATTAGTTTAAGTAACTCGCCCTCATTTTGAATCATCTTACTCCTTTCAATTCCTTTAACTTTTACTATTAAGTAAGGTTCTCCCCCGGATTCTTGGGGCGAGCCGAAGATTCCTTCCGGCTATCTTCAGCCCTCCCCTCCTAACCTGCGACCCTCCTTTGACTTTTACCCAATTTGATGTGCGGGTTTGTCGAGGAGTTATCCACAGGTTTTTTATCCTACATCCTTATTATAAAAAACTTTTTTTATTTTGTCAAGTGTGGATAACTTTTTATCTTATTTTTATTATATCATACTTTTTTATTTTTGTCAAGGGTTTTATCCGATGATTATAATGGCATTATAAACAACGGAAATAACGCCAGCTTTCAACAATCACTTGAAAATACCCTCTAAAACCCGCTAAACGCCTCTCTAACAATTTTAATACAAAAACCACCCAATGAGTTAAGGCCCGAAGCCCCTCGTATGGGTAGTCTTTGTTTAAATATCCAATCTCACTGTCCTTGACATTGGCGATAGCTTTCTCTAAAAATGACACCTTCAGTCAGGACAAGAGTGATTGAATGCTTTGATTATACACTATTTGCCACCAATTTTGGTAGCAATCGTTACGCCACCAGCGGCAGCCAATCCCGCGATTAAGCCCCAAAACCAGTTTACTCCCGCAATCCCCGCAAAACCCGATAACAAGCCTAAAATGCCCGCAATCACAACGGTAACATAGCCATTAACGGAAGGAATAAGACGCTTAATTCCCTCTACAACACCCACGATTGCCGAACCAATGAAGGCAACCAAAGTTAAATCTGGCATAAATCCTCCCTAAAACATTAGATTACATAGCCCAAGATTCGACCATCTGTCTTGAGCAATACTCTCTCTGTCTCAAATCCGTGCCTGTAATTTGCCTCACGGATAGTGATTGTCGAATAAGTTTCCGCAACGACCACCGCCAAGTGCCCACTTTTTGACTCATTCGTCTTAACTACCGCCCCTACTTGAGGATAAGCGGAGTTAGTTGGATTGAGCCTTGCCAGTCCATAGACAGGCTTGCCCGTCTTGGCTCGGGCGTAAGTAACACACTGGCGATTATCCCGACCAATCACCTTTACTTGTCCCACTTTTGAAAGTGCCTCCAAGTCTTCGTCATATCTTGACCTGCCAGTCGTAATTTGAACCTCACGGTTAGGCAAGACAAGTTGACCTTGAACCATTTTGATTTTGGTTTCTGTTTTTGTGTCCGCATTGACCCAACTTATCTGAGCGGCGACGATTAAGACAAACAGAAGTTTCAGTTGGGCTTTCAGCATACACATCGGCGAAACTCCTTTCGTCGGGACAGCCAAACAATTATTCGGCTACCCCGAGAAAGACCCTTATATCAATTTTTCAGGTATGGCACTTATTCTTTTATTTGCTGTCTCTATGTATTCAGGATTAAGTTCTATTCCAATATAATTCCTGCCTAACTTCTTGGCAACAACGGCGATTGTTCCGCTTCCCATAAAGGGGTCAAGGACAATGCCATTCAATGGGCATCCCGCCTTAATCATCGGCTCAACGAGTTTCTCGGGGAAGGTGGCAAAATGCTTTCCCCTAACTTCTGGTGGGGCGGGTTGAGTGGGAATTCGCCAAATATCGTTAGGTATATCTTGTTTAATCTGAAAGTTCTGTAATACCCATCGCGCCAAAACTCTATCAAACTCTTTAATGTTTTCGGACAATTCATTATAATCATCTTTATGTCTTACATCTCCCTGTCTTTTTGCTTCTTCTTGATAGATTTCGTGAAATTTAGCTGATAATTCTTCTATTAAATCAGGAAAAATTATATCTCCAGGATTTTTACCACGAGGATTTGTTTGTCCACCAAAATTATCAAAAAAACTTCTTATTCTTCCACTACCTTCTATCCAACCAGTTTTTTCTTGGGTTTCTTTCTGTTGCTCTGGGGTAATAAATTTTTGTTTTCTCCAATATCTTGCTCTCGGACTTCCAAAACTTTCTGCTTGGTCTTGGGGATAATGGGTTTTATGCTGATACCACCTCATCTTTGCCTGAATTGCTTTTTCAGGGTCTTTATAATCTCTACCTGCCCTATTAGGATTTTGATGTCCTAAAAACTTATATTTCTCAATTTCCTCTTTCGTTGCTTTAAATTGCGGACATTGTTCTGATTTCTTTTCGGCGTCACGAACACAATAATTAAAACTTCTTAATGGTCTCTTTTCCATAGTTTTGTGTGGAACACGGATAGCATCAAGGTCAAAGAAGTAGCGACGGCTTTTTGTTAAAAAGAAAACTGGTTCATAACTATTTGTCAGGCGGTCTTTGACGCTACTGGGCATATGGTTTGGTTTGTGCCAGACAATTACATTGCGAAGTATCCATTGTTGTTCGTCAATCATTCGTAAAATTAACCGCCAATTTTGAAGAGCAAGACATTTTTTAGGAACTGATTGGCTTTTTGGTGTAGGTTTATTTTTACTATTTCCTTGTCTGTGTCTAATACTCAATCGTTTATAGAAACCATCGCCTTTCTCCCCCCACTTTTCAACATTTTCAGGGTTATTTCCTGCTGGTGAACTTCCATAACAATCCCCGTGATTCCACCACATCGTCCCTGTCTTTTTAAGGACTCGTTTCAGTTCGGCGGTAATTAAAAGCATTTTGTTAAGGTATTCATCAAGGGTTTTTTCAAGTCCGAGCTGTCCTTCAACCCCGTAATCCCTTAAACCCCAGTAAGGCGGTGAAGTAATAATACAATCCACACATTCATCAGGAAAAGTTTTTAAAACCTCTAAACAATCACCTTGATATATTTTATTTATTTCCATAATTTCCCCAAAAGATTAGGGGCTGGCGGCTTCACCAATTTGGTAGTGCCACTTATGAATAGTGGCCGCCGTTCAATTCCGCCAGCCCCGATTGATACTACCCCTTTCTGGCGTGCTTCTTTCGAAGCCACCGACGAAACTTTCTCAAGTTCTCACCTCCTTTTCTAGTATCAAGCAAACTTCAATAACAACAAGATAAAGGAGATGACAGGCGGGACACCTGAACACCCGCCTCTTGGCGGTGATGTAATACGGCTGTAAGTCCGTATCACACCTCTGACACTTCAGGGTCAACTCGATTGTCGCCATTGCTTTCCCCTTTTAAGGTTCTCAGTGCTGGGTATAGGGACAAATTTTACGGCCGATAAATCCCTATAACCTGCCTGCTACTGATTTGATTGTTTAGGCAGGAACGACCGCTTCCCTTTAGGGGATTAAGCCTGCCGTAACCCCATAGCGAGGGTCTTTTTGGGCCAACCCAGCACCCAGAACCTTAAGGATTGTGGGGGCGGTCTCAAGCCGCCCCCTTAATTCGTCGGTAAATCCTTGCTAATTTCTCTACCTGTCTGGCGGTAATTCGTCGCCAGATTTCTTTCTCGGTGGCGACGACTCTTTTCTCCGACCAGTTAGGATAGGCAAGGTGGAGACCTTCGTGGAGAAGGGTTCTTAACTTCATCACAGTATGAAGCTCACTATCAATCGTGATTTTCTGTTTGTAACACTTGCCGTAGATGTCCGAAAGTCGTCTCTCGTAAAGACGACTTTTCCGCAGAGCGCAGATAACCTGTAGAAACCTCAAATCGAGCAGTGAACGTCCCATCGTCGCCCATCCAAGCGAATTCTCGCCGTTCCCCTCGACGGCGGAATGAACTGTCGTCTTTCAACATAACTGTTGCGATACCAGTAAGACCAACTGCTGGACATCACCCCCAACTTCTTTCTCATCTGAAGCCTCATTGGTCTTATCAGGGGATAAACTCTTTCTCTTGAGTAGGTCAACTTGGAGTGTGAGTGGCTGATGATGTAGACATCGGCTTCAACATTTCCCATCATCCACTCAAAGGAATTGGCTTTAGCGCCGACGGTTCGAGCCAGCGTGAAGCCGTGCGTGCCGTAGACATAATAGGTTTCCTTGCCGACGATGAGCCTCACCATCACCGCCACGCCATCGTAGTATTTCTGAATGCCAAGTTCTTTGGCGATGGCTCGGCTGACATCAACGCCAGTCTTATCATACACCCGATTTTCGTGATTGCCCGAAACTATGGCAATGATTTTCCCTCTGATGGGCTTGAAAACCTCACTGACCCTTTCTATCTGGGCATCAGCCGAAACCAACTGGAGGTCGTAGATGTCGCCTGGCGAGTCTCTGGGGATACACTCAATCAAATCGCCGTTCAACCAGACATAGGCTTCTGGGGTTCGCTTAATCCAGTCAACATAATCCCTGATGGCTTTCTCGTCGATATCCTTTCTTCCGAAGTGAGTATCGGAAAAGGGGATAAGATAGATTTTCGGCTTGTCAACCTTAACCGTGTAATACCGCATTCTCCTGTCTCCTTTGTCAAGGTTCTGGGGGCGGGTTAGAGGACGCAACTCTCCCGTGGAATTGCCTTGTTGTAAGGCATAGTCATAACCCGCCCCCTTATATTGTTAACATAATTATTTAATTCCCAACCACTTTCTCAATCCCATCGCAATCAACTCGCCCGCACCCAACTTATCAATATCAGGACAGACAACGCTCTTTTGCCCAATCTCAATAGCTTCATTAACTCTCTTTTGACAGTCGGCATTTAACTTGGCAGCCTGTTCCAATAACTGATTTTGGCATTTGGCGGTCAATTGCTTCTCCTGTTCGACTAACTTTCCCGCACACACCTCGTCAATCATTGCTTGGCGGACTTTCATAATGTCTCCGCCATCTGGCTGGGCAATGATATAGTCAATCTTGGCTTTAGTGGGTTCTTTCATATAAATTGATCGGAACGCCCACTCCACCGCTTCACGATGTTTTTGTTCTTCGGTCATTGTTTCTCCTTTCGGTCTTAAATAACCTAATATATTTTTGTAGGTATGCTTTTGAAGATGGCAAGGCGTTCCCACAGGATAATTCTGGTCAAACGAGATGAAGCCATCAGCCGTCGGCTCTACAAACACGGCGATATGACCATAATCTCCGATATTCCAGACAACCAAATCGCCCCTTTGAGGTTTATCGACTACCTCATAAAAATCTTTTGGAGCGTTGTTAATTACTTGATTGGCATTCCCTCTGATAATCGGCCAGCCATTTTCCGCCTCCCAAGCCTTCGCCAAATCTTGGCACTGATACTTAAAAGCCCCATCGAACTCAAGATAGGTGTCATCATACCTCTTGATGAATTCATCAAGCGTCAAATTACCTCCTCACATACAATAATACACCCAAAAAGATAATCAGGAAAAATATCCAGATGATAATTGATGGAATGTTTTCGTCAATCATTTTGTTTTCTTTCTGATTGCTTCCTTAATTTTCCCGTTTAGATTTTTCAAAAACTCATACATCTCAATCGTCGCTTTGGTGTTGGCGTTCAGTGATTGAATGAAAAGTGGCACTAACTTACAAACGATATAGGTAAAGGCAATGATTAAAGCAATTGCCACCCCAGCACTTCCATACTGGGCTAATTTTACTAAATCATTCATACTTCTCCTTAAACTCTCTTAACGAATAGTAGCGTTTGCCGTCGACCTCAATTACAGGCACGCTGAATATCTTTAATTTTGCTTGATCCTGGGGTGATAATTTTGTCATATTCACTTCCTGATAGAATAATCTTTTTTCGTCAAGGTAATCTTTAACTCGTAAACACTCCGCGCACTTGGGAGTGGAATAGATTTTAATAATCTTGGCAGTCATCATTCGATAACCTCTGATTTGGTTATCAAAACACTTTCTACCTCCGCCACCAACTCCTCACTCGTTTCGGGCGGGTTTTCTTCTTCGTTGATTTCTCTGCGTAAGGCGTCAATAGCGTTTCCCAGTTTTGTCCATTGAGGGATTAACTCCTCAAGTTTTGCCTTCTTTTCTTCTAAAGTCATTTTATCTCCTTTCTTAAATTATCTGTGCTTCGGCTATGAATAATTCGCATTTGGCGAAGTCGGTTATGATAAAGGAAGTTCCCTGGCTTGGTGCGGAATATCCAGACATCGCCTTCAGCCAAATTCTGTTGTTTGAATCAATATAATTTGAAATGTTGCTTGTGACTGAATAAACAGTAGTTACATCGCTTCCAGTCGTGTAATTAGCGATTTGAACCCAAGCACTTGTGCTGGCGTTCCAGATATAGACATAGGTAGAATATGAATATGTTCCTTGTAAATTCTTTCCTCCGTATCCTTCGTATGTCCATTTGATTTCCAGAATGCTTTTTTTGTAATTAAGAAACGCCGAAGGTATCTGATACATAAACTGATGGCAGGGATATTTGTTCGTGGCGGCGTTACTTGTCACCCTGCTGTCGTCTGATGCCGAAATCGCCGTGTAGTCACTGCTTGCAAATTCGCTTCCCGCCGAAGTAGACGGTGCGGCTGGCGGTAAAGCAGACTCATCAATATCTCTGGCGATATGGGTTGAACTTGGACTTGCCACTGATAAGAAATTCATTGAAAGATACATTTATACCGCTCCTACTTTCTTACAAACAAGTGTTACACAAACATTTGAACCTGCCGTTGTTGAACCGACCTGGTCAACATCTATTGTCAAAGTCCCGCCTTGTGCCAATGAAGTAGTATTAAAAGTAGTGGTGGAGGCTGTATATGCCCCAGAGGCGATTTGAAGTCTATTCGCTTGGGTTGACCAGATAGTTGTTCCCCCATCATCCGCCCCGCCACCTGAGTCATAGTTGATATCAAAGATTAAAGCCGCCCCAGACGGAGCAACTCCCGCATTTGCTTGGGCTTTCAAAATTGTGCAGGCAAAAGGAATGATTATCTGCGAACCAAGTTTGTTTGTGCCGACTGATTGCGTGCCTGGTAAGATAAAAGTAAAAGTATGAATAGTCGAGGCAAGTTCATCAGTTACATTAAGATGTTTGAAGTAACCATTATCCCAGCGTAACGAAGAACTACCCAAATCAAAGGTAGAGTCAACGCTTGGTAGTCTATCTGCACTTACAGTAAGAGTTCTCGTAGTATCTTCAGATACTTGCGTATATCCTGAAGGATTAAAAATGGTATAAGTAGTGGTGTTCTGGAAACAGTTATAGGTGCTTCTTTCCATCACCAGAATAGACCAACCGACATTGTGAAGAGCCGAAGCCGAGGAACAGGTTAAGACTACAGATACTGTGCCATCACCATTATCTTTGTAATAAGGAGTTACTGTCGTAGATACTCCTTGATTTAACTTCTCTTGGGTAAAGGAAAAATACATTGACGGTATAGTGTTTGACCTAATTCCTAAAACAAAACGAGTAACACCCGTATTTTGGCTTGTGACAACCCTGACCTCGCCAACTATTGTCACATTCCGAGAACTGCCTGCGATTGTTGCCGTACCTATCTGAAGAATGTCATTGGCGTTTATTGTGGCTGAATAAGCGGTAGCATAGTGCTTGGTCGCAACAGTGCTTCCGCCGTAGAAGAAGTCGCCGAATAGAAGTCCCGCTCCGCTTACCGCTCCGTCAAGGTAGCAGTTGGCATTGAGGATAAGGCGGTCAGCCCCGATATGTCCTGTTGTTGAAGCAAGGTTATTAGTTCCAACATTAAGAAAGCCTTTGGTTCTAAACGAAAACATACCCGAGCCTGTATTAGTCAGGTCTAACAGAAAGTTAGATGAACTTGAAGTATACATCCTGTAAGTTGTCGAGTCGGGTCTGGAAATAGCAAATGGTTGGGTTCCTGGAGTAGAGTCTCTTAAAAAGAGCAAATCAGCCGTATTAGCAGCAAAATCAACAGAAATTTTGCCAGTTGCTGTCAATCCCGCAAAAGTCGGGCTATCTCCTGTCCCTAAACCAAGCGCAGTTCTAAAGTTAGCCGAACTTAAAGCAGAAACCGAGTTGTCAGCATTTAGTCTCAAAAAGGTTATTGCCGAAGGATTGGTCAAAGTAAAAAGATTGCCTCCGACTGTAGTTGCCCCCAAAGTTGCCCTCGCCGTTGCCGCATCAGCATCATCTATTAAACTTCTGCCAAATGAAGTAATTGTTGCCTCAGCCCAAGTATCTACATCTGTAGTGTAAGCCATCTTATTTGCGGCTGTTCCAAGAGCAGATAAACTATTTAAGGTGGCATCTAATGTAATGTTGGTTCTTGAATTAGCAGCATCGTCGGAAGCGGTAATACCCGCTCCGATAAAGTTCATTACTGTCCTTTGAGTAAGAGGAGTTCCTTCCTCTTGAATTGTGGCATATCCGCCGCCACCACCTCCACTTTGAGGAACCCAACTTCTAACTCCTGCCGCAGTAGAGGACAAAACATAGCCATCGGCAGAAGGATTACCAAGGTAAGCCTCAACATCCGAACCGATTGCCAATCCTAAATTAGTCCTTGCCGCCGATGCAGTTGACGCTCCTGTTCCGCCATCGGCTACAGTCAGGTCGGTTATCCCTGAAATTGAGCCTCCAGTGATGGAGACACTGTTAGCATTTTGGGTGGCGATTGTTCCCAATCCAAGATTGGTTCGAGCGGTGGCGGCATCAGATGCTCCCGTTCCTCCGTCGGCAATTGGTATATCCGTCCCGCCCGAAACATAGACGGTTCCTGATACATCTTGAATTGTTAAGGTTCGGGTCGTCGCCGTCGTGATTCCCGATAATTGTAATTGAAGTTTTTTGGTATTGTCTAAATCATCAGCAAAATAAGTGAAAGCATCTATCAAGGTCTTGTTTGTTAAAGTTTGAGTATCCGACGTTCCAACAACCGTTCCTGAAGGAGCAGTTTTGGTTGCCCAAGTATCCAAATCGGCATCCCAAGCCTGAACATTAGTCCCGATTACAAGCCCAAGCGTCGTCCTCGCCGTTGCCGCATCGGCGTCGTCAATTAAAGAACGACCAAAAGAAGTGCAGGTAATCTCCTCTATTACTCCCGCTCCAGCCGAAACCCTACCAAGTATCTTATCAGTTGCCGAGACATTTTGGATTTTGGCATAGGTGATTGAACTATCTTTGACATCGGCCTGAATGGTGTTGCCCACATCGGAATAAGTAAAGTCAATTGTGGGCGTATCGGTTAAAATTCCCCCCACTGCGTCCTGGGCCATCTCATCGGTGTATTGTGAGGGAATTGAGGGTTTATCCGATAAATCATTATATGAACCAGAGGTTGCGACGGCCGCCAATGAAGAAATATCCGCCTTCAAATCCAAAGCATTCTTTAGGTCTGTCTGGTCAGAAAGCGTTCCTGTAATTGCCCCCCAGACACTCGCACCGCCGCTGGGCAAGTCAAAAAATCCTTTAACGCCACTAACATTAGTGCCATAGTATTTTAAGTTTCCAGGCGAAGCCGAATCATTAACCAAACTAACAGTCGTGCCCGATTTAGTGATTGAGTTTTGAAAAGTAAGAGCATCACCGCCAGGAACCTTGAATTGGACGTGAATCTGTCTCCACGAGGGGTCAGCTGTCCCGTTACCTTGTTTACCAACAATCCTAAAGAGATAATCGCCCTTTGCTCCCGAAACTAAATCAGCGAAATTGCCGTATTTGTAGCCCGTTCCCGTGCCGACATCAAGTTCACCCGCCCCTCCAGTATCGCAGGCATTCCAAGTTGAACCATTATCAGTCGAGTATTGTAAGTTGAAATCCGCTCCAGCAGCACCCGCCACTTGTTGATAAACCCAGATTCTATATTGAGAAGCATTGGTCGTATCTAACCTAAAGCGGGTAAAAGTCGAGTCGAATAATTCCGTAGTTGCCGCAGGCATATTCGTCCACTGGGAAGTGACTTCGGTTGTAGTGGTTCGGGCATAACTGATAACATCAATATCTATCACAATAGTTGAAGACGAACTACCGCCCCCGCCAGAAATGGTTTCTGGCACCCACTTACTCGTGGCGGCATCCCAAGTGAGTGCCTGATTGTCCGATGGCGAAGGGGCATTAACATCGGCGATATCGTTTAAAACCGAACCCGTCTTGTTAACCGCCGACCAGTTAACCTTGTTGGTAGTGGTGATTGTATTTAATTTAGTATCGTCTATCGAACCAGCCAGCATCGCATTAGTAATTCCGAGATTCTTGACATAAAGAGCATTTCCCGAAATACCAATTGAAGAGTCATCGACATTGATTTTTAATTCATTACCAGTCAGTCCCAAAGCCCCCGTTGCTGATAAATCCGCCCTAAAATCATTACCGACCTTTTCAACGCCCAAAGAAGCAGTATAAACTTCGGAAGCTGTAAACTGAATCCAATTTGTCCCGTCCCAAGTCCAACCCTTGTTATCGTCTAAAGTGATTACCGCCCAACCATTAACGGCATCGGCAAAGTCCCAACTCGTTCCGTTCCATTCGGCAATATCGTTATCGTGCCCTGACCACGCCCCAGCACCCGGAGATTTAACAATATATCTATCTCCAGAATTCGGAGAGCCTGGCGGAGTGGATAAATCTTTATCTAAAACTGGTTGCTTCCAAGTAAGTCCCAAAGCAATCGCATCAACATATGCTTTATTAGCAACCTGATAATTAGATGTTGGTGAAGCTGAAGGCGTAACTGGAAAAGAAGTAAAGGTTTTAACTCCATCTATCGTTTCCGCACCTGTCAGCGCCACCGCCCCGACTTGGGCGGCAGTTACAGAGTGAGGATTATTAGTTAAAAAAGTATGGTCATAAGCAGTTTTACCCCTATCGCCACGATAGGCGGTTACCGAGGTTTCGCCCAAAACCAAAGCATCAGTAATCCCATAACCAGCGATAGTCGTGGGTGTTTCGGTAATCGTTGACCACGCTTGATTGTGAGCCAGGGGGGCATAAGTTCCCGAGAGGTCTGGAATATCGGCGGCTACCAATGAACGAAAGGCGGGTGTCCCCGCCGCATCAACAGGAGAGGCAAAAACAAGATTGGCATTCTGGTCATCTAAACCAATCTCTTGGGTAGATAAAGACAAAAAAGCATCAGCGTTTGCGTCCAAAGTTACGGGGTCGTGTCCACCGCCCAAACCAGAGATGGCATCATAAACAGCGTTTTTTGAAGGGGCGACATCAGTGACACCGTCCCAGCCAGCTCCGTAAACATCATCAGAAATACGGTTAGACCCAAGATAATCAGTCCCTTCAACGGCTGCCGTAATCGTTCCCGCTCCGTCAGCCTTCACTATTCCATCAACAGCACCGACGATGGGGTCGGTTTCAGTTACAACACCACCGCCGCCGGCAGTTCCCCCCCCTCCACCGCCACTAAACATTGCCTTACGAATTCTCTCATCTACCTTCAGAACCTCGTGCTCTAACTGATGTTTTATGATAGATTTACCATTCATCTCACTTCTCACTTCTATCCACCGATTGGATTTCGTTTGAATTATTATAACTTACTTTATATACTACCTTTCGCTTACCGTAATAGTCAGTTATAGATTCTATATTCCCAGACAGAGTACGCTGTATTTCCGTCCTATCAGGTTCGCTTATTAGTGATATAATTCTATTCAAGAACGGAGAGAGAAAAGTCTCAAGCTGTTTTTTCAACCACTCAATCGGCTTAAGGAAACTGGGAATTTTAACAACCTCTGTTTTGACTTCGGTCTTGGGCATATTTTCCCAGTCTACCTTCATCCTTTCGGGGACAGACAGATTGACCACCGGCGATTCAATCTTCTTGGGAATCTCCGGCATTTCATCAATCTTTTCAACCAACTTCAAAATTGCTTCCACCAGCTTCGTGTCTGGGGTATATTTAAGTTCTTTTTGAGCAAGAAGTTCCTTAATTTCCTTAAGTTCAACTATGGTCTCTGACTTACCAAGAATATCTATCAGAATCTGACGACGTTTAGCTTTGAGCTCTTCCGGCGTCATTTAATTCCTTTTCTATTTTTTCGAGTAACACCTCAGCCTCCGATTTGATAACTTCTTTGGAATTCCTTTCGCTTTTTGTCTCCGGTTCCTCAGACTTCACCTCCTCTAACACCGGAACGATAGTACACCGGCAATTTACATGAAGCGGTGGGGCTTCAACATCACCATACTCAAAGGTCAATGGGCTATCGGCATTACCCATGTAGGAGTCCCCCTTATCAAAAAAGTTTTCTTCTAGCCCAACAATCTTGCCATCTAAGGGACCGCACCATTCACATACCCGCTCATCCTGTGCGGTTAAGAATTGCTTTCCCTTCACTATCCCTGATTGCCTATACCCATCAAGGGTCGCAAAATTGGTTGCTCTCGATACTTCAGTCCTTGCTATCCTCTGTGCCTGATAATCTTCCAAGTTAGAATAAACATCCCTTACCCTTTCAATAAGCTGTGTTTCACTTTCGCCTTTAGCTAATCCTTCAGCCAAGGCGTTCCTGACTTTCTCGTAAATTGTGTCATTGAAGCTCTTAGACGCCTTCAACGGCTCTTTATTGAGGTATTGCCTTGCCGCCTCAAGAAGACTGTAGTTCATTCCCTGTCCAAGCAAGTCCATTGCTTCTTGACCCTGCGTTTCTATAATAGCCTCAATTTCTGGCGTCAGGAGATCCATAGCGGCAATCACCCATTTCTCTTTATCAAACATGTAGTTAGATGCTGATTTAATTCTTTGCCTCTCGGTTCCCTTGAGCAGAAATTTCACTCCAATCTTTTTGATGTTGGACGCTATTTCTTCCTGTTGAGGTTTGTAGATTTTATTCTCAATGATATCTTGGATTTTCGCCTCAAACTTCTCCGAAATCTTGATTTGGTTGACCGAGAATTTCTCCTTGGTTTCTTTGGTAAGGATGTTTTTATACTTGGGTTTTTCTTTATTGTATTTCTTGGCTACCCTAACTCTAACTATCTTCTTAATTTGTTCCTCAATTTCCTTTGTCAACTGCTTAATCATGACGTTCCTGTTCCGCATTTTCGCTATCTGTTCAGCAAATCTCTTGGGTATTCCCTTTACCCTCTTAGCCCTAAGGACACGGACATACTTGCCCCCTCCAATTTCTTCCAGTTCGGGTTGTCCCTCTTCAACTCCTTCCTCAGGCTGTTCCTCAGGTTTTTCGGTCGGCTTTTCGGTCTTCGGCTTCATCGGACCAATCGGAGCAAGGTTCAGCGGTTGCCAAATCTCATCTCCCCCATCAATCGGCTCTCTACCCTGTTGCTCTCGTGCCTCATTGATCGTAATCCATTTATTGACGGCAACGTTCAACTGCGTATATTCCGTCGTCTTATCTTCTTGAACCGGATCCTCGAAGTCAAGGAATATCCCCTTCGTGCCATCTGGGTCAAATAGCGGAACTAAGAACTCATTAAGATAATCAACTAACTTCCTCATCTTCGGCCTAACGCACCTTTTCATAAAGACATACTCAGAAGCCTCGGCATTTGCCCTATTGACGTCCTCAACTATCCCCAAAACCACCTTAGTCGTCTTATACATGGCCATCAATTTATCCCGCAAAAACCTCTGCTGTTCCAAGAAGTCCATATCCTTGGCGGCAGTCTGGAGTCGCTCTATTTTCAGTCCTTGGTCAAGGATAGCCGTCTTATAGGCATTTTCCGGTCCCTCATATTTGGATGTCCAGAGGTTTCTAAGTCGATCAATCGTCTCCTTATTGAGCTTATTTTCCGTATAGAGAACTGTGTAAGGAACGGCCGAGTTCTTGAAAAAGTTCAGATTGTAGATTTCCGAATAATTTAATGTGTCAATTGTTCTCGCCGCCGCCTCAACCACTCCGGCTCCCCGCCAAGGATTATTCGGGTTAACATTTTTTATAAAAATGACTTCCCACGGCTTTAGTTTTATCCACTCATTTGGTCTCTGTTTATCCCTAACCTCATACCTTTCAACCATTTCAAAGCCATCACTCGTAGAGCCAATAAAGATTTTCACATCCGCCGGGTTAAGTGGGTAAAGTTCATACGGCGGTTGGCTCAAATTAGCCTGACTTACTCTCCTCAAGCGAATTGGGGCTTCACCAGTCAATAACAGGTTTGCCTGAAGAATGAAAAAGAAGTCGTTTTTAGTCATTGACGGGTTAACCTTGTAAAGAAGCTCCAACAATGGATGCTCTTTAACTTCTTCAACTTCCTCCTTCTTTTGGTCATACCTGTAAAGTTTTATCTGAATGTCAGATACCGCCTCGGCAATCGCGGATACATTGGCATAATTCCAACCAATGTATTCCCTTAGAAAGGCATCCGTCTTTTGGTGGGCTGGTATTCCAAACCAACTTGGGTTGATGATAGCCCAATTATCCTGCGACCACTTGGTGTTGAGCTGGTCAGTAAACTCATCAAGGACACTTCCCCACTTTGCCCTAACTTTCCGCTCAATAAACGAGTCAATGAATTTCAAATTTTCTCCTTTCAAAAAGCCCAAAAGGATATAACCTCTTGGGCATTCACAGTGCCTCTGACTTGGTTATATCTTAACATACTTTTTAGGTTCTGTCAATTTATTTCCCAATCGCTATCCACAAGGCAACAACTGTATAGGCGGGTGAAGCTTGGGTATGTTTTATCTGAACTTGGGTAGTAGATACCGATATGATGTTAAGTGGCGTAGTTACCTGATTCGCTGTTAGTAAGGAGCAAACAACTACTGGTGTTTGCGTAAAAGCCGTTGGAAAGGTAACTGTCGCCGTTGCTCCAGCAGCAATGCTAACTGCTCCACACTGAATTACAGCATCCGTAACATCATACCCAGTTGTGCCAGCCGTTGACCAGTTAGTTGAACTCCCTCCTTGTCTCTTAACCAAGTGGGGTTTCTCATCATCAAGTTCCGCCAGGGCCCCATCAAGTGTCGACGCCGATATCCTTCCGGACGGAGTAAAGGTATGCCTCTCGGTAGTACAGGCATCAGTAAAATCTTGGTTAACCTCCGAAGATTTTATCCTTGTGTTAGGCGTAAAGACATTCGTGACTCCTGTCGCCATTTTAAATCCTTTCTAAAACTTTATTAATCGTTAATGCTTGATATTCTGATTTCATTACTTCCTTCTGTTTATCATTAAGTTTACCGTTGGAATCAATTTCTTTACCCCAAAACCTCTTGTGTGCCTCCAGGAGCTCATCGGATAATTCCTTGGTGATTTCTCCTTTGTGTTTCTTGCAGACCCCAAACCAAGCCCTCTGTCCCGTATCCAATTCAACTTGGTATTGCCAATGGTTAGGCAAAAACTTAACCCTGTTGTTTGGTAGTTTCTCAATGAATTTGTCCCCACAGATGGGGCAGTGAAACTCTTTTATCTCCATAATTCTCCTTTATGCCGCCGTCGGCGTGGCGGGATTCTCCGCATTCCTATAACCTTCCAAGTTTCTGTAGATGTTCTCCATCGTGCTTGCCACCGGCAATGGCCTTGATGACAGAGATATCGTTGCCTTGCCTGGTGTATACTTGACCGACTTTATCTGCAGGACCGTTCCAAGTAAGTAGGAGATGTCGTAATCCCAGACATTGACATCCCATAATGCCTGGTCCCACAACGATTCCGAAGCCTCGGTATTGAAGTTCCTTATCTGGCAAGTCTGGCCGGGATAGATCGACTCAATGTCATAACCCAATCCGCCGGATTCCGTCTGCCCCAGGATGTCAACCTCTACCCTTGTCTCGATAGCATCATGCTCATCGAGAAACGAATTAGCCATTACATCGGCCGTCGCATCCAGGGTCACCCTCTCATCCTGCATCATGTATGCCCGTCTTCCATAGTTGGCAATCGAGCCGGAGCGGGTGTAGACCCGGTAAAGGGTATCCTTTCCCTTGAAGTAGACGACATTATACAAATCCTCTATCCTCTTATTTTGTCTGATTGAGATGATGTCCTTGCCGATAGTAAAGTAATGGTCGGCTTCAGAATTCTTTTGCTTGAATTCCAAAATGTTGTCAGCCCCAACCCGCCAGTACCAGTTCGCCGGAGCCATCTCGCGGCACTTGTCAATCACCTGTTTATGGGTTTGGGTATTGAAGGTATAACTGACGACCGTATTCGTATCCTCAAGGAACCTATACAAATCACCATAACTAACCTTAAAGTTATATTGCTTAAAGTCATCCATCATCGTCTTGACAATGCTGGCGATGGTACACGAGTTATAGGCAACCGTCGTACTATTTCCGGACTTATGGATTTCGTTATTTAACTGCGAGCCGTAACCAAGACAATGAACATCTACATATTCATCTCTGCCCTGAATCACCGGCTCATAGGCCGAGATGTATCCTGAGTAAATCTTCTTAACATCGTCTTCCCCGGAATAAATCTTGAAACAAAAGTCCGAATTCGTAAGGTAATCGCTCCATCCGGCAGCGGTAGTGTATTTCTTCGCCCCTCCCCTCAAATAATTATCGGTGGCATTGAAGGAAGCCAGAAGAGCATAGTAATTCGTATTATCAAGACCCCCATCCCTCGTCATAATCAGCCAATAGGTCTGTCCGGAGTAAAGTTGGATTTTACCAAAGTCAAAGTGCATGTCGGCCGTCTTGATGTTCTGGGTCGGTTGTAAGCTCCCGAGTATTCTGTTTTGGGCATTCGCCATCTTGTAGGTCGGGTTGTTAGAATCGCCGGCCCAAAGTTCCATCTCGATGTTGTCATGTGGTGAGCCATTTCTCACGGTCCAAAGGGTCACCCTGCTCAACTTGTAGTCGTGCGTCGGTTGGAACGTCTGGGCTATCCTCTCCTGCGAGGTAGTCCCCCAGCCGATTGAGCCGGTAGTGTAATTCAACTGCTCCACCTCGAGCGTATTCTTTGTCCCGCCCCTGTCGCACCAGACCTGGACCTCGTTGCCAACCGCCACGTCATCCGACTCACCGAAGACATCAAACGTCCTCGGAAGCCTTACGGTAAGCTCACCCAATCCCTCATTTATGTTCCAAGAGAAATCCGGGTCATTGACAACGTCATCCCAACTCTTGATAAATTCACCATTCTTGTTGTAAACCTTGTATAAAAACTTTTTCTCAGCCATTACAAATACCTCGCCTGATAAGTTAAGTTAATGTCGCAATCCCTCGCCGTGCCGGTGAAAGTCGCTATCATCCTGTTCGCGCCCGTCACGAATTCGGGCAGGCTTCCCGAAAACTCAGTCTGGACACCATTGACGGTAACCGAATTCGTGACCATCGAAATGATTATCTCGTCTCCAGCCGTAAAGTCCATATCAATCTTTATCTCCTTTCCGGTGGTAACGTTCTTAAACCTAATCGAGCCGACGTTCGTCGCGGCAACCACCGTAATCGTGATGACCGGTTCGGGATAAAGGGATCCGACGGCCGTCAGGGTGCAACCGTAGACTCCGGTATAGATGTTTGTCCAGGTCTTCTCGTAACTTGACCCGTAACCTGCCGGGTCGGCAGCAATCAGCTCCATCGTGAACGGGGCATAATTGATATGATAGGAATCCCTCGAAATCGTCAGGGAATTCAACTCGACATAATAAGTCCTTGTCCCGGAGGCATACTGAATCTCGAAAGACATGTTCGAGCCACTGACCGACTTCTTGAACAGGTCAATGTTCGCCTCCAAGTCATCAATGCCATCGCCGGTTATCCGCCCCTCTATCCGTATCTTCTTGGGGGTCAGTTGGGATGAGACGACCTTCGCCTTGTCTCGCCTCGCCAATTCCTGAATCGTAAAGTTTTGGACGGGCATCTGGTCGTGCTCGACCTTGGTGACCGTGATGTTATTGGTGCTGTCCAGATTGTATGAGTTCAAACTGATGCTTCTCGCCATTTATCCTCCAATCCCTTGCCTGGCCAACTCTATGCTTCGGGCCAGCTGCCTGCCGATGTCTCCCAAATCCCCACCCGCCTGATTTATATTCCCATAAAAGTAGGCATTGACGGTTATCCCCCCACCGCCGGTGAAAGAACCTTCAGGGGTAACCCGCTCGCCTTTGTGCATTAAATAAGTTCCTGTTTCTGGGATTATGCCACCGGCCTGTAATGGAGTATATTTAACCCCTACCCCACCAATTAAACCGACTGTAGGAGCACCAAGTTTGCTTGCAACCCTATCATAAGACAAAAGAAATTGATTGATTACGCCAATTGCCTTGTTAACCCAGCCCTGCAACACTGAAACTACTTGGCTCCAAGCGTTATGCCAACCTTCCTTAATGCCATCCCAAAGGTGATGGGCAACAAACTTTGCTTCTTCCCATTTCAAACTCAATTGGTCGAAGTAAATTTTATTTTGGGTTTTCCAACCTGTCATCAAGGCATCCCAGTCATCTTTAATTCTCTGCCAAGCATTATGGAACATTGCTCCAAATCCACCTATCATTGCATCCCAAGTGGCATAAGCCCAGCCCCAAGCTCCACCGTATCGATCAATAATACTCTGATTATCTCTCAACATCTGCTCATTGTCCGCTTTCAATTTCGCATATCTTTCAGCTCTTTTTGTATCGCCAGCCGCCATCGCCTTATCAATTTCAGCTTGGATTCTTTCATTGGTAGCCCGTAACTGGTCTTGTGAAGCTGACAATCCTTCTATGTCAGATTTTAGGCCTTTGGCGGCTTGGATTGCCTCATATATCAAAGCCGTATCAATTAAAATACCGATAGTGATTAGTGTCGGCATTCCTCCAAGCATCTTAACCAGATTAGCAATCGCTAAAATTGCTTGTGGTATTTGGAGAACAGAAAGTCCAACCAATGCTAATCCAATAGTAGCAATCGCTTTAGCCATAGTGGGGTGCTTCTCGACAAATTCGGCTATCTTACCTATCCATTCGACCATTTTAGTGATAACCTCGCCTATTTTTTTAGCAATATCTTCTATTTTCCTTTGAGCCTCATCAGTTGAAGCCCATTTTACTAACTTGTCAATAAAAGGAGTAATCGCCTCAACAACCGCTTTACCAATTGTTTCTTTCATATCATCAAATTTATTCCTTAAAATATCCAATTTACCAGCGAATGTTTCACCTGCCGCCCTTGCCGAATTTCCAAATTCTGTTTGAAGTTCTTTCAAGATAAACTTCTGGGCATCCATTATTCTGCCTTCTTTTACCATCGTTTCAATCGTTTTCTTGGATTCTTCATTGAAGTTAACGCCAACCCGTCTCAAAGCAGTAACTCCAAGAATCGGGTCTTGGAGAGCTTTACCTAATTGAATCGCAGAACTTTTAACATCCTGTCCCAATGCTTGAGACATATTAAGCATTGTTTCTGTTGCTTCTGGAAAAATATCTTTACCGATATTAGTAAAAGTCAAAAGTATATTTTCACCAGATTGAATCGTTTCGTCAGAAAACCGCGTTACATTCTGTAAAGATTTTGCTAAACCAGTAACTGCAGATGCAGTTACCCCGGCAACCCCTTGTGTCGAGGCCAGAACGGCATTAGTCTGTGCCATGACGGCCTGCGATTCCGCATAGGCATCTACGCATTGTTTCAATCCGTAAGTTAAAGCTCCAAATCCCGCAATCGCCGCAACACCAACCCTTTTCAAACTACTACCGATACTTTCTACACTATTGCCAAAACTCTTAAGTTTGCTTGATGCCTCATCTTTAGCACTTATTATTGCGTTTAATCTAAGATCAGCCATCTATTTATTTCTCCTTGATTTTTTTTCAATTTCTTGCATTTCCATTTTTTCTCTCAAATTTCTAAGTCGCATAATTTCTAAATTTATTTGAAACTTTTCCATTGGCTCTTCTAAAAGTTCCTTATAAGATAGGTTAAATTCTTTCCTATAAAAAAACTCGATTATCTCCATCGGGACAGTATCCGAATCCCTTAAAATGGCGTCTTCCAACGCCCTCACAAGTTTGGGGGTGGAGTTCCCACAATTACCTGGAATGACTTGGTAAGGACTTCAACCGGCAGTTCTTCAAGCTCTTCCTTCTTAACATCAACCACAGCTGAGCCGTCAAACCCCTTACCGCCGAGATAAAGTTTCTGCAGTAGTTCCAGTCCCGCCTGAACGGCCCTCGTCTGGTCTTTCTCATTGGCCAAGGGAATAAATTCCTTTACCTCGCCGTAGGACGGCGTGTTAAACTCCAGGTAGCATTCCTTCCAGTCGTCTCCCAAAAATCCCAAGTCCACCCTCTTTTTGACAACAAATTTTGCCATAATTTACCTCTCTTCCGGGGGTGGCGGAGGTAAGTCAACCACCCCCGTTATTATTTAATAACTTGCCACTTGATTTGCCAGCGTCAAAACACCGATTTGATTGACGGCGTTATCAGTATCATAAAGTGCCTTGAATGTGAACTTCTGGGTAGCAACTTCATCCAAGTCAAGCGACGGCTCCCATTTACGGATGTCAACCTTTGGCATCTTGATATCCAGATAGTTGTTCGTGCCATAGTTGAACTTAATACCGCAGGCCTTGTATGTCCCATCAACAACATAATTGCGGTAGGTCAAATCCTCGAAGGCCAGTTCCGCCTCCCCATCAACGCTGAATTGCCGATTAACAATATCGGAAGGGGTCACTGTCCCCAGCGTATCCCAATCAGCAAGGTTGTTGTTGACTGTCAGCGTCAGCGAGACAAGGGTGATTTTCGAAGCGGCATCAATGTTGGACGAATATGCAGCTCCGGTGTCCGCCAACCTGAACTCACAATGCCTTGAGAGATACTTGTTCCCCAAGTTCGTATAAGACGGAGTCAAAGTTGCCCAATCCTTCGACTTCTGCGAACGAAAGGCAACTGTTGCTCTTGCGATTGAGGCAGGCTTGACTTCAATCTTGAGAGAGTCAATCATCCCAAATGGAAAAATGACATTCTGATTCGGGTCATGATAAGCAATAGACAGGCTCAACTTATTGTTGATGTTTTGAAGTGTGTAAGTATGGACATAGTTAGTGGGACCACCAGAAGACGACGGTGCCGCCCCTGCCAATGCCGCCAAGACAAGACCAATCCAGTTTTCGTGGATGTCAGCCTCAACCTCTCCCTCGCCGAATAGTTTGACGGTGTAAGACGAATCGGCGTCGGCGATCTGACCAAACCCTGCTTCTTGGACTACCCTTTCGACCTTATCGGCAAACCCAATGGATGCCGCCGGTATCCAATAAGTCGGGGCAACTGCCGTTCCCCTTGAAGATTCCTTTCCGATTCCGATGGCCGCTCTGCGACCAATAAACTTAGCCAATGTAACTCCTTTCTAAAAAATTATTGAACGGTATATGACTTGACTACTTGGAGCTTTATCTCGGCTGTTCGACACCAGCCTTCTCCTAACTTGACGTATCCCCAACTTGAGGGAACAGCTCGGCAGTAGTCAGCCTCATTATTAAATGTGAAAAACTCATCGAATGTATCTATGATTTCCGAGACGACTCGACCAATTATCGCCTCAGCCCTTTGTTTCGCATTATCGGAAACAGCGTCAACCGCCGGAACCTGCTCCAACTGCTCATAAACCCTGACGATGAAAGTGAATTGCCGCTGGTTTTCCGCTGTTGACCAGTAATCGTTCTCGTTTCCCGAGCAAACCACCGTCACTGCCGGAAAGCCCTTAAATCCCGTCTTCTCATAATCACTAACATCCTGAACGGTCGTAACCTTTTCCGAAATACGGTTCATTATCACCGACTTAAGATTGTTGATGTCTGTTGAACCCATTTAACTTCCTTTCCCTGCTATCTCCTCAAGTCCAGCATTTATTTCCTGCTCAAAATAATTCCTTATACTATCCATTGATGCCTCTATCCCTTCCCTCAAGAACGGCTGGGCTTTCGTGCCGGGATGGTGGACAACCTTGCCGAAGAATATCTTGCCGTCCGTCAGAACCTTCGCCCTCTTGACGCTTATAATGTGCGGCTTCGTTCCTTCGTGAACGTATATCGCGTAATTCACCATCGGACTTAAACTTCCATACAGCGGTCTGAACTCCGTTTGATAACTGCTCCTCAACCTTCCGGTGACGACTGGCGTTCTCGGCTTTGCCTCCTTTTCTATCTCGTAGATTGACTTCTTAATGGCGTTATTCAGTCTCGTTCCGATAATTCCGGGAGATTGAGCCAAGGCGTCCAGTGCCTTTCGCAAGTTGGGTATTTCCACTTTTATCGTCATACGTCCTGCTTCACGACTATGAGCCGTTTATACTGCATCGAGCCAAAGTCCTGCGTCTTGACATCCCTCACCGAATACTGAACCGAATCCCTGACCACTTGGTCTCCCGATTGGACTGGACAGGATATGTCAACGAATACCGAAAACATTTTGCCAATTTCACCCTCGTAAAGAGCAATCTTTTCCGGACTCGGCTCCTGCCAACTAACCTTGTATCCCGCAGCCGTTCCCGTGGCTGAAAACACAGACCTATTTTCATCAAGGTGCCTCAGCCGACGCAAGGTAATTGTCTTATCTAAGAAATATTGGATAGTGCCTCCTCATATAACCGGCGTCTTATAGACGTCAAGTATCTCATCTAATCCCAAGTTCTTAATGGTAGCATTCACATCTTCTTCTTTAGTGTATGAGTATTCCCCCAATGACTCTGACCTTAATCCTGTCCCTTTAGTCACATTCTTCAAGTATGAGCATAAAGTAATACAGGCCTGCTGGAGGTCATTGGGAATGGTCGAGTAGCCGGCGACATAACTGAACCGATAATTTTTTACACCCCTCTCAAACGGTCCGAGTTCGTAATAAACCTGTCCCTCATCCCCAAGATAAGTAATGTAATCGCTTTCAAGTGCCTCCCAGTTGGGATTACCAAGGCTTCCAGTATTCTTCTCATAGGCGGTCAGGCTTGTTATCGGGTAATGTTTCAAGTTGATATAATTAGTTCCGGTGCCGTCATACTCCTCATTGGTGTAGGTCGTTGAGGCAAACCTTCGCCCATTACAGTATCTTTCGATTATGTCTGTCGCCCGATTTATGATGTTCGTCAAAAGAGCGTCATCGGATGTTCCGGTGATACTCAAAGCTTCCTTCAAATCAGCCAAAGAGATTAAGGCATAACTCACTAATGACATGATGTCCTCAATCCCTTCGAGGATTGGCTTAATATCCGGCTATTACCTCGGAACTTGACCAATTCCCAAAGGGTATTCAAGACATCAGGTTAGTTTGTGCCAGTAATGCAAACTGCACAGTCAAGGTCGGCTAACTCACCATCCACCCTCTCTTCAACCCTGATGGCAACTTCATTACGCTCAAATGTGCTGTAACCTCCGACGGAAGCTTCTTCAGACTGCATCACGTTGATACCCTCGCGAACACCGATCCAGTAACCCTTAAGGTCAATGAGCCAGATGTGTGATTCTGCCAAGTTATTCTGCTCAAGAACTGGGCGTCCCAAAACGGTTCCGGGTAAATCACCCGTCGGGTCAGCGACGAAAATCGGCCTATTCTGCGAGTCCTTGAGTAGCATCACCTTCCTGAGGGTATTCGAATTCATCAACCAAACGGCATTCCTGCGATATTTAGACCCAAGCTTGTAAAGGGCGTCAACCAAGCAGTCATAGGTCAGCACATTAGCAGCGGTAGTAACGGTGCGGTGAACGGTTGAGGAGTAAGTATCAATCCCCGTCGGTTGTCCCGATCCGGTTCCAACCATGAAGACTTTATCCTCTTCTTCGGCAATAGCGGTAGCAATCTGGTTAATCACGTAATTGATGATTGAAGGCGGAATCTGGGCATCGGCGACCAACTCTTTAGTAAGAACCACAATCACGGCCAATGAATAAGGTGTAAGGGAGATTTGGTTGAATTGAAGCGTCGAAGTTGACTTGACGGCCGCTTCGCTTCTCCAATAGACTTTTGGTCTGGTGGCCAACTGGTCAATGTTCAGCTGTTTCGGACAGGGGTCAATGACGGTAGCCCGTGGACGGATGACCGCAACATCCCGCTGTTCCTCTACAATCTGATTGTAGAGAACGGCCGGGACCAGATATCCACCAAGGGCATTCGTCCCCTCAGAAAGCACTTGGAGTTTTTCCTTCTGGTTCGTCAATAATGCCCGAATAAACTCCGTGCTTCTGGTCTGAGCATCCATCTCTTTGACGGACTCTTTGGTAATCTCTTTCTCATCTCCAAGTTTCTCTTCCTTTTTCCCAACAAGCTTCTCAACCTCAGCTTCTACCAACTTCTGGATATTGGCCATGAACTTCTCGGCTTCCTTATCAGCCTCTTCCTCAACCTTCTCATCTAAACTGTCTTTGTCTTCGTCCATCCTATTCCTTTTCTAAAAGATTTAAGGCCTCAACACTTTTATTGAGTGCCTTGTAGATTAAGTGGCGTCGGGTCATTGACTTCTTGTCTTCTCCCTCGACCGACTTAAGTTCTCGACCATTCGTGCCCTTAACAGGCATATCTAAGAAGGACTTTATGTCCCTCGTAAGATTTTCAAAATTTCTCTCAATGCCGGCAATCCTTGCTTCCAAGCCCTCGTCTCCCGGCTTGATTCCCTCGGACAATCCCTGGATATTCAGCTCAATTCCCTTAATTCTTTTCTCAAGGCTTTCTCTTTCTGACTCTTGGATTGCCTTTTGCTCGGCATTAGCTTTGTTTGAATCATCAATAAACTTCTCTATGGCAATCTTCAGTTCCTCTACCGACTTACCAAGTTCGGCAACCTTGCCTTCCTCGATATAAGTATTGACCAACTTAATCAAGTCCCTGACAGAATCGTCGGCAGACCTGTTCTCAACATACTTTTCGATTATCTGGTCAGCTGTCCTCAATTCTGGCGGTTCCTTGTCAAAATCGGCATAATGTCTCTTAAGGTGATTGTAGACACCCATCCGATCCGAGTCCGGAATTTGCACTCCACCCCTCGCTCCCATCAGAGCTGCCATTGCCGCCGACACGCCTCGCCAAACGGTCTTATAACCGCTCAACTGGTGATGCGGCAGCTTGTATGAACCCTTAAGGTCTGGGTTCGCCGAATCATACCAAGCACACATCTTTTTCAGGTCGTCCACGTCAGCATTCCTAACCTCCGCTCCGGCGTCCCACTCTACATTCTCATCTGCCAATGGATACTTGGTGTAGGGAATTGCTCCCTTAAACTCGATGTCTTCGACATCCTTCTGTGGCGGGCAAATGTCCTCATCCTTAACATCCGGCATAATCTGTTTTATGACTTCAGGTGAATATCCCTTGCTCAACGCCAATCCAAGAGCATTCTGGTTAGCCGGAACATTAACGAATGAGATTTCCAAAAGTTCCTGTTTCTTATAAACCTTGTCATCCCGCTCTATCGGCAAGAAACCAACCGATGACGCCTTAATCCATCCCTCATCAACCAAGTCAGCGATTAATCTTGATATGTCCGACTTTCGATGAAACTTCGGCTCAAAGACCAGTTTCTTAACCCCTTGAACCGTCTTGAATCCAATTTTCTCGGCTATCCCGATCGCCGGTTCAAGTTGGTTGTGAGCCCATAGAATTACCGGATTTTTCTTAAAATTGTCCAGTTTCCAACCATCAGTAGATAGAACCTCGCCCTGCCTATCCACGACCTCATCGGAGGCCACAAACAGCTTCTGCTTTACCCCATCTTCCTCTATCTCCTCGACAAAGGCGGTGGTATGGGGAATTGTCTTAAAGTCCACCTTTTGTTCTTCTTTCTTTTCAGTCATTGTTACTCCTGTTATTAGTCCTTTTTTTATACAAAAAAGCCCTATTCAGGGACTTAATGTCCTCAAATAGGGCTTCAAGAGAGCCTTCTAAAACTATTTAATTTGCTGGAATTAACTCTGCTGTGTATGTCTGTTGAATGTTGTAATCATACGTAATCGTATTCAACTCATTGCAGGCATAACACTTTATCTCAACCTGCCCAAAGATGATTTCTTCTTTGGCCAACAAATGTCCACATCGCTTACAGCGGAATTCGTTCATTATTCACTCCTATTATATCATAAAAAATGGTCTTGTCAAGTCTTTAGACGAAATAGATATCCGGTTGGGGATTGATATCCTCGGCATACGATAGTGCCAAGGCGTCGGCAAGGTCAGGACTCCTCAACCCCCGTTTTTTTAATTCCTCCTTGCTCTCTATCTGAACCGCCCCATCGCTTGACCTGAACCGATACTTCAGGTTGGTCAAGTCGCTCACTATCGTGCCCCTGTCAATCAGCCTGATTTCGCCATTCATAAACTTTTGTCTTAATCTCCAATAAAGTTTTGCCCGGATGTTGACATACTTCATTTCCCCTTCCGAAGCGGTGGACTCGGCGACACTCACCCCCTCAACCCTGTCGGAGTACTCTGATTCCTTTAGCCTGTCAACCACCCCGGCACCGACGCCGATGGCATCAATCCTCATCTTGGCTTCCGGATATTCCTGTAAAAAGTTTATCGCCCTGCCGACGGTCTGCATCGTGTCCTCCTTTTGAAACCACTCTACCCTCTTTACATCATCTCCCTTACGAATAACAAAGGCCGTCCTATCGTCGCCCATTCGAGCGACATCAAGACCAATGAACCAATCGCCGTCCTTTGGATTTTCATTCCTCAAGGCGGCTTCGGCATATTTCAATGCTATTAAAGTATCCGTTGATTCGGTCGGAAACTCCCCCAAGCATCTTGCCTGAAAGAGCGGACTATCCTCGCCCCATTCCTGCATCCTTTCCCAAACCCACTGGGGTGTTATCAGGTAGGGATAAATGGTCGCCTCTCTTCTCTGTTCCTCGGTGGAATTCTTTAACGCCTCTAGATTCGGGATGCTGTTAAAGTTCGGTGTGTCAAAGCAGCTTATCGTAATCTTGGTCCAAATTGGCGACTTGAAAGCATCGGCGAAGTATCCGGTCGGGTCGTTGGGATTACCAATTAAAAGGACTCTCGTAAAGCCGGTTGAAGTCACTCCCTCAATGGCATCGTAAATCTTCTTCTCAACGCCGCTTGCCTCGTCGACAATCACCAGAATGTAGTTGGAGTGATAGCCCTGAAACTTGTCGGACTCCGTCGTCGAAAGCCCCACACCAAACCAGTCCTCGTCTATATTGTAGCGGACATCAAGCATTGTTCCGGGAAGTTTGTATCTGGCGTTGTTGTAGGCGGTGTTTATCTCCTTCCAGAGGATATCATTGACCTGTCGCCAGGTCGGGGCGGTCGTCAATACGGTCGAATGGGGATAAGAATGTAAGAACTTCAAGGCTATTCTTGCCGCTATGAAAGACTTTCCAGAACTATGGCAACTTTTGACCGCCACCCGCTTGTTTTCTTGGACCGCCTTGACGATTTCAGCCTGCCTCGACCATATTCGGTTGCCAAGCACCCTTTCAATGTACAGCCTCTCGTCATTCCTTATCAGCTCCCGTCTCATTTCTATCGAAGTCGTCTCCACTTAAAAACTCCTCCAAAGTTAGTTTACCCTTGTGCTCGAATTCCTTGCGTTCCCTGAATTCGTTTGGGTATCTCCTTTCGAGATACCAAGCCGATGCCTGCCACTGCTTATCGGAATGCTTTTTGATGTTTTTGATGTGTAAGGACTTGCAGATGATATCGGCCTTTTTTATTGCCTCCAAAAACTCCGGATGATTCTTTTTCCATTCATAAAAAGTCGACTCGGGAATTCCCGCAAGGGCATAGGCATCCTCATAGAAATTTCCCTCTTGAATCCTTAACAATAAGATCACGATTGGCTCCGCTTCCAAAACCATCTTATTTAACTTGTCCTTATCGTCCTCTAAATACGCCCTTACGGCTTCCTTATTGTATTTCTGTTGCATACGTTTTCCAATCTTTTTAACTGTTTACAATTTTTTCTTTTAGTGATATAATATACTTAATATGGATAAATTCACCAAAGAACAGCGAAGTCACATAATGTCTAAAATTAGGGGTAAAGATACAAAGCCGGAACTTTTCGTCAAGGAAGCGCTCATACGACTGAAGGTGCGATTTACTTATCAGGCACATGGTTTACCTGGTACTCCGGATTTTCTTATCGATAAGACTGCCTTATTCGTTGATGGCGACTTTTGGCACTTGAGGAAGCTTTCTACCTTACGTAAAGTTAACTGGTGGTGGAAAAGAAAACTCCTCTTGGGAAAATATAACGAACTTAAGAAACGATTAAAATTAAAGCTAATGGGATATAGGGTCATCAAGATTTGGGAAAAAGACTTACCGAAAATTGACCTTAAAGAATTCTTTACAATAAATGGAATCCTTTAATTGTTCGTAATGCTCTCGTCATAAATCTTCCTTAACTCGTCCGACTTTATCTCATCGGCGACTTTCCTCAACTTAAGCCCAAAGTCATCTACCTTGGGTAAATTATTGAAATCTATGTCCTTTTTCCTTATAAGCCGATTTTTGAATTTTAACCAATTGATAGAATGCTATGGCCTGCCGAATTTCCAGACCACCTTGACATGTTCTGGCCAAATTTTTTCCAATAATCTTGCCATTATCAACCTTCCTTTTCCCTTATAAATTTCCGCATTACCGCCCTTCATCGTCATCGTTCTTTGCTTATCAATAGTGAAACTTGTAAACTGAACCGTACACATGCCATGAGTAACAACCTGGAGACAAGGGTCGGTATCCTCATTATATTTAAGCCTCCACCTCCATGGAATCTCATTATTGATAAGCATCGCCGAATAAACGTGGCAATTCAATCTATATGGAACCTTTGTCCTTGGTGGCGTAAACATGCTATAATTAAAGCCAGAAATTCCAATATTCTCATACCTATCCGTAAATTCCTCTATAACCCTCATCGCCACATTGGCATTACACGGAATCCTGTGTCCCTTATACATCCTCCTGAACTTGCGTATATTATCGTCAAATATCCAATGACGTTTAAACCCATCCTTTACGGAATCTTCCCAACACCAATTTCTTGCAGGTGTTCCACCTTTACCAAGGTTGGAAAATGGTAAAACCTTTACCTTTTTTCCATATCTACTACGGTATAATTCTTGTTCCTGTGGTTCAACGACTAACTTAAAATCAACTCCATCATTAATGAAAATATCTGCCGTCAGGCAACAATCGTATCTTCCCTTAGAAATAATATATACCGGATATTTTGGCTTAAATTTACTCATATTTAACTGATGATTCATCTACCTTTTCCTTAAACGGATACCACGTCGACCATGTTCTTTTTCCCTTTTCAGCTATCCGAAAAGCATATTTTTGTATGAATTCATCCCTATTAGCTTCATTCTCAAAATGAATTATTATTTTAAGGGAATCGTCAATCGGTTCAAATGCCGGCATCCCAATCCATTCTTTTTTACTATCATCTATCGGTCCGGGATTATAAAACTCAAGTTCCCAATCCTCAAATCCGGTAAGCGGAAGGTTTACCTCTGCTTGTGATAAGTCATAGATCATCTTTTCTAATTTTTCCCTGTTCCACCTTCCCTGAATCCTATTGAGGGCAAGGTTCAGGATTTTCGCCCTGTTTTCCGGCAAATCAATATAGTAAACCGGAACCTCCTCCATCCCAAGTTCCTGCGCCGCCCTGACCCGCATATGACCGCCGATAATCTGGTTTTCCTTCTTGTTCACGATTATCGGGTCGACGATCCCGAACTCCTTAATGGCGTTTTTCAGTGCTTCGTAGTCGTGTTCAGTTATCTCCCGGGGATTGTATTCGGCGAACTTCAAGTCTCTAATTTTAACATTAACGATTTCCATTCCTATTCCTTTCTAATTATTCCCTCTCACGCTCTTCCCAAAACGACTGACACATCGCGTATGCCTGGTCTTGCGGTCGACCTTCCTCACCGACCAGTTGCTCCATACATCTTTTAATGAAGTCCTCCTTGGATTCATTGGGATTTGGTTTTGGCATGATACTCCTTTCTATTATTATTTCTTAATTTGCTTGGCCATCTTAAACTGCTTGAAACACTCCACAAAATCCTTCAGACACTCCTCGCAGAGCATCCCGATGATAGCCGAATTATCCATAATTAGATGGATTTTTTCGGTCTTCCCGCAGAACTGACAACCAAACCTTTGGTCTGAAATGGTGGGATAAGCCGTCAATGGTCCCACGGCATATTCCGATGTCGTCGTAGTCGTAAAATTGCCACCATATAGTTCACCGCCTACCATTCTTCAACTCCTCAATTAGCCGCTTAAATTCCCCAACACTTTGACGGACGTCATACTTCTCCCTCACTTCTCTTAAATTACGGTCAGCCTCCTTCTGCCTTTCGACTGGGTCCATTAATCTCTCCAAATCCTCCGCCGTCCTTGCCACCGGCATCCCAAGAGCCCAAGCTGTCAACTCACGGTTGTTGCTCTTGAATCTGTCATTAGGTCTCCAGCCGACCGGATTCAGGAAGATATCTGACTTAATGAATTCCTTGTTAAATGTACTTAACTCCCACTTCGTCCACCGCTCCTCCAACCTCCTGCCCTCATATCCCTCTTCACCGGCGACGGAAACGTACTCATTCGAGATTATTGAAAGTTTCAAATTCAACCTCAATAATGTCCTAACGGTCTTCTTCAAGGCATACGAGTTATGGGCATACCCATGCCAGACGACCTCCCTCGCCCTGCCCCGGTGTTGTTTCTTCTCTCTGTAATGTTCCAAATCCATCCGGTCGGAAATTACAACAACCGGCTTGTCGGTTAGGTTCCTGAAGACCTCCGCCAACGGCTCGGTCGGACAGGTAACGGCATCACAGAAACCAATCATTTCCCTTATCGGTTGCAACTCAACCCAGTCCGGATCGCAGATATCCACTATCTTTATTCCATCAAACTTTTCAGCCAACTCAAGCAGGTAAGCCTTCTGAAAGATTAGAAAGTCATATTTCTTGCCGTATTTGTATACCTCAAGCTCCGGCCAATACTTGACCAGCCAATGCCCCCTGATTCGGGACGAGCCAATGTCCTTCTGACCATGAATCTTTTCGAAAAGTATGATCCCGCCATTCATAACCACTCCTTATGTCTAAGATACCATTTGACGGTTCTCTCAAGCGACTCATCAAAAGTCTTTGGCGGCTTCCATCCCAACTTTGCCATTTTGCTTCCGTCAAGGGCGTAGCGTAGGTCATGTCCAGGACGACTGGAATGAAAATCGACCATCTCGTATTTCAATTCCATCCCAATTATCTTGGCTATCTTCTGGGCTAAACTCAAGGCATCTATCTCCTGTTCGCCAACGATATTAAACTCATCATACCCATTAAATCCTTTTTCGGTTAGGAATAACAGGGCATCACAGACATTCCGAGCGTGAATGTAAAACCTTGACGCCGCCCTTGTCTTTTCGGGGTTGGCGTGAATTATAACCGTCTCACCATTCAGGATTTTCCTAATGGTTGACGGAATGAACTTTTCGGGATGTTGCCTTTCGCCTATCACATTCATCGTATGGGTTGTGATGAGGGGCAATTTATAGCAATTCTCAAAGGATTCACCTAATGCCTCTTGGGCGGATTTGGTGGCCGCATAAGGGTTCTTGGGGTGGTGATGGTCGTATTCATTGCTTAATCCTTCCCTAACGGGACCGAATACCTCGTCGGTGGAAAAATTGACGAATAATTTCAAGTTTTTGATGGTTCGGGCAAAATTCAGGATATTACAAGTCCCCACGACATTATCCATTACAAACATCATCGGATTTTCAATGGAGCGATCCACATGGCTGGAGGCAGCAACATGCCAAATGTAACCAACTTCTCCAATTTCTGATTTTACAAAGTCATTCAATTCCGACTTCAAGTCCCACCAGATGAACTTGACTCGATGCTTTTCCTTATTCCAGATTTCCATATCAGTTAAACGGTTGGGATTGCCGGAAGTGTCCAGCCTGTCCAGAATGATAATTTCCCAATCGGTATTTTTTAAGACACCTTCCACCAAATGGCTTCCAATAAAACCCATCCCTCCGGTTAAGAGTAATCTTCTCATCGCCTCACCGCCCTTTCCATTTTGCCCCAGTCCCAATCTTCCCTTATCTTCTTATTATATTCCCAATCCTCATCCAAAATAGGCGTCTCGGCTCCAACATCCTTTGCCCAGTTCCGATAGGCACAAAGGTCTTTTGGAAAACAACTGCCACCAAACCCAAGCTGTCCATCATGACCCGGGACTTCGTAATGCGAATTGCCAATTCTTCCATCAGCCAAAAGCATCCTAACCGCCTCCTGCCAATGAATCTTACCACCACTTTCGCTTATCAAGTCGCAGTGTTCATTGAACTTCTCTGCCACCAGTCTCTGCTCATTAAAGTACATCACCTTGTTGGCAAAAAAGTTGTTGCAAAGATACTTGACAAACTCCGCCGTCTCGTAATTGGTCTTAAAAATTGGCGTATGAAGAAATCTTGCCCGATACATTTCCTCTACTCTTCGGAGGTTTGGGTCATCCTTTCCTTTACCCCCCAGGACAATCCTCGCCGTATTGATGAAATCCAGGCGGGCATTCCGCTCAGTCAGGAATTCCGGGTTGAAAATGAAATTCAACTCGGGATATTTATCCTGATATCTTCTTGTAGTGCCGGGAATGATTGTACTTTTGATAATGATAATCTTGTTTGACTTATAATTCAGATGTGTGGCTATCTTATCGATTTCTCCATCAATTATCGAAAGGTCTATCCTGCCACCCTCAACATCAGTCATCGGGGTTGGCAGGCAAATGAAGATGAATTCGCTATTATCAACAGTGTCCTCAAATGAGTCCACTTTTTCCTTGATATCATAAATCTTAAGATTGTGAGTTAAGGACAACCCCTGAGTTATTGCCTTGCCGACAAAACCAAAGCCATAAATTCCGCAATTAAATTTTTTCATTTTTTAATCCTTTCTAACGCCTCGTGTAACGGATGGAACATTGACTCAGTTATTTGCTTTTCAATTTCCTGTTTTATTGGAGGACAAATTGACTCTACCAGTCTCCTTCTCAGCTCACCTAACACCGAATGATTTTTATTAACGAATACATCCCTTGTTACAACAATTTGGCTACGTAATCTTTCATTCTCAAATTTGACATCTAACACAATAATATTCATATCAGGAAATAATTCATCACTTTCTCGATGTATAATATTAACTTTCATCTTTATCTTTTAATTTTAACTCTTCTTGTAATTTACTTAAGAGCATCCCCAAGTTCTTCTTTTCCCAAGATATCTCAAGCGGTATCATGAAAATCCTCTGGCATTTGGTGCAACGATACCATATATCTTCGGGAATGACCTTCCGCAATCGCTTATGTTCACAAGCCTCCGTCTCTTCTTTCTTAACTCTTTCCAGCCCCTTCTTAATCAACTTTTGAATGTCGTCGGTGGCCTGAAGTTCCCTAAGCTTCCACCAAACCATCAATCTTCTAAACAAATTCATTTCAAAGTCCTTTCTATAAGACTTGACCAAGCATTGTCAAACTTTTCCTTGCTGAAGTTCTTAATCGCAAACTTCCGACCCTCGGCTCCGATTCTCTCGGCCGTCTTGAATCGCCTGTAAATAAGGTGGTTGATTAAGGCGGAAATTGGCTCCGGATTGTCGGGGATAATTATTCCAGTAATTCCTTCTACATCCAGAAGCCTATCAACCACATCTATGTATTCCTTAACTCCCTCGCAGTTCTGCCAGATTGACTTTGTGTCCAAGTTGAAGTAACTATCGGCATCCTGATATGGCGTCGAAAGGACACAACAACCGCTAAGCATCGCCTCTAAGCGACTTCTTGGGTTCGGCGAGTGCTGGGTGGGATTGAAGTAAACTAACGACCGTCCCAAGAAATCCCGATATGCCCCCCAACCACCAATCTCCCTGAATCTCGGGTGTCTCTCGATAACCCAACTATATGGATTGCCAATGTGGATTATTCTTAACCCATACTTTTCGTATAATCTCTCGCCCGTCCTCATCAATAATTCTCTTCCATAATAGGAGTCAAGCCCGCCCGGACTTAAACTGACAACACACCGAGGTTCCTTTGGCAAGTTCCACCAGTCATTTGGATCCAAGCCATGGATGATAACTTCTCCCCAACCCCAGTCTTTTTTCGCCTGATAAGAATTAACAACCATCGTGTTATTTCCGATCAACTTTTTCATTCCCTCTATCTCAACCAATTGACCGCTCTGTACTACCTTTCCGCCATTTATCAGAAAGTTAACCTGAAATTTCTCTATGTCTTCCCTCTTTGCCTTGGCTAAATCCAACGGAAGAGCCCAACTACCGGGACCGTAGGTTTCCCACCTTTCCGGCCACCATGGCGTACCATGATTTATCACTATCTTGGGGATATCCTGAATGACCTCATTAAGGTCTCGGTAAAGTTGTCCCTTGCCGATTAACGGATCCACACATTGCTGGTCTACATCCAGGACAGCTAAATCGTATTCGCCTGATTCATAGTTAGCTACGAAATCAAGGTTCTTCGGTTGCGGTCTAACATCGGTATTCCATTGACCACGAACATTATTTATCAGAAAAGACCACTGGGTATTAGGTATCTGAAGCAGGGAAAACTGATGGCTTAAGTGCCAAGATGCCGAGAAAATTTTTATCATACTCTTTCTCTCCAAAAATTCAACATATCTGATAATGTTTTCTTTATCTTGATTTCTGGCTTCCATTTAGTCAACTTCCTAAACTTATCACTATTACAGATTAAAATTGGTACTTCTGTCCTTCTCATTCTTGACTTATCTAAATCTGTCTTAATTTCTTTTGTGGACATTTTTTTTAAGGTATCCAATATATACTTAATTTGAAAACCCTCTCCTCGACCAATATTGTATACACCTGGCCTAAGGTTTATCGCCATCCTATAAGCCCTAACCATATCCCTAACATCAGTAATATCCCGTATTACATCAAGGTTTCCATGCCTGAGAACCCCACCGTACTTTTCTATTTGGGCAATCTGCTTAGCAAAACTCGAGGTAACATAACACTCCGGACGCCCAGCTCCCGTATGATTAAATGCTCTTGTTCTTACTATATCCAGCCCATAATTATCTGCATACCATTTTCCCAAAAAATCTTGAGCAACCTTGCTAATCGCATAGGGGCTCTGCGGTCTTAAAGGTTGACTTTCATCAATAGGGCACTCTTCAAACTCAACCAACCCATACTCTTCACTTGATCCAGTAATCAGAATTTTAGGCTTCAAACCCAAATTCTTGACAGCCTCGAGTAGATTTATCGTTCCACCTACATTCACCTCAAATGTTCTCTTTGGGTCATTAAAAGACTCGGGGACAAATGCTTGGGCAGCCAGATGATAGATTTCATCCGGTCTTACTTTATCAAGAAAGTTCCTAATTTGCTCATAGTTAAGTAGGTCTTGTCCATCCTTGATATCAAACCCAAAAACCTCATCCTTATTTTTAATACATAATTCTTTTAGATAACTTCCCACGAATCCGGAAATCCCCGTAATAAGCACTTTCATCTTGCCTCCATGTTCATTCGCCACAAGATATTTTTCGACTTTATAATTTCATCCCTTTTTCTATACTTGTTCTTGGTTTCAATCAGTGATTTAACCTTGGCACTTTCAGCAAACTTAAACTTAAACCCTTGTCTCCGAAACCTCACCCTCAATTCCTGCGACTGGAAACCATACTTGGGACAGGATTGGTTGAACATTCCCGCATCTATCAATTCTTGTCGATAGCACATCGAGATGTTCTCGACAAAATCCTTCCTTGTTCCCTTGTTACCGTAGACCCAAGTCTTCGGCGTCAGATGTTTGAGCATCTCAGACAGCCAATTCCTTTCGGGATAATATCGGTCATCGAGAAAAGCAACTATGTCCCCGACAGCGCTTATTACCCCCAAGTTTCTCGCATAAGCCAAGTTATAAATGTTTGTCGTTCCAGTATTAATATATTTTATCGGAACAAATGATTTTGTTTGTAATGCCATTACAAACTCCCCAGTTCCATCAGTTGAGCCATCATCAACAACCACTATCTCCTTTGCCGGCCAATCCTGCATAGTAACGCCCTCAATTACCTTTGACAGAATGTTCTTCCGGTTAAAGGTCGGGATTATGACGCTGACCAAGTCATTATTTGGGTATAAGAGTTCATAAAATAACTTTTCATACATCACCGCCCGCCTCTCACTATCTCTTGATTTAACTGAATTCCAAGCGATTTCCCTCATTTTCCGTCGCTTATCTTTATCTTCCATCAATTCCCTCAACTTGACTTTCAACTCCTCCTTATCCTCCGGCTGCCCATTTCTCACAACCATATTCTCATCATTAAAGATATCCGGAACGGAGCCGATGTTTCTTGTGAGTACACAAACACCGGTAGCCATCGCCTCAAGCAATGGGAGTGTCCCTGATTCAAAACCATCAATCGAGTTACATACATGGATTGCCGATTCGTAATACGCCTTAAGCAAGTCGTCTTCACTCACCCTTTCCCTAAACTCCACCACTCCAGTAGCCATAATCTTATCAAAATAATCCCTGTCGGATATCTGCCCTACAAGAATCATCGGATAGCCAAGTTCCTGACAAACCTCCGCCACCGGCAAGATACCCTTCTTTCCCTCTATCCTCGAGGAGACCATCAAAACCTTATTAGAATCAGGCATTTCCCTTTGGAATTTGAAAAAGTTCAAATCTATCGCAAGTGGTATTAACCTCGCCTTCGGCAGAACTTTATTCATTTCCCTATTCGGCACAATTATCGCCTGAAAATCTGACCAGTTATTTTCTTCAAGATTGTAAGGGTTGTAGTGTGCCAATATCTTCGGCTTACTCCTAATTTCGGGAAACAAGTCCAATAAAAAAAGACCGGTCTTCCAGTACTCCATAGAGATGACATCGGCATCTTGAATTTCTCTTTTAAATCTCTCTATCTGATCCGGAGATGGTCTTTTAGGATGGACATCGCAGATAACCACCCTCAAATGCGGCAATTTCTTCTGAACCCCAATGGCTAGGCGATGTATCGCTGAACCAATTTTGTCAACTGCCATGACTATCTTCATGGAAGTTAGTCCTCTTGTCTAAATTGACATTGAGAATCATTTTAATAGTTCATTTTAATTTAATCTTACATTATCATACTTTTTTGTCTTTGTCAAATCATTTCTCAATTCCGCTATGCCATTTGCCTTGTCATGAACCACCAATCTCATGTTATATTCTTTTCAAAAAAATCCCTCACCGAATCCCCATTGTTACACCCGAGATTAATATAAATCTTCAATTATCCTCCTGACTAAATCGAAATCACATCTGTCTTCTTGCCTGTTCCTTATTCTAACTTTGTTTTCAATCCCCCTCAAGATATCTTCCTTTCTCTGGAAAAAGCCATGACAACCGACGATAGTCTCAAAAGTCCATGTCCTATTAACAATTTCCGGCAATCGCCAAGCACCCGTCTCGGGTCTGAATCTGTCAAGTTTATTAAGATTTCTTCTAATAATCCCCAATGCCTCCGCCCGATAAAGGATTGGGCTTTTTTCGGTCACGTCATTTCTATAAAAGCAATAGACCAAACTCTGCACCATCAGATAACCTTCGCACATAACCAGCCCTTGAATTTTCTTATTCGGAATAACATCGGCATCAATCCTGATACAATCCTCATTCGCCGTATTTAAAAACCTTTGGTACTTCTCAAACCAAGGCTCTTTTTCATCAAGCAAAACAACCTCGAAGCCAAACCTTTCAAGTTGCCATTTACAGAGGTCAGTCGTCCTCTCACCAATTGAAGTCAGATAAGCTTTCATTTTTTAACCTTCCTGACCGACTTGATAACATTCTTTTTTAATTAGTTTCATTCTCGAAACCTTAATAAAGGATAATAATATCGGAGAAATTTTTCCCTTTATTACACTCTAAACAAATATCAACTGGATTTGAACCATATAATTTAGGAGGTGAATCAAAATAATATGTTACTACATCATAATCTTCTTTTACCACTTTGCCACACATAGAACACTTAGTCATATCTCAACTCCTTCCCAAACGGCACTTTGACATCATCGCTGGTCAAGAGCCAAATGACATCAAAATCCCAATTCTTTTTCGAAGGAAAATCGCCATAACCATCAGTAAGGTAAATGAAGCATTTCGGCGGGTTCATTTCTTTCTCTATCAGTCTAAATGGCGGCTCAAAATCAGTCCCACCTCCCCCTATCGGCTCTATCTTCTTGGCATCCAATTCGGTCAACTCCACAAACTTAGTAGCCTCGCTATCGCAAAAGGTCAGTTTAACCTTAACCTTATCAAAACTTTGTAGGATTCCCTTTAATTCGCCTAAAAATTTATGTAATGTTTCATCATCTATCGAACCACTTGTGTCAATCGCCACCGCTATCCAGTCAAGTTGCTGTCCATCATCTATCGAGGGTAGAATAAAGTCACCCTCTAAAAATCTCCTATCGACCGGGTTAAAAGCGTAGTCAGACTGGAAACTTGAGGCATATTCCGCCAAGAGTGTCTTCCAGTCTTCTTTTGGTTCGAGCATCTTAAACAATCTCTCAAATCCAGCAGGGATGTCGCCCTTCTGTTTGGAACTTTCGGCTATCTCGACCGCCTGCTGTATCCTCTGTTTCCACTTGGCCTGCATTTTAGCCTTGTCCTTACTCGACATCTTCTCGGCCTTCCCCCAATACTTGTGAGCCCCCACAAGCCGTTTACCATCACCTTTATCAGAACCCGAGCCATCGGCTCCCTTTATATCTTTAAGGTTTCCCTGTTTTCCTTGTCCACCACTTTCCACCACAATCATATTTTTTTTCAGAAGTTCATAAATCTCCTCAGCCGATTTGCCCTTGAACTTTTGACTGAATAAACAACCGCTCGGCAAAGGATAGGGAATCATAGGGTTTATCGCAAAATCAGCGGCGACATTAAACAACATTGGGTCTCTTGCCCCCCGCCTCCAAAGATGTCCAAGTGCGGCGTGGAGAGTTTCATGAGCCAAAAGCCCAAGCTGTATCTCATTACTCTGTTTTTCCCAAAAGTCCTTGTTGTAGATAATCTTCTCCCCATCAGTCCCCAAAGTAGGACACTCCTTTGATTCTTCAGTCTTTAGGTAGTAAAGAAGCGAACCGAAAAACTTATTTTGTTGGAACAGTTTGAACTTGGCGATTTCAATTTTCATTTTTTATCTCCGAATAATCATTTCTTTATACTCTCATAGGGAATCAGCTCTCTGATATGCTGTAACCTACGAAAATTTTTTAAACAGTCATAACAAATTATTCTGCCTTGATACTCTACAGCTCCAGAAATATCTATATCAGTACTAAACCAACCATCTAATAAATCAAAAAGTAAACCGGAAGCTACGCTGTGTTGTTTTTTACAAAACTCACATCTTTTACTCATTTTTTAACTCCCCTCAATGCCTTAACTAACTTCTTAATCTCGATGATATCTGCCTCCAATTGATTAATTTTTATTTCAAGATTATTGGCAAATGAAATTGTCTCATTTACTTTAACCGCCAAAGCCGCCAAATCTTTAACATTAAAATCTAAACTACCACCTCATGTTCCTTCAATACATTTAGCATTGCTCTCACCGTCAAGACCTCAAATTCTTTTGGAAGATGCCTGATATACTCGAAGAAATTCTTCAGTTGACTCGGCTTGCATCTCGTCGCTAAGGCGGTCGCCAAAGCAAACAGGACATCATTCTCTTTTGGGATATTTCGCTTGAATAAACCGGGCTTTATCTTACCCGACAAAATCCCATCGATATCGGGAAGTTTCTTGTAAACAGACAGAAAGGCATTATACTCCGCACTCACCCCCTCACCAACAGCCAAGTAAGCATCCTCCGGATTATTAAGGATTGAGACATATTCCCATGTCCGCGGCGTCGGAAAGCATTTCTCTCCCGCCTTCGGCATCCTAAAAAGGTGTTGCGGAAGTTTAGTCAAGAACGATATCACCCGCTCATCTATTTTATTTTGCAAAGCCCAAGCCTTCCAGCAGTCAAAGTCTGGTTCTATGTCAATATGAATAAATCTATTAGCAAGTGGTGCCGGAAACTTGACCACATTGGCATTATCAGTTTCCCTATTGCCGGCCGCTACAATTTGCCATCCATCAGGTAGTCGATAGTTACCTAATCGCCTGTCGAGGATCAACTGATAGGCCGCTGCCTGAACCGAAAGCGGAGCAAGATTAATCTCGTCCAAAAACAGAATTCCTTTTGGTTGGTCTTTTCCATTCGGAAGGAATTCGGGCTCAAGCCAGCGTGCCTTATGAGCCTCTCGGTCGACAACCGGAAGCCCCCTTAAGTCAACTGGATTCAATAGGGACAATCTCAAGTCAATGAAGCCAATTTTGAACTCATCGGAAAGTTGCTTAACGCATTGACTTTTGCCAATTCCTGGTGGTCCCCAGAGCATCACCGGTAGTTTTAGGTTGTTTTTGATGATTCCCCTGATTTTTTCCTTTGCCTCTGAAATGGTCATTTTAATTTTCTCCTTTCTAATTCTAATTGTATATCCTTGCCTTAACCTCCGATATCTTATCGAAGTATGCCTTCGGCTCAACCCTCAACTTCCCAACCCAGAAGTCATCTATCGTCTGCATCAATTCAGGGGTCTTCAGGAAGATAAAAATTGCCTTCGGCTGACTCTTGTTAACCCTAACCATCGTAAAATTGTAATAAAGAAGCGTTGCAGCAAGATTCAAGTCTGTTGTATGATATTCTAAATTATTCATCGTTGAACTTCTCCAAACATATCCCAACCAAAACAATCCTTAGATATATTCTTGATTTTATCTTTAATATATTTTGGATACTCATCAATCGGACAATTCGTCCATCCGCCCCTGAGTCTCAGGATTAGGATTTCCATCAACCACCACCACCTCGTCGGCGAAGTCCAAATAATTCTCGATTGCCTCCAGATATGGGTCTTGCCTTGCTTCCGGGTCGGTGATTGTAGTGAAGATTGAGATTTTCATCCCAGCCTTTCAATCGCTTCCTCTGCCTGTCTTTTGATGCCCCGCATTCTAGTCGCATCCTCAAGAGCGTCGGAACTAACTTCCGTCCTGACTTCCCTACCGGTCTCTAAATCACTAGTAATCAATGTCCACTTGAGTTTGTTCCTGTCAAATGGTTTTGACTTCGGCGTAAAGGCCATTTTCTTTTTTAGCATTTGGTCTCCTTTCTATTTTTTAACTTATTTTTTTGTGCATTCAACAATAAAACCGACACAATTGTGCTTGTCATATTCTTTCGCCGGTCTCATCTGCTCATTCGAATAAAAAGCCATCAATAAATCGGGGTTCTTGGCATATCTTGGAATTAACTTGTCAATCTTCAGGCCGGCATTCTCGCAGAGCTTCCTTATGCCGAACTCGGTGTATCGTAAAAAGTCGTTCTGATATAGATTATGGACGGGGTAAATTGTGGGAAGTGAAATTATTACTCGCCCCTTTGGTTTTAGTAATAAATAAATATTATGTAAGAAATTAACGGGGTCAAAGATGTACTCGGCAACCTCGAGGCAGAAAATCAAGTCAAAATGATTCACATATCCCATCAAGTTATCGTTATTTATACCATAATCGTTTAAGTCAAAAACAATATCTGGCTTTGTCCACTTTTCCTTATATGGTCTTTCAAGTTCATTATCGAGAATTTTGTATTCATTGGCCTCAAAACTTTTAACCCGATTCTTAACCGGATAAGCACTTCCACCGATATCAAGGACTGAATCAACCTTCACGTCCAGCGTTTTTAGATAGTCTTCAAGTTGTATTCGATAATAGCTGCTCATTCCATAAACTCCTCAACTAACTCCTCTGGTCTCTTTGATTTTAACTGCTCAAAAAAGTAGTTAGTCCTTGTCTGAATCCACTCTTTCCCACAACTCAACGGCTCAAGCTTCTTACCCTCCATTCTCCGGCGTTCCTCATAACTTAAAGCAGACGCCATTAAAAAGTCCCAGTAATTCCTGTCTATCTGGTTGGTTGGATTCAATCGATGATAATGCTCAATAACCCCTTGGAATTGATCCCTAATTATCTTTTCATCTTTATCCATTTAACTCCTTAAAACATAATTTGTAATCATTAAGCATTCGTTCCAATCTAAAGTAATCCCTACCCTGCTGTTTAAACTTCTCAATTATTTCTGGTGTTCCGCCTGTGTTTCCGCCAATCAGAACTCTTATCTTTAAACCACTAAGAATCGCCTCAATTAAAGTATTGCTACAAGCATCCATGAAAAACGGAAACAGTAAACAATCAGCACTTCTGTAAATCAACGCCATCTGTTCCGGGTCAGCGACAAATCCCCAGTATTTATAATTCTCGCCCTGAAAAAAATCAAAGTTATGTTCATTATTTTCGGGACTGAACCGTCCAACAATCCATAAGACAGCATTCGGCTCTCGTCTTTGGATTTTCTGGTATTCCCACCAAGCAACATGAAATCCCTTATTGTCATGGTTCGAACTCCTGACATAAAGGTAAACCGGTCTATAATCACTGGGAATTTTCCCACCAGTTGGGTTGTAAAGCGAATCGTCCGACCCATTCAAAATCACCCTCTCAAACCCCTTAGAAGCCCCCAGAAACGGCTTTAGGTAGTCATAAGCCCATTGGCTCTGGTAAACAACGGCATCGGCGTATTTCTGGTTTATAAGTCTCATCGCCTCCATCCTCGTTATCTTATCTGTCCACTCACCATACATCCGCCGGTTATTGGAATCCTTCAGGACATTATCAATCCGAAGGACCACCTTTTTACCTTTAGGTATCTGGCTCATCTTATCCAAAAGGGATACCGAAGTTATGAAATAGATATCACACTCCTCAGGATTCATCGTTATCTCAAAATTCGGGTCTTCAGTTATTCTCGTAAGATTTTTGATAAAAGATGGACCTCCACCAAACTTATCCGGTTGTTCATTCCCAACAATAAAAATCTTCATTTATGTATAATTCTCATAAAACTCTTTTGGTCTCACGGCCATATCGACTACCGCCCAAATCCAGACAATAACCCCGCCGTAGCCATAAGTTATTAAAGCAATAGCAAGCCCAACCCAGAACTTCCAGTAATCAATTCGCCAGCAATACAACCAAGCAAAAGCCCCTAAGAACACCGCCAAAAGAATTGCCGTCGTCTTGCTCTTCTTAATTACCTGTCCACTCACCTTCTGCCTAACACCACAGTAGATACAGAATTCTGCCTCCTTTTTAATCGCTTTTCCACATGAGGGACAAAAAATTTCATCTGGTTGTTTTGTTAATTGTTTCACTTGATTCCTTTCTCCTTTATATATTTGAACAGGGACTCGACCTCATTCCATTCCGACCTATCGTTAACTTCTTTGGAATGTCCCCAAAAATGAATCTTCTTAAAATACCCCAGTTTATACCCACTAACATACCATCTTGCCAACTTAAAGACATCTCGTCCATCATATTCCTTCCTTGGATACGTTATGTGTAGAGTCGTATCAGTTTCGAATGGATCAATTGGTTCACCGGTATTGAATACCCGAACTGTCCTCGCCTCTTTATATCCTACCTTCTTAACTGCCTTCTTAACCCGTTCATCAAACCGACCTCGGGGATAACAGAAGCTTTTTATTTTTTTCCCAATTATTTCCTCAAGCCACCTTTTGTTCTCTTTTATTTCTACCTCCAATGTTCTATCATCCAATAATTTCAAGTCAGGATAATGAGAAACCGTATGTCCTCCAATCTCAAAGCTTCTTTCTGATAAATCCTCAATATCTTCTACGGTCAACTGACAGTTGTTTGGTATATAGAAAATCGCCGGTATTTCATATCGCTCAAGCAAATCAGCCATCCGCCTATCATATTCGCTACCATCATCCCAAGAAGTAATTATCATAATCTACATTTCCCCAATAATTTCTTCCACCATAAGAATTTCCACCAAGTTTCTAAACATAAGTAACCCTCCTTATCATAAGAAAATCGATTATAAATCATTTTAATCTTCTTATCCCTTCTCTTAAATCTATTTTGGGCTTCCACGCTAGACAAGTATACGCCCTTTTAATATCCGGTAGAGTCTCCCTAACCTCAAAGAGCCTCGGCTTAACATGAATCTTATCACCACCAATTATATTTGCCACTTCATTAATCGAATAACTTTTAGGATAACCAACATTAATTACTTCACCATTTAGCTTCCTTTTTGTAGTCATCGCCCTGATATTCGCCTCAACAACATCATCAACATAGGCAAACGAACGCCTCTGTTCGCCATCGCCAACTATCGTCATCGGATTACCATTTGACTTTTGTTTAAGAAATATCCCTATAACCGTCGCATATGCCCCTTCGGTTACCTGTCGCGGTCCATAAACATTGAAGTAACGCAGGGAAACGGTGTCAATCTTATAGCAATTCGCCCAAACCTTCATATAATACTCGCCTATGAGTTTCGTCGCTCCATAAGGATGTAACGGATTCGGAAGCATCGTCTCAACCTCCGGCATCTTTTTCTGGTTGCCATAGACCGAACTTGAACTCGAATAGACTATCCGTCTCACACCCACATTCGCGGCAGCATTTAGAATATTTAGTGTTCCGTTGACATTGTTATCATGATATTCAAGTGGATCAGTAATTGATGGCTGTATCCTTGCCAATGCTGCCAAGTGAAAAACCGTATCCACCCCGCCCATGATTCCCCAGATATTCTTGTTCCGAATATCCAACTCATAGAATTTAACTTTAGGATTTATGTTTTCTCTCCTGCCACGGGATAGATTATCAACTCCAATAACTTCATATCCCAATTTGACTAATCTATCAGCAAGGTTAGATCCAATAAAACCGGCGACCCCAGTGACTAAGACTTTTTTCCACGATTCTTTCATTTTTCCTCCTTAATCTTTCCTTGGTTAAAAAATTCATCCTGGGTCATTAACTATGTCATAAATTCTTCTCCTTTACTTAATTTATTTAATTCTTTATCTCGCCACTTGATTAGTTCGTCTTTATTCTTCTCAATCGGCAACCTCTCTAAAATCCTTCTCGCCCCTCTGGCTTCGGCTTCTTTGATTTGAGAGGAGATGAAGGATTTAAGTTCTCTATTTAAATAACAATCTTTCATTTTAATAACTCCTCCACTTAATTTGTAAATCGCCTTGTTTTGAAACTTTTTGTCCCACGCTTCTTTCATTTTTCCTCCTTCTTCGGCTCTTCTTTCTTAATATCTTCTGCCACTTTCTCAATCACCTCTCGGCTGGCTTGGAGTTGTTGAGTTATCTTCTGTTGCAAGACCGCCAACGTAAAAGCGTCTCTTCCGGTAATTTGGCAGGTGTTGAGAAACGCCAAGAGTTGATTGACTTCTTGTTCGGTTAAGTTCAAAATCATTTTTCTCCTTTCAATTTTTTTAATATCTCTTCATATTTTATTTCGTCTTCGCCAATGCTTAAACGATAGGACTCTAACTTAAGTTGGTTGTATCTTTGTTGTCCTAATTGTCTAATAACGAAGTCAGTAAATTCGGTTGGCCTGTCGTGAGCCTTGCGGTGGCATCTCGGACACAAGGCAAAGGCGTTTTCTTCTAACCAACGAGTATGTAGGAATCTTCTTGAGAAGATATGAGCGCAGTGTAAGTTGGTTGACTTCCCTCCGCACCATTCGCAATATCCTCTGGCCCGGATTTTTTCAGAAAATAACTTATCTAATTGGCGGATTTGTTTTTTAGTCATTGTTTTTTACTTCTTAAAAAAGCCCACTGCGACACCCTGACCCAAAACCTCAATAGGGCATACGCTTGGACTTTATTTAACTTCAATTTGACCGAATGATTATCAATCCACAACTCTTTGTTTTGCTCATCCCATTCAAATCTACAAGACTTTAATTCTCTAATCATTCTCATTTTCCTTTCATGTGATTTCTATGGTAATTTTAATTTGCCTTCTTGGCTCAACAATTATCTCCTGTTTTCCCGTCTCGATTTTTCCCTCTGGCTTGACCGAAGTTTGCCTTTGCTCATTTTCCTTGCTAACTATCTTTTCTGCCAGCAATCCCGCCTTCCTCTCAGTCAGCGGATTCAATCCTATCACCCTCATTCCCTTTTCAGTTATCTCATATCGCCCAAAATTATTTCTAATTAATTCCCTCTTAAGCATTTGGGTCAAGCAATGACTATGAATTGAGGTTCTACTATCATCATACTGTAAAAACTTCGTGATTTCCTTTGCCTTCCTTCCA
>Ga0207433_10001415_pt1 | contig 51556 bp, 37 predicted proteins | sample YelNatPaOPGAMG01_FD_187559 | JGI IMG/M metagenome (GOLD analysis project Ga0207433, IMG submission 187559) | Hot spring thermophilic microbial communities from Obsidian Pool, Yellowstone National Park, USA - OP-RAMG-01 (SPAdes) (version 3) | ecosystem: Environmental > Aquatic > Thermal springs...
AACGAAAAGAAAATAGAGACAATAATTATTAATGGATATTTGTAATTTTTAAAAATCAAGAGCAACACTATGAATAAAATAACAAATGATAAAATTCCATTTCGATAAAGTGATATTAATTCTGCATGCATCTCCTCACTTTTATCAAGCTCTTTAATAATAATATAATCTGGAGGAAAAATTTTACTGAGTTCTTGAAACTTTTTATTTACATTATCTGCAACCTTGAAAGTATTAGCTCCTTGTTCTTTGCTTATAATTAAGTTTACTGTTTCTTTGCCATTAATTCTATAATATGATTGCGGTTCTCTAAAATCTTCAGTTACATCAGCAATATCTTTAATTCTTATTGTTTGGTTATTGAGTAATTTTTTAACCACCTGATTTTTGATAATCTCCAAATTCTGTATTTCGTTTTTAACATTAATATAAAATTGAAAATTTCGATTGCTGATTTTTCCTGCCGACAATATAACCTCAGCATCTTTGACAGCATTAATAACCTCTTCATTTGAAACTCTCAGAGTTTTCATTTTATCATAATCAACTATTATATTAATAATTTTATCAGAACCGCCTCTTACTTCAACATTCGATACACCATCAATAGACTTAAGTTGTATGAGAACATGGTCAATTAGAAATTTTCTTACTTCATTTGCACTTTTATCCGAAGAAATTGAATACACAAGAAATCCCTGAAGATTCTCAAACTCTTCCGGTATATAAGATGAGATTACAGGCATTGAAATTCCAAATGGCAATTGATGTTTAAGTGCATTTAATTTTTCATTTATTTCTATTCTTGCAAAATTTATGTCAACATCAGGATGAAATTCTATAAAAATATTTGATAAACCTTCAGAAGATTTAGAAGATATTTTTTTTACTCCCATTATTGTGGAAAGCTCGGCTTCCACAGGCGATGTCAGGTAAGCTTCAACAACTTCAGGGGAAACATAAGGCCAGTAAATTGAAATCGATAATTTTGGATATTCAACTTTTGGACTTAGTTCAATAGATATATTTAAAATAGATACGATGCCTATAAAAAAAACACAAAACAAAAATATTAATGTAGCGACTGGTCGAGATAAAAATATGTAGAATAATTTTTTCACTAAATAATTTTTTTATTTGACTACATTTACTCTTGCATTATGTGTAAGTGTATAATGTCCCTCAACAATTACTTCTTCACCTAATTTAACTCCATCTATAATTTCAATGAACTGGTCATTTTCTTTTCCTATTCGAACATATTTCCATTTTGCCAGATTGTTTTCAACAACAAATACTAAAGTGCGTTTATCTCTTATCAGTAATGCTGACTTAGGAATTAATATTCTATCTTTAAGATTATCTACTTCGAGCAAAACATTGGCAAACATTCCTGGTTTAATTTTATTTGAGGTATTTTGGAGTAATACAGTAACTTTGCATGTTTTTGTTTCTTTATCAACATAAGGACTTATATAAATTATACGCCCATTAAATTTTTCAGAAGACAGAGAAGGAATTTCTATTAAAGCATTTTTCCCGATACTTATTTTCGGCACATCATTTTCGAGCACACCAACATCAATTTTAAGAGCCGAATTGTTTAATAGTTTGCAAAGTTTTTGCCCTGCTTGAATTCTTTGACCTATCACTAAATCACAATCACCAATTACACCATCGAACGAAGCTTTTATTTTTGTAAACTCATAATTTAATTTAGCTCGTTTATAAGCATTTATTGCACTTGTAAGGCCGCTCCTGCTTTGTATTATTTCTTCTCTTTTTGCACCAGTGAAAATCAGCTTCATATCAATTTCATTTTTGATGTCATTATATTTTGCCTCATCAATTTTACCTTCAGAAAAATCTTTTTCCAATTTATTAAGTTGTTCTAAGTATACTTTTGCTTTTGGATTTTGGTTATCCATTCCTTTGGAAATAGTTGTATCATTAGAATATTCTCTGACTAAAAATCCATATTCAACTTTTGCATCTGTTACTCTTGCAATTGCATCATTTAATGCAATTTCATATTCCCGATCATCCAATCCAATTAGCAAATCACCTTTTTTTACATGCTTACCCTCATAAATATTAAGATTGCTAATTATTCCGCTTATGTTAGAAGTCAATTCAAGTTCCTCTGATGCTCTTATAAGACCATTAGCATTAATATATAAAATTAAGTTCCCCTTTATAACTTTTTCTGTTTTAACATCAAAAACTACTTGATTAAGTTTATCATAATTAACATTTGCTGATTCATCAATGTTTTCATTCACTGAACTTCGGGACAGAATGAACATTAAAAGTATAACTGTAACAGAAATAATTAAAACAGCTGCAATCCAGAACTTAATTTTCATTTTTACCTCGAACTCAATTATAATTTTTTATATTGTTGCGATAATTTATCAACATAAGTATAAAGGACAGGTATAACAATCAATGTTAGAAAAGTAGATGTAATTAATCCTCCGGCTATTGCAAGAGAAATAGAAACTCTTAATTGAGTTGCAGCTCCAATTCCAACCATCATTGGAATCAATGCAAAAATAACAGTAAATGAATTCATTACAATCGGTCTAAATCTATCTTTGCCAGCTTCCATAATTGCTTCTTCTACAGATAATCCCTCTTTTCGTTTTCGCAATATGAATTCCATTTTAACTACTGCATCATTGTCAGCTATTCCTATTAAAATTAATAAACCAATAACCGAAATTATACTTATACTCTCACCAAAAATAAAAAGCAAAAGTATACCTCCAATCAATCCTAAAGGAACAGAAAATAAAATTATTAAAGGATATAAAAATGATTCGAATTCTGAAGCAAGAATCATATACATTAATAGAACGGAAATTAATAAAGCAACATAAAGTTTTGTAAATGCATCTTTTATCTCTTCATTTATTCCTCCGACCAATATTAATTCTTCGTTCGATTTTGGAATTCCTGCAATTACATCTTCAATCTTATTTATTACTTCATCAATGCTCGAATTATCTACCTTTGCATAAAGATAAAGGGTTCTTGATTGATCTTCCCTCCAAATTTCATTGTAATTATAACCAAAAGAATAATTAACCAAATTTTTTATTGGTACTTTCATATTCTTATTTATCAAGTAACTATTAAGAACAGAGTTAATATCTGTCATGTTGTTATTAGAAATTAATACTTTTATTCCAACCTTCTTATCAAAAGAAGAAAATGAAGCAGCAATTGTTCCTCTTGTTATATTTCGGATTTGATATGCAACCTCTTCTGCACTTAATCCATAAACAATACATTTATCTCTATCAATTGTTATTGTATACTCTGGATTACCTTTATCAATTGCAATTCTCAAATCTTTTAGTCCATTGATTTTTGCAGCATTAATTTTGTTTAATAATAATTCTGCCTTTGTGTAAGCTTTATTAATATCTTTACTTTTTATTTTTATTGCTATATCGTATTCAGAAGGATTTATAACCATTGAATAACTTGTTTTAATTTCCTTGAATGAATACTTGAGACCTTTAATACTGTTAAAAATAATTCTTAATTTTTTTTGAACATCTTTATAAAACTTATAAGAATCGAGTTTGATAACTATACTTGCTTTGTTTACAGAAACCATTTCTCTATTTAAAAAATCAAAATCATTTACTTTTCCAATATTAGAAACTACAGCTTTTACATGAGGAATTGATAAAATATTCTTTTCAATTTTTGAAGTGTTTTCTGCATTGCCTCTCAATGATGTTCCTGCTAAATATTCAATTTCTACTATGAATTCATCCATTTCAGATTGTGGAATAAATTCTTTTTTCATATTGATAAGTGCAAGTATAGTAATTGCAATCAGCAAAAAAGTTATCATTAAAACTACTTTTTTATTTTTTAGTGACCATTCTAATAACTTTTCATATTTATTGATGGTAAACTTTAAGAAACTTTCAGCGGCATTAAAAAACAAATCAAATCTCTTTTTCAGAAAACAGTTTAACTGTATATAAACATAAACTGTAGCAAACTGTATTGATTTAATTACTATAATAAAAGGAAATAAAAACCTGTTGAGTTTAGAATTGGGCTTATTTGATTCTTTTATAAGTGAATTAAAGTTTTGATACTTTTCAATGTTTTTAATCAATTTAAAACTATTTATTGAATCAAGCATAGGAATAAGTGTCAAAGCTGTTATAATTGATGATAAAAGTGAAAATGCTATTGCATAAGATTGGTCTCTAAACAGTTCTCCAGCAACACCTCTAACAAAAATAAGTGGTAGAAATACAGCAATTGTGGTAAGTGTAGAAGCTACTATTGGCATTGATACTTCGTCTGTTCCTTTGATAACTGCCAAACGGTTTGAATCCCCCATTTCTCTATAACGAGAATTATTCTCAATCACAATTATTGCATTGTCGAGCAACATACCAATTCCAATTGCAAGTCCCCCCAATGATATTATATTGAAACTAATATTAAAAAGATACAAAAGAAGAATTGTAATAAATAAAGAAGCAGGAATAGTAATTCCAATAATTAATATGTGTTTTACATTTCTTAAAAAGAAAAAAAGAACTATAACTGCTAAAATTCCACCGTAAAAAATTTCCTGTTTAACATTTGAGATTGCTTGCTCAATAAATCCAGATTGATCAGAAACAATCAATAATTTATACTCTGGATATTCTTTGTGGAGGGAGTTTATAGTTTCTTTAACAGCTTGTGCGATTGATACTGTATTTGCATCAGGTTCTTTATAAATCAAAATTCCAATAGCTTCATATCCATTATAACGTGTAAATCCCTCCCGCTCTTTAAAGTTTTCGATTACACTTGCAATATCTTTTAATAGAATTATGCTTCCATCATAATTTCTCTTAACAATTGTATTTTTAATATCATTTACATTTTGAAATTCACCGAGTATTCTTAATGAGTATCTGGAAAAACCTTTCATAATTGAGCCGGCAAGTATATTTATATTTGATGCATCCAAAGATTTTTCAATGTCATCGAAAGTAATATTGTATAAATTCAATTTTACAGGATCAATATTTACGAGAATCTCTCTTTCAAGTCCTCCTGTTATAACTGCTTGAGCTATTCCTTCAATTTGTTCAAATCTTCTTTTAAAAATAGTTCTGCCAGCTTCTTTAAGATTTATCAATCGTTGAATTTCTTCCTGTGGAGAATCGTGGTCAACATATTCAGGACTAGAAGCATTGAAATATTTCATTATTTCATTTGTTGACAAAGATTTTTTCTCTGAATTTTCTTTATCATTAAATGATAATACAAGAGTAAGTATTGGTGCAGCAGATGGGTCTGTTTTTATTATTACAGGTCTTTCTGCTTCTCTGGGCAACATAATGCTGACATTATCAAGTTTTTCACGGAGAGATAAAATTGCATACTTCATATCAGTGCCCCATACAAAATCAATACTAATAACCGACATGCCTTCTTTTGATACTGAGGTTAACTTTTTAATTCCTGGTATTGTAACAATAGCTGATTCAAGAGGTTCTGTTATTTGTTTTTCTACTTCTTCTGGAGTTGAATTTCTATAACTGGTTTGAACTATTAAGCGAGGAATGTTAACATTTGGCAATAAATCGACACCAATACTTGAAAAAGCAAAAATGCTTAACAATGCAATGCCCGTAAAAAACATTGTAATTGTAACTGGGCGGCGTATGCTAATTAAGCTTATCTTCAATTTATTCTAAAAATTACTTAATTAATCCGGGGATTATGAAAAATAAATTATAATTATTTTTATAATCTTTGATCTACCCTGCATCTGAAACAATCACCCTCTCATTAATGAATAATTAAAATAAACAACGTAAAAACATTTAATGAAGCAAACTCTATGTTGATTATTAAAAATTTATTTTTCTTTAATGTGACTGTATACTTTTATCTTAATATTATCAAAAATTTTCATCAGTTAATAAATAAATATGACCATTTTCAACAAAAGCTAAAATACCTTCGTAATTTGAATTATAAATTTGTAAAAAATGTTCATCGATAAACATTGATCTATTGTACCATGATTCTTTATAAAGATTAATATAATATACTATTAATAATTTATTTTTTTCATCAAATATCCATAGCTTCTTAAAAATATTGGAAAGAAATATTCCATAAACATAATAACAATCTAAAGAATGAGTTCTTAATTATAGTTTTCGTATAATAATTTATAATTCAATTTATATTCTCAAATTATTTGTTATTAATAATTTTAATAGAACATAGTCTGCTTTCGTTACTCATATAAAACAAATAAAGATACATATACAATATCATTTTTATAAAACACAATTTTCTTTACTCATCATTGTTTTTTCTCTCTAATCTGCATATTAATAACTTAAGAAATTTTGGATCCTCTTTATGTATTACATAAATTTTCCCATCATCAACAAAAGCCAATATCCCCGGTAATTTATCATCATATATTACATTGTAGTTTTCATCAAACACCTGTAAATAATGTTCTCCTCTCATTGGAGACCTATATAAATAAAAATCTTCAAATAGATTAGTATAACCAAGATACAATCTCTTTTCACTATTATCATATTTTATATTATGCCATCTGGTAATATTTGAATGAAATTTTGCATTTGCTTCTACTGATGCTTGGGTTTCTCTAAATTTTAATTTAGGTGGGTCTTTATACTTTTTTGGTTTCCTGCCAAAATGTTTTATAAGATTCAGATTCTTATCATATAGCTTTATGTAATATGTAGCCCCTTGAATTGTGAAAAAATGATTTTCATCTTTTTTAGTTGCAAGAGCATGACAAAGTTCTCGAGTATAGCCCTCAAGTTCATCATTAAAATAATTATCGTCCCATTCATCAAAATTTACATAAGTTCTAAGTGCTGTATCAATTTTTATAAATGGTTTGAATTTTTCAAAATATGATTTTTTTGCTATTGAGTATGGGTATGCGACATTGAAAATAAAAAATTCTCCGAACGAAATTGGAGTATATGATTCATATATTAACTCCTCAGGGAGCTTCTATCTCTCAATAAATTCTAAATTTTGATTATACTTATCGATTATTCTACCTGTAGTAAGCCAGATATAGTTACTATCATACATTATATTTGGCGGATAAGTATATTCTCCCGGTCCTCTGCCTTCCCCTCCAATTGTCTTAATTAAATTCAATTCTTTTGAAAACAACCAGATTTTTTTAAGAAAGAAATCTGATATCAAGATTTTATTGCCTATAAGCTGAATATCATGAACACGGCCTATAAAAAGTGTATCCTTGTAATAATATGTAAGACTGTCAATAACTTTGAGTTTGTAATTATCTTTATATTTTGATGTATATATATCATTTTTATTGGCAGAACATTTAACTATAATTAAAATTATGAACAGTGTTGTTACATATCTTTTCATAATAAATACTAAATTTCACATTTACAATCTATTATTAGTTTTTAATTTTATTTATTATTCTGAAATTATTTATTTATCAATATTCTCTAATAAAACAGATAATGCTTTTAATACCAATATAAACGAAAATTGTTTTAGAAAGAATTTTTCTTATAATATCCCCAAAACTTTGTTCTTCTCCTAATAAGAAAAGTATCTACATAAAATCCTATAAAATATTACTGTATATTCTGGGAATGCTTTATCAGGGAAAAAAGAATATTTAACTACTCTATTTGTATCCAATATGAAAACATAAGGTGTGTTGCTTTCCCCTGGAAAAAGTTTAAAATCTATCGGAATAAAATAAATATTGTAGTTATATAGTTTATTTATTTTATAAAAATTATAAAAATTTTTTATATCAGCATAAGAAGTAATAATTATTATTTTATCTTTGCCTATTTTTTCACCTAAATATTTAAGACGATCTATTTCACTGTCAACACATATTTGACAATCTAGTGATGTATATCGAAAAACTAATTTTTCACTTTTTCCTATAACCTTACTAACAGTTAGTTTTTGCCCTTTCATATTTAACAGTTGATAATTATGAAGTTTTACACCATTAATTTTCAATGAATTTTCAACAGCATATTCTATATACTTTTTAAAATATTCGTTATTTATATTAATACTTTTTGTTGATAAAATTCTTAATATATTAATTAGAGTAATTGATATAATTATTAAAAGTATAATCAATATTATGAAAGTCTTTTTATTCATTCTTTAGTTTATACTTTATTACTATTGGATTAGAAAAAGAATTCATCTTTTTGATAATAGCTTTTAGTTTGGTGTTTTTAATATATTGTTTAACTAATTCTATATGATAACTATCAAATATCCCATAAATATAATTATTATCTGTTGTAAAACAGTTTGTAAACCCGATATTAAGTATGTCATCAACAATTCTACTTGTACAAAATGTGGCATTATCATGTTTATTATAAAGAAAATAAATTAACTTATTATTAACTATCGATGTAAATAACAAATAATTATCAGTTTCACAGAAATTTGAAATAAAGTATATATAATTAGAAGTCATCAACTTTTTAATTTTATCTTCTCGAGTAAAATCATCAGGAAAAATTCCTTCAGGTAAATTATACTTTCCAAAATCGAGTGTATATTTTTCAGCTACTTCATCTTGAGCATAAATATATACTTTATTTTGTTGTAAGGGAGTAATGTATATTTTATTATTGATATGATGTATTTCCTTTTGTTCTCCCAGCATAAGATTTTTAAATTCTGAGTTAACATGAACCTTTTTCGAATATTTAATTATGTTCCCATTTGAATTAGTAATTATAATTTTTTTCAAATTATCATTTGGATAATTCCCTAAAGAAAAAATGTATTTATCATCTTTTGTTACAGCAAAAGAAAAAGGCGAAAATTTTAAGTGTATTTCTCTTACATAAATACCTCTTTTATCATAAACTATTAACTTCCTTTGATTTGAATCGAGCACATGAATTTCTCCATTATTATCATTTATGTCAAAATCTGTAGGATATAAATACTCACCGGGACCTTTCCCTACATTATTTATTTTTAGTATCAATTCACCTGTTTCATCAAATACAAAAATCGATTTAGAACCATATGAATCTAAAATATAAATTCTGTCATTTCTGCAAATAAATTTATCTATATTGCCAATTACATTTGAGGAATCATCTTTCAATTTAATTATATCATAGACAGTTGAAATATCACTCAGTTTAATAATTTCATTATCTGGTTCGAAATAAATTGATATGGAGTTTGAATTTTTTTCTTTTAGCTCACATGAAGTCATTATTAAAAAAAGTATGAAAATTTTATATAAGCTTTTCATAATTTCACAATTTTTTATAAAACCATAGGAGGTTTACTATAAGTTTTGTAAAAAATCTTATAGAAAACCTATCAGAACCTTCATTCAATGACAGCTAGAAGGGGAACATAATTCGTTGCCCCCTACAATACATCTTGTCATTGTTCCATAAATAAATTCTACGACTTGCTCATAATAAGGCGGCCAAGGCACAAAAGTGTAAGTAATTTTTGTTTGTTTAAGACAAGTCGGATCTAACCTATAATAATAAACTGTGCTGCCACCTCCTCCATTATTTCCGCTACCATCATTTTCTGGTAATGCAAATAGTTCGTTTACAACTTTAATACTCCAGCCATTTTCTTCTATTAGTAAGTTTACATTAAACAAAATAAGGAACAAAAACAAAGTAAAAGCAAGAAATTTTATTATTTTTGAGTTAATTATTACTAATGCTGATAAAAAAAATAGTTTTTTTATATGTCCCTCCATTTATTTTTCATTTACATTAATATTTCCTCTTATTACAGAGGAAATCTTTTTTCGAATTTATTGTAGCATAATAAATAAAAATAATTTTCAGTATACTTATTAAATTCTATACCATAAAATAATCCTATGTTTAGTTATCCCCATTCTAGCAAGTTAATTTATACAATAACCATCAAATCCTTAGGATTATAAAAAATGATAAAAATTCACAATTATATTGCATGACCAATTGATATTTACTGAATAGATTTTCTCCGGAGATTTTCATTATATAGTTCCCTCAGACTATACATTAACAATTTTGCTACAAATATAATGGGGGACAAAATGTCAAGAAAATTTTTTATCAAGTATAAATTTTTACATGCTTTATCAAGACAAATTCTAAAAACAGAATTTTTCTAACATTAAAGTAGTTTAACTTAATACTTACACACTAAATTTTATTCATAATACTGCATTAACTCATGTCCAAGAAATTTTATTGCTGCTGTTATAACTCCTAAGTCATCAAGATAACCAATAAGCGGTGCTAAATCTGGTATAGCATCAATAGGTGTTATGAAATAAATTAATGCACCAATAACAATTGATTTCCTATACCATGCAACACTCTTATCTCTCATGTATCTGTAGAGTGCTTTAATATCTTTAGCAAAACGAATTTTGTTTCCTACACGCTCTAATTTTGTCCATAAATTTTCTTCGATATAATTTGACTTTTCTTCAAATTCTTTTTCTGAATTTACTGTGCTTAACTCTTTAAGGTCTCTGTCATAAAATTCGTATGACATATTTATTTCTCCTTATATTTTTCAAACCAATCAAAAATTGTATTCCACCATAAAATAGAATTTTGCGGTTTGGTTACAAAATGAAATTCGTCGGGGAAATAAAGAAGTTTACTGGGCACACCTTTTCGCTGCAAAGTTGTAAAAAGTTCAAATGCCTGTCCTTCAGGTACCCTAAAATCATTTGCACCATGAATTACTAATGTCGGAGTCTTAAAATTATCTGCATAACGATGAGGTGACCACAATTCATACAATGCTCTGTTCTGCCATGGAGTTCCTTTGAATTCCCATTCTGGAAACCATAATTCTTCTGTTGTTCCGTACATGCTTTCTAAATTATAAACACCGGCATGCGAAACCAAAGCATTGAATCTATCGGTATGACCTAAAATCCAGTTAATCATGTAGCCGCCGTAAGATGCTCCTGCAGCAAATATATTTTTAGAATCAATAAATTTGAAATTGTCAATTGCATAATCACAAGCATTCATTAAATCGATATAAACTTTGCCACCCCAGTCACCGGAAATTTCATCAACAAATTTTTGTCCATAGCCTGTGCTGCCTCTTGGATTCGGTGCAACAACAACATATCCTTTAGCTGCAAACATTTGTAAATTCCATCGATAATGAAAATCATCAGACCAATGCCCCTGCGGTCCTCCGTGAATTAAAAAAATCATTGGATATTTTTTATTTGATTCAAAGAATGGGGGTTTAATCAAAATCGATTGAACTTTTGCACCATTGGCTCCTTCACACCAGAATGTTTCTATATCATTGAATTTAATTTGTGAAAGTAAATCATTATTTAATTTTGTTATCTGTTCAATTCCTCCGCCATTTGTTTTTAATGAAAAAATTTCCGAAGGCATAATTGTTTTCTGTCGTTCGAAATAAATATACTGACCATCATTTGACATGACCATATCTGTATTCACACCATCTTTAACGAACAATAATAAATCACCAGTTTCAACATTAATTCTGTAAATCGAATTGTAAATTTGATTTGCTGCATCGAAGTAAATGTATTTGCTGTCTGGTGACCAGAGAATTTGACCAGCTGATAAATCTAATTTTTCAGTCAAGTTTCTTAATGTGCCTGTTGTTCTGTTATATAAAATTATATCCTGTTTGTCTGCTTCGAATCCAGCGCGAGCCATAGAACGAAATGCAATATATTTCCCATCGGGAGAATAAACAGGCTGATTATCATTTCCTAAACTTTTTGAAATTTTTTTGTAAGGGACAGGTTTACCGCTTTTTATTTCAGAAATGTTGATGATAAAAATATCATTATTTGTACTTGTAGCTACAACTTTATCTGTATTCATCACAAAAGCAATTTCTTTTCCATCTGGAGAAAAAGCATAATCCTGATTGCTTCCTAAATCAATTGGAGGTACATCAAATTTGGTATTCAACAATAAATCATAATATTCTTTTTTCTGAATATCATAAAGAAAAAGATGACTTCTTTTTTCATCACGCCATCTGTTCCATGCACGAAACATTAGTTCTGTAATTATCTTAGCTTTTACTTTGCTCTGTTCTTTTTCCTTATCTTTTTGTTCATTACAATTCTGATCATTGCAATCAGGATAAACTTCCGAAACAAATAAAATTTTACTGCCGTCTTTAGACCAAATTAATCCAGATGCACCAGTATATAAATTTGTAAGCTGAACATCATTTTGTCCATTTAAATCACAAAGCCAGATATTATTTTTATATTCGTACGCAATGAATTTACCATCGGGAGAAAATTTGGGATTGCTTTCATTTTCTTCAGAAGTTTTTAATGGTCTTAAATTTTTGCCGTCTGTGTCAATTAGCCAGATATCAGAGTTTCCTTTATTTTTTTCGATGTCGTACGAAGTAACAGTAAAAGCAATTGTTTTGCCGTCGGGTGATAAATCAAAACTTCCAATTCTTTTCATTGCCCAGAGGTCTTCAGGGGTCATTGCTCTTTTTTGTTGAGCAGAAAATTCTCCGGTGATTAAACTTACAAATAAAATTATAAGCAGCAGATTTTTAAATAAATCTTTCATCATTACCCCGAGGTTATTTTTCTTTACAATAAAATTATAAAAAGATGACTGGAATAAAAATAAGAATTTGAGGAGCATTAGGGAATTAGATTTAAAAAGGATTCTTAATAAATTTTAATGAAATGATATTAGCTCAAAAGTTCTTCATCTCTATAGAGTAAAAGAATTGCCGATTGATTGACAATCACAAATTTTTGTTTTTCAATTTCTACTTCAATTGCATCTTTACGAAGGAATAATGCAAAATCTCCTTCTTTTGCCTGAAGTGGAAAATATTTTATTGATTTTCGTTCTTTCCATGGTTCATCGTCATCAACTGGAATTCCAATAGGATAACCTGGACCAACTTTAATTACATATCCTCCCTGAACTTTTTCTTTTTCATGAACACCGGGAGGCAAATAAAGACCGCTGTTAGTTCTTTCAAGATTTTCTTCTGGTTTAATTAAAACACGGTCGCCAACTATTATTATTTTATCTGTGTTAATCAATGTTAACTTCTATTATATTTCATATGCAAAAATATAAAACTTGGCTTAGAGCATCAAATAAGGTAAACACAGAATGAAAGAACTATGGAATAAACGATACTCAATTAATGAATACATTTATGGCAAAGAGCCAAATGAATTTTTGAAACAAGAATTGCAAAAAATATCACCGGGAAAAATTTTATTTCTTGGAGAAGGTGAAGGAAGAAATGCCGTTTATGCCGCCAAACTCGGCTGGGAAGTTGATGCTGTTGATTTTAGCGACGAAGCAAGAAAAAAAGCTCTTAAATTAGCAGATGAAAATAATGTTAAAATCAATTACATAATTAGTGACATTTCAGAATTCATCCCTGATTCAAATCATTACGATGCAGCAGGAATTTTTTATCTACACCTCGAAGAAAATATCAGAAAATCTGTTCACAGGAGAATTATAGATGCTCTTAAACCATCAGGCAGATTAATCCTCGAAGTATTTGAGAAAGAACAATTGAAATACAACTCTGGCGGACCTAAAGATGAATTACTTCTATATTCACTCGAGGAAATTACAGAAGATTTTATTGAACTTGATTTCGAAATTTTTGCAAAAGAAAAAATTTACCTGAATGAGGGCATTGCTCATAATGGTGAAGCTGCTGTAATTAGATTCGTTGGGACTAAACCTCTTTCCCCTGAAAATAATCTCTGATAAATGAAAACTTCGGAAACTATTATTTGACTCTTTAGTTTCCCATTGCATATATTTAGCTAAAAGATATTTTATGCTCATCAATGAATGATAAAGATAAAATACTCTACCATGCTCGAGAGATTTTTTTTAACAATGGGTTTTACAAAATCAGCATGGATGAATTTGCATCTTCTTTAAGAATGAGCAAAAAAACTATTTACAAACATTTCCCTTCAAAAGAAGAACTTGTTAAGTCAACTGCTTACTCTTTTATGCAGCAAATCAAAAAAGAAATTGAAGCAGTAGTAAAAAGCAATCTTCATTCAATAGAAAAAATTGTTTCAATCATCAATATATTAAAAGATATTGGCATAAGCAGGATGAGTGAACGATGGCTTGGTGATATCAGAATATACATGCCTTCTTTATGGAAAGAAATTGATTCGTTTAGACAAAAACTTTTATACAAAAATATTTCAATAATTTTTTCCCAGGGCATAAAGGAAGGATATATCATTGATGTTCCGCATCAAATTATTATCAATGTTTTTATGAGTTCAATACAATCAGTAATAAATCCAGATTTTATAATGAACAACAACTTTTCGATAAGCGAAGCAATCAACTCTACATTAAAAATATTGATTAATGGAATACTAACGGAAAAAGGCAAAAAAGTTTATAACAAACTTTTAAAGAATAAAAACAAGCTTTCAAATAATAAAAAGAAGGTTTAATATGATTTCGAAAATGAATAGTTTTTTTAACACTCAACACAATAAAATAAAATTATTTTTTCTGTTGTTTATGATTCTAATTTTCAGCAGCTGTAATAACGATAATCAAAATTATATTGAAGAATCAGGCACTATTGAAGCAACAGAAATTGTTATAAGTTCTCAGGTTTCAGGTAAAGTAATAAAAATACTCAAAGATGAGGGCGACAAAGTTTTTGCAGGTGATACAATTTTAATAATTGATCAGGAAACATTATTAATCCAATTAAAGCAGGCAATTGCAAACCGCGACATTGCAAAAGCACAATATGATTTGCTGATAAAAGGTGCTCGCAAAGAAGATATCAAACAAGCTGAAGAATCATTAAAACAAGCAGAAGCAAATTTTATACTTGCTAAAAATGACAAAGACAGAATGGAAAATTTATATCAAACAAATTCAATAAACAGAAGACAATATGAAGAGGCATTAACTCGTTATGAAGTTGCTCTTGCACAATTAAATTCTGCAAAAGAATTATATAACAAAATAAAAAATTATGCCCGACCCGAAGAAATTGCTCAGGCAAAAGCAAATTATGAAAAAGCAGAAGCAGCCGTTGAATTAATAAAAAAAAGTATTCGTGATTGTTTTGTTACTTCGCCAGTTAATGGATTTATTGTGAAAAAATTTGTTGAATTAGGTGAAACAGTATCCATGATGTCATCACTTGTTAAAATTTCTGATTTGTCAGAAGTAAAATTATCAATTTATGTTTCAGAAACAGACTTGGGAAAAATTAAACCTGGACAAAAAGCAGAAGTCAGTATTGATTCTTTCAAAGATAAAGTTTATGAAGGAACGGTAATTTATATTTCTCCCGAAGCAGAATTCACACCAAAGAATATTCAAACAAAAGATGAAAGAACTAAACTCGTTTTTGAAGTAAAGATAAAAATTCCAAATCCTAATTTTGAATTAAAAGCAGGAATGCCAGCAGATGCAGTAATAAAAGTTCAAAGTCATTGAAGATAAAATAAAATTCTGTAACTCTGATTGATTAAGTGAAATCGAATTCCACTTAATTTTAATGATTCATAAAAAATTTCAAAATTTATAACAAGCTTCAAAATCAAAAAAATTTTGGATAACATTTAACTTGTAAAAAACATTAATGAATCCAATCATAATAAAAAACTTATACAAATCTTACGGAAGTATTAAAGCTGTAAATGGAATAAGCTTGACAGTAGAGAAAGGAGAAATGTTTGGCTTAGTTGGACCAGATGGAGCAGGAAAAACTACTACTATCAGAATAATGTGCGGATTAATTAAACCCGATGATGGAGAAGTTAATTTACTTGGAAAAAATATATTAAAAGATAAAAAAGAAATTCAGAACAACATCGGATATCTTTCACAAAAATTCAGTCTTTATGGTGATTTAACTGTAGATGAAAACATTGAATTTTTTGCTGAGATTCATAATGTTCTTAATTATCATAAAAGAAGAGATGAATTATTAGAATTTACCCGATTAAAACCATTTCGTAAAAGACTTGCAGAACAATTATCCGGCGGTATGAAACAAAAACTTGCACTTGCATGCAGTTTAATTCATAAGCCACAAATTTTATTTTTAGATGAACCAACAACAGGCGTTGACCCTGTCTCAAGACGTGATTTCTGGAAAATTTTATCTCAACTTCTTAAAGAAGGAATTACAATTTTTATGACAACTCCATATCTAGACGAAGCAGAAAGATGTCACAGAATTGCAATGATGAACAAAGGTGAAATAATTGCACTTGACCAGCCAAATAAATTAAAAGAAAAAATAAACAAACAGGTAATTGAAATTGTCTGCAGTCCCATAAGAAAAGCTTACAGCATATTGAAAGAGAATACAAACTACGAAGTTCAGCTTTTTGGTGATAGAATAAATGTTATGACAGATATTTCTTATGATTACAAAGAATTAACAAGTCTGCTCGCAGAAAATGCTATTGAAATTATTGATTCAAGAATTACTGTTCCTTCGCTGGAAAATATTTTCATGCATTTAATCAAATAATATTACAACAGAGATGATTTAATAATACTCAGCTAAGAAGATAAGATTCGAGGGCTTTATAAACTTTTTCTTTTGGCATTTGTTCGCCTGTCCAGATTTCGTATGACTTAGCTCCCTGTTCTACAAACATTTTTAATCCTGTAATAATTCTTGCACCTTGAGATTCGGCAAGCTTAAGTAATTTTGTTTTAATTGGAGTATAAACCACATCAAACACAATCTGGTCTTTTGTAAACGATTCTAAAATTGTAGTAGCAGCATCATCAACATCTGGATACATTCCAATCGAAGTAGTATTAACAATTAATTTAGAATTTCTGAAAACATCAATTAAGTCTGGGGGAACGAGCGGATAAGATTTGATATTTGAAAAAATCATCTTTGTAGAAAAATATTCTTTTAGAGATTCAGCCAATTGCTCGGTTCTATTTACAATATTAATTCTTTCTACTTTAAAGTTGCGAATTAAAGAATAAATAACACTTCTTGATGCTCCACCCGCACCTATAACCGTAACAGTAGCTCCTTGAAGTTCTTCTTTGAAAGGAAGCAAAGATTCTGTAACACCGAGCACATCAGTATTATAACCTCTTAAAATTCCATCATCATTTACAATTGTATTGACAGCACCAATAATACTTGCTTCTTCTGAAATGTCTTTAAGAAATGGAAGTACTTTTTCTTTAAGCGGGATTGTAACATTAAATCCTTTTATTCCAAGTGCAACCATTCCTTTAAGCGAATCTTTTAATGATGACGGCGGAACATCAAATGGAAGATAAATATAATTTAAGCCGGATAATTCAAAAGCAATGTTGTGCATTAATGGAGAATAAGAATGCTTAATTGGATGACCAATTACTCCAACAATTTTAGTGTTGTGATTAAATTTATTTTGAATTTGCATGGCAATCATCAAGATTTATTTTCTTCGAGCAGTTTTATAAAAAGTTTTGAAGATTTTACATCAGGATAATCTTTTGTAAATTCATTCTTAATATCCGGGTCAAGTTCAAAAGCTTTTTTCAAACAATCGATTGCTTGCTGGGTATGACTTAATAGAAAATTTATTTTGGCTTTGTTGTAATAAATTCCTGCATAATCAGGTTTTAATCTCAAACATTCATCGTATGCATTTAATGATTCAATCCATCTCCCCATTTCAAAATATGTTTCTGCCAGCTTAAACCATGCACTAAAGTTATCGGGATTTATCTCGATTGCTTTTTTGTAGCTTTCTACCGAATCCTGAAGTTGACCAAGCGAATATTCCAAATCAGCTTTGGCATACCAGGCATCTTCAGGATTTGATGTTAAAGAAATTGCAGTGTTAAAATCTTTTAGTGCAAGCTGATATTTCCCAATTGAATCATAACAATAACCACGAGCTAAATAAGCTTCGTAATATTCAGGGTCTAATTTTATAGCTTCGTTATAACATTTAATTGCATTGTAAAACGAGCCCATCTCTTCATAAGTTTGTCCCATATTAAAAAGAATCGTTTCGTCATCACGATCTAATTCATAAGCTTTTTTATAAGCATTAAGTGCATCGTTAAATTTACCCAACTTAAAATATGCATAACCGCAGTTGAACCAGGAACTTGAAAAATCTTCTTTAAGTGCAATTGAAAATTCAAAAGCATCAATTGCTTTTTTCCATTCTTCCAATCTTAAATGAACAATTCCTTTGTTATACCATGCAGTATAACTATCGGGCTCATAATCAAGATAAATTTCATAAGCTTTCAATGCTTCTTCAAGTTTATCTGAGTTTTCATAACAATATCCCAATTCATACCATGCTTCTACGAATGTGGGGTCAATTTCAAGTGCTTTTTTAAAATTATAAATTGCATCTTCATACTTTTCTTTTCTTTCGTATAAAAGTCCAAGACTATACAAAGTTTCTTCGTTATTTGGTTCTATCGATAAAGCTTTGTTGAGTGATTCGATTGCCTCTTCAAACATTCCAAGATTATCTTCTGCAATAGAAATATTAATATATGAATCCACATCATTGGGATTAAGTGAAAGAGCCTTCTGAAAGCATTTATAAGCTTCTTCAAAGTCAAAAGAGTTGTTCAAAAAAATGCCTTTAAATTGCCATGTATCAGAATTATATGGTGCAACCTGAAGTACTGCATCTGTCAAATACAATCCATCTTCAATGTAATCATATTCAAGACAAAGTTGAATCGTATCTTCTATTAAATCAAGATTGGAAAGTATCTGACCACTATCGATATAACTCCGGCATAAATCAATTTTTGACTTAATTTCTTCTTCACTTATATACGAATTGTAATCATCAAAATATTCTTCTGAAAAATTCATTTATACTCCTGAGAAATTCAATGGAAAATGTATTATTAAGGTATATTAAAATCAAGTTGATTTTGTGATATAAAATTTGTTACAAAAAAAAGCAATAATTTTACAGCGTTTTGGTTGTTTGGGTGTGAGAAAAATTTTGCACTGAAGTTTAACTCACCTTTTCGAACTTTCTGGAAGAGAATTCTTTCATTCCATCTGTAAAATTAAATTTATATATAACCAAATCTTGTCCAAATTTTTCTTTGTACAAATATTGAATATAATTAATAAAACTTTCAGAACAATCTTTATTAACAATATGATAAGTGCTGCGAAAAGAATTACAACTTATAATCTTAGAACCAATTACACATTCATTTTCTGTTGCTTTTGAAACAATAAAATCGCAGCTATCACAACTCAGTTCGTAATCTTTAGACATACTCCAGTGAGATTCTACAATACATTTTCCAAATTCATCAAATGAATTTTCTTTGAGACTGGCAACTGCTTTTTCAACTCGTTCTCTTTCTTTTACATTATAAAGAACACGATTAAAAATTTTTTTGGGAAGCATATGATAATGCTTAATTAAAAATTCCAATCCAACATCACGCAGATTTTTAATTCCCCATATATAAAGTCTTAAACCCTTAACACCAACTTCACACTCTTCTATTCTTTCATTACAAATCTTTAACGAATTATTTATTCTTTCGCCTGTATCAATTACAACAACTTCAAAGTTCTTTTTCACAGGAATTGTATTGTATTCTTTTGAACGCAAATCGTAAAAAAAGAATTTATTCTTTTTTGATAAAAGAGAAGTGTAGTAATGAGTTTTGTTAGAAATTTTGCCAATAATATTTAAGTCGTTCTGATAAATTAAATTTACCAGTTCGTCAATGTTCAACTTTAATCGCAAAGCTTTCTTTAATGCAGATATGAATCCAGTCTGAATTGAAGCATATTTCCCTATTCCCATGCAATCAGGCACTTCCGATGAATAGACACAATCAAACCCATTTTGAATCAGATTGTTCTTCTTAAAAATTTTTATTAATCCAACATGATATTTAAAATCTATGCTTTGTTCATCAGGAATGTTATTAAGAGTAAATTCAATTTTTCGGCCGTTGTCTACATTGATAATATTTACACAGTTATCTTTTCTTTTTCTTAAAACAACAATAGAATATTTATTCAGTGCTGCTGATAACAATATTCCATCATTATAATGTGTGTGGTCTCCAAGAAGAATCATACTTACAGGAGTTACTGTTATAGCAGAGTTACTGGAATCTCCAAAAGCTTCTTCAAATTTTGATTTGATTAGCAATGCCTTTTCAAAAATTTGTTCTGAAGTATTATACTCATCAAATATTTTCATTATCCACCTTTTAGACTTTATAGAGCAAAGAATGTTTTTGTCTTATTAAATACTGCATTATTCATCGAATTAGCATTATAAATCAAAAATAACTGCAAATTTCTTTTGTAAATTTAACAAATGTTTATTAAATCAAGAATGAATGCTTCAATTTAAATTAAATATTATGAATTATTGATAGGTCAATAAATTTCGAGAACTAATTTTTATTCGTTTGAGGTTAGCAAGAATGAGTTTTAATTTGTTTTAAAACTGCACCCGTTACTGGCTCTAAAATTATTTTTTTAGAAACTTTATATAAAGATTCTATGCCAGCTGAATTTTTATCCACAAGAACTTCCCATTCACCATTAGGAAGAGGGAATTCAAGACTTTTATCCTGTTCTGCATTAAAAAGTACCATAAATATATCATCTTCACTTTTTAATAGGTAACAAAAACCAAATTCACTTTCATAATGGTCATAAAATGAGATGTCGTTGTAATCAGCTCTTCTAAAAGCTGAATAAGTATTTCTTAGTTTTATCAATCCTTTGTAGTAATTAAATAATTCTATGTTAATATCACGATGATGATAATTCAAATAGTTTGTTAAATTATCTTTGTTATAAGAATTGTAATCAATTTGACCTTTATGTGAATCATTATATTTAGTTTTAGAAGAAATAATTTTTGTGCGGGCAAATTCCTGTCCCTCATGTATCATAACAATTCCTTGAGAGGTTAAGAGAAACAAAGCTGCAAGTTTATTTAACTTCAGCTGTCGCGGAGTTAGCTTTACAAATTTATCTACATTCTTTATTACTTTATCGGGACGGAATTTATTATCTGCTATTCTTATAAAATCTCCAAGTGTATAACCATCATGAGATTCAAGGTAATTTACCGAATGTTCTTTTTTATAAAAAATACCGTGTTCATCTTTTACTAATGTTCCATTAACATAACTTTTGATTCTTTGAAGTGAATTATTGCCATACCATTTACCAAAAATCCAGCCTAATCCATAAAATGGATTTTCGCCTTTAATTCCATTTCTTATCTGGTCATTCCATGCTGCAAAATTTCTTTCTGAAAATCCTTTCGGATTATACCCACCTCCCCATGCTTCTGAAATTAATATAACATCTGGATTTATTTTTCTTGCTTCACGACTAATCATATCAATTGTTTCCCAATCTATCAATGTACCTAAATCAAAACGAAATCCGTCAATTTTATATTCTTTCATCCAGAATAAAATGCTATCAACAATTAATCTTCTTAACATGGGTCTTTCTGTTTTTAAATCATTACCGCAGCCGCTATGAGAAATATAATTTCCATTTTCATCAAGTCGAAAGTAATATTCTTTGTCAATTTGTTTTAGGTTGCCAAGTTCATACTCAGAAAGATGATTATAAACTACATCCATTATTACAGCAATTCCGTTTTTATGAAAAGCTTTGACAACATTTTTAAATTCATTAATCTGCTTTCCACTTTTTCCAATCCATTTATTCCATGTGAATCTTTTTTCAGAATAATAAGCAGCTGGTGCAAAGAATGCTGCAGTCATATAACCCCAATGATTTCTTTCATAAGGATTCCAGCAGTTTAAAAGATTTCCTTTCAATCTTCCAAATGGAGCTTCACAGTAACCAAATTCCTGAACAGGCATAATTTCGACTGCATTGACACCAAGTGATTTAATGTAGTCAATACCGCCTGTAATCTCTTTTTCAATTAATCCAGAATAAGTTCCAGATTTTTTTGCACCCGAAGATTTGTGAGCTGTCATATCTCGAATATGCATTTCATAAATAATTAAATCTCTCCAATCAATTTTTTGCCATGTGGTTCCTTCCCAATCATAAGGTTCTTCTTTTACTATTATTGAAATTCGAGGATTGAAATATGATGTAAAAGTTGCAACTGCTTTTGAATATGGGTCAATGCAAATTGGTTTGTAAGAATTTGCTAAATCTTCTCCTTCATGATAAACTTTATATCCATAAAATTTATTATAAAGTTCTGAATCAATTTCAATTTCCCAGACTCCATCGTTATCTTTCGACATGAAATATTCTTTATGAATTTTATCTTCGGGATTTTCAAAAATGCATAATCTTACCTGAATAGCAGATGGGGCAAAAAGTCTGAAAAAAGTTTTACCATTTTTTACAAACGAACCAAGTTCCTTGGTAGAATAGTATTTATCTAATTCTTTACGTTTTTTTTGTAAAGTAATTACAGAAGATTCGACTATATTTTCTTTATCTATTACAAACAAGTATCACCTTTTCAAGATAATAAAGAAGATTAATCCACATGGTATTATCGTAAAATTTCAAAAAAAATTTTGTGAGAATATAAAATTATTTCAAAATCAAAAATGAGTTTAATCTCGTTCCAAGTCAAATTAAATCATTTTAATAATTATCAATTTCATAATTTTTATTATAATAATAAAAACAAAGTATTAATTAACAGCATAAAAAGGTTATAATTGTGAAAAAATTAATTTTTTTATGATGGCATTATTTCTGATTTAAAATAATAGTCCATAATAATGTTTGGTTTCATATTATGATAATTAATACAATCGACTTGCTGATAATAATAGCATACTTTGCTATTATCTTAGTAATCGGAATCTTAGTTTCAAAAAGAGCAATTAAGGATATTGATTCATATTTTCTTGGAAGCAACGCACTACCATGGTGGATACTTGGAATATCAAATGCTTCGGGTATGTTTGATATAACAGGGACAATGTGGCTCGTTTATTTGATGTTCGTATATGGATTAAAAAGTGTGTGGATTCCCTGGCTTTGGCCTATCTTTAATCAAATATTTTTAATGGCTTATCTTTCTATCTGGCTAAGACGCTCAAATGTAATGACTGGTGCACAATGGATTGAAACTCGTTTTGGAAATGGAAAAGGGGCAAGACTTGCTCATTATATTGTGGTTTGTTTTGCACTCGTAAGTCTTGTCGGATTTATTGCTTATGATTTCAAAGGAATTGGAAAATTTGCAAAAACATTTTTGCCATGGGATTTATCCCCTGATGTATACGCAATAATCCTGATGAGTATAACTGCAATTTATGCTGTGAAAGGTGGAATGGTTAGTGTTGTAGCAACTGAGGTTCTCCAATTTCTCGTGATGACCATTGCATCAATTACTGTTGGTATTGTGGCTATGAATGCTGTAGCTCCTGAAACATTAAATGCTGTCGTTCCATCGGGTTGGAAAGATGTGTTTTTTGGCTGGCACTTAAATCTTGATTGGTCTGGTATCATGGATTCTGTTAATCAAAAAATTGCTCAGGATGGATACGAACTTTTTACAATATTTATGATGATGGTTTTATTCAAAGGAATTTTAGTTAGTGCAGCAGGTCCAGCTCCAAATTATGATATGCAAAGAATTCTTGCTACAAAAAATCCAAAAGAAGCAGCCAAGATGAGCTGGTTTGTCTCTGTTGTACTTTTCTTCCCGAGATACATGATGATTGCTGGATTAACAGTTCTTGCATTGGTATTCTTAATGCCTGAACTAAAAGCTATGGGTTCTAATATTGATTTTGAAATGGTTTTACCTTTGGCATTGAAGAATTTAATTCCTGTCGGTTTAGTTGGTGTTTTATTAGCTGGATTATTAGCTGCTTTTATGTCAACTTATGCAGCAACATTAAATGCCGCTCCAGCTTATGTGGTTAATGATGTATATAAAAAATTTATAAACCCAAATGCACACCCTAAAAAATATGTTAAACTGAGTATTATAGTTTCAATTTTCTTTGCTGTATTGGGATTTGTATTTGGTATTCTTGCACAATCTGTTAATCAGGTTACATTATGGATTGTAAATGGATTGTGGGGAGGCTACACAGCTGCAAATGTTCTTAAATGGTACTGGTGGAGATTAAATGGATACGGATATTTCTGGGGAATGGTAATTGGAATTGCTTGTGCACTATTAATGCCAGTGCTCTTTCCAAGTTTACCTGCTTTGACTGCTTTTCCCTATGTTTTAGCTGTATCAATAATTGGTTCCATTCTTGGAAGTTATTTAACTGAACCAGAACCAGACGAAGTATTAATGAAGTTCTATGTCAGAGTAAGACCATGGGGATTGTGGAAACCAATTAGAAAAAAAGTAGAAGCCCGCTTTCCTGAATTTAAATCAGATGCAAATTTTAAAAGAGATATTTTTAATGTAATTGTTGGAATTATCTGGCAATCAACTCTTCTTGCTGCTCCAATGTATCTTGTTATAAAAGAATATAAGTCCTTAGTCATAACATTGGTTATTACATTGATTACATCAATCATTTTGAAATTTACATGGTGGAATAAGTTAGAAGAAATAGCTGGAGAAAAAACCGAGAAGTTTTACAAAGAAATTTCTGAAAAAATTTAATAATCATAATGAGAGCCGAATCTATTCAAATAGAGCCCAAAATAAAAATTTCATTATTAGAAAAAATTTCCTACGGTTGCGGTGATTTTGCTTCTTCGATGTTCTGGAAATTATTTTCAATGTATCTATTGTTTTTCTACACAGATATTTTTGGATTACCCGCTGCTGCTGTTGGAACTATGTTTTTAATTACAAGAATTTGGGACGCAATTAATGACCCAATGATGGGTGCAATAGCCGATAGAACCAACACACGCTGGGGCAAATTTCGTCCTTATCTTTTATTTGGTTCAATACCTTTCGCAATAATTGGAATTATTACTTTTACTACACCAAATTTATCTGTTTCAGGAAAACTAATTTATGCTTATGTAACATACACTCTAATGATGATGATTTACACTGTTGTAAATGTTCCTTACTCATCTTTGATGGGAGTAATAACAAATGATACAAACGACAGAACATCACTTGCATCATTTAGATTTATTGGTGCTTTTTCGGGTGGAATACTTGTAACTGCTTCGGCTAATTATCTTATAGATTATTTCAGCAATGGAAATAATTTATCACGTGGTTATCAATGGACTGTTGGAGTTTATGCTGTTCTTGCAGCATTATTTTTTATATTAACTTTTGCTGGAACTAAAGAAAGATTAAAACCGGCAAGAGAAAAAAAATCTTCTCTAAAAAATGATTTGAAAGATCTCGCTCATAATAAACCATGGTTTATAATGCTTGGAGCTGGAATTTCTGTTTTGATTTTTAATTCCTTACGCGACGGCTCAATTCTTTATTACTTCAAATATTTTATTAAATCACAGGAAATAAATTTACTCGGTTCTAAATTTTACTTAACTCATTCAGAATTATCATCTGCATATATGACTATCTGGCTTGCAACAAATATTATCGGTGTTATACTTGCTAAACCAATTTCTTCTAAGATTGGGAAAAAGAAAACTTTTCTTCTCTCTACAACTTCTTCAGCAATTTTTAGTGTACTTCTCTACTTCTTACAACCTCATCAAATTATTTTAATATTCTTGTTAAATATTTTAATAGGAATTTCAGCTGGAATTGTACTTCCTTTAATCTGGTCAATGTATGCTGATATTTCAGATTATTCAGAATGGAAATCTGGAAGAAGAGCAACAGGATTAATTTTTTCTTCATCTTCAATGTCTCAAAAATTTGGATGGACTTTAGGAGGAGCTTTATCAGGATGGATTTTAGCTATATTTGGTTTTCAACCTAATGTTGAACAAACTGATTTGTCTCTTCTTGGTATTCGTCTCATGATTAGTATTATTGCAGCTATTGGTGCTCTGCTTGCTACAATTTTTATTCTTTTCTATCCACTTTCTGAAGATTATATGAAAAAAATTGAATCTGAACTTGAACTTGCAAGAAACAAAAATTGATAAGGAGATTATTAAATGACAAAAAAGCAATTCAACGAAAGATTAAAAAAATTATTTGAAGACCACAATAAATTAATTAAAAGAAAAAATGTAAGACTGGCAAAAACAAATGGCATTTTTTATCGTTACAAATATCCCGTGCTGACTGCAGAACATACACCTATTTTCTGGCGCTACGATTTGAATTATGATACAAATCCTCATTTAATGGAAAGAATGGGAATAAATGCAACTTTCAATTCTGGAGCAATGGAATTTAATGGCAAAATTGTTCTTGCTGTTCGTGTTGAGGGAGTTGATAGAAAATCCTTCTTTGCAATTGCAGAATCACCAAATGGAATCGATAATTTTAAATTCTGGGATTTTCCAATTACCATTCCTGAGACTGATGAACCTGATACAAATGTTTACGATATGAGACTTGTCAAGCATGAGGATGGCTGGATTTATGGAATTTTTTGTACTGAAAGAAAAGACCCAAATTCGCCTCCAACAGATACTTCTGCAGCTGTTGCACAAGCTGGCATTGTTCGCACAAAAGATTTAATTAATTGGGAAAGATTACCAGACTTAAAAACAAAATCACCGCAACAAAGAAATGTTGTTCTTCATCCTGAATTTGTAAACGGCAAATATGCATTTTACACACGCCCTCAAGATGGATTTATTGAAACAGGAAGCGGTGGTGGAATTGGCTGGGGTTTATCAGATTCAATCGAGAATGCTATAATTGAAGAAGAAATAATTGTAGATGAAAAAATTTATCACACAATCAAAGAAGTAAAAAATGGATTGGGACCTGCTCCAATCAAAACAGATAAAGGATGGTTACAATTAGCTCATGGTGTTAGAAATACTGCGGCAGGATTAAGATATGTTTTATACATGTTTTTAACAGATTTAAATGAACCTTACAAAGTTATTGCTAAACCAGGTGGATATTTCCTGGCACCTGAGGGAGAAGAAAGAATTGGAGATGTATCTAATGTTGTTTTCAGCAATGGCTGGGTTGCAAAGAAAAATGGAGAGGTTTTGATTTATTACGGCTCGTCTGATACAAGAATGCATGTTGCAGTTTCTACAATAGATAAACTTTTAGATTATGTATTAAATACACCCGAAGATGGTCTTAGAAGTGCTGTGTGCGTTCAACAAAGAAATGAATTAATTAAGAAAAATCTTGAAGTAATGAAAAAACTAAAAATCAAAAAATAATTTTTCCCTATCATGGTACCTCCTAAAAAAAACCGTGCTGCAAAAGTTTTTATTGTAGCAGCACGGTTTTTCTATATTCGGTTTAACCTTTCAGCTTACTAATTTCTTATTTCCCATCTCTTATAAATTCTGGCTCTTCAAGTGTTAGAATTAGAGAAATCCTGTGAGTATCCGGCAATCTTTCCGATTCTGATTGTGTTATCCTTGCGAAAGAATAATCAATTGTAAGTTTGGGAAGATTAATTCCTGCTCCAACTGTAAATTGTTTTATATCACTGTAACCTGCACGAACAGAAAAAATATTTTTATAATTATATTCAAGGCCTGAATGCAAATCAAAACTTACTGGACCAACATTGAAATTTGATGCCGATTTTCTGTTTTCGAATCTTAAATCCAAATCAAATACCGGGAGAATTGTTCCTCCCAGAACATTAAGCAAGTAAGCGGCTCCAATTTTAACAGTCGGAGTAATTAATTCATTTCTTCCGGTATCCCATGCAACCAATGTTGTTGTTATATCTTGAAAATTAAGACCAAGAAAAAAATTTTCATATGGTTTGTATTGAGCACCAATATCGAAACCAATACCGGCTGCACTGAATTCTGCAATGTTTCTTTTTATAATCTTAACATTTGCACCCCAAGAAAAATATTCTGAGTTGCGTTTTGCAAATGTCAAATAGAATGCCCAATCTGTATTGTTAAATTCAGTAATTTTTGAATAATCTGGCTTATCATCGTGAATATCTAAAATTCCATCTCCATTAACATCATAAATTGCATCTCGTGTATCAGGAATTCCATCAATGCTCAAACGAATAATGCTTAATCCAAAACTCATATCTTTTCCATATGGAACAGCAACAGATGCATAATTATAATTAACAAGGCTTCCAAAATGTTCTTCGTGCATCAAGCTAATTTGAGGGTAATTGATTAATGCCAGCCCAGCAGGATTCCAGTAACCACTTGTAACATCATTTACAATTGCTACTTGCGAACCACCCAAAGCAAGTGCTCTGGCTCCAACTCCAATTGACAAAAATTCTCCACCATATTTACCAATTACAGTTTGCGAGTATATTGATATTGAAAACAGGAGAAAGAACAAAATGAAAATTATTTTTTTCATAATTGAATCCTTTAATTATGATTCAGTAAAGTTATTCTGTTTCTTTCTCCTTAAATAATCACACTAAATTTTAATAAAACGCAGAATAAATTCATTCAAATTATATTGCGTTCTTCAACTATTTTTTTTCGGTTTGCTTAGCAACTGCATTTATTGCTGCATTGATTGCTTCTTCGTCACCAAGATAATAATGTTTAATTGGTTTTAGTTCATCGTCAAGTTCATAAACAAGCGGGATTCCTGTTGGAATATTTAATTCAACAATATCTTCATCAGAAATATTATCAAGATATTTTACAAGTGCACGAAGACTATTTCCATGTGCAGCAATTATTACTTTCTTTCCACTTTTAATTGTTGGGGCAATTGTTTCATGCCAGTAAGGTAAAAATCTTTCTACTGTGAGTTTCAAACTTTCTGTTAAAGGTATATCTTTTTTATCTAAATCTTTGTAACGTGGGTCTTTGCCTGGATATCTTTCATCATTTTCATCAAGTGGCGGAGGAGGAACATCATAGCTTCTTCTCCAGAGTTTAACTTTTTCCATGCCATATTTTTCTGCTGTCTCTGCTTTGTTCAACCCTTGAAGTGCTCCATAATGTCTTTCATTTAATCTCCAGGATTTTATAACAGGAATCCACATCAAATCCATTTCTTCAAGTACTATATAAAGAGTTTTGATTGCTCTTTTTAATACTGAAGTAAATGCAATATCAAAAGTATAACCTTCCTGCTTTAATACCTTTCCTGCTTGATGTGCTTCCTCAACTCCTTTTTCTGAAAGGTCAACATCTGTCCAGCCAGTAAAAAGATTTAGTTTGTTCCATTCACTTTCTCCATGTCGAAGCAATACTACTTTATGCATTTTTATCTCCATAGATTTGTTAAAAAATCAAAAGCAAATATATAAAAAATTCTATTCCCTGCTGTTTTTTTTGATTACTTATTGAATTATCTTTATAGTGAAATTAGAAATTGGATTATAAAATGAGCTCAATGAAAAGTTTAATTTATCATTTCTTTACAGATGATGACTTTCTAAGATTCTCAAAAAAAATTAAAGAGGCAGAAAAAAATACATCGGGGGAAATTCGTGTCTGCATAAAAGAATTTAGGAATTTCTTCGAAAGGAAAAAAGAACTGCGCCAGCTTGCAGAAAAAGAATTTTACAAATTAAATATGCATAACACCAGGGACAAAACTGGAATTTTAATTTATCTTCTTCTTGGCGAAAGAAAATTTTACATCTTAGCTGATGAAGGAATAAATTCAAAAGTTGAACAGAATACATGGGATAAACTTCGTGATGAAATACAATTAAAATTTATTGAGGGAAAATTTTCGGAGGGAATTATTTATTGTATTGAACAGGTTGGAAAAATTCTAAGCAAATATTTTCCAATTAAACCTGATGATACAAACGAACTTTCGAACAAAATCGTAATAAGTTAATTATCTTATTGAATTTTTCAAATCGTATTCATGTTATAGATTGAAGAAATTTTAGAAATCATATCAATGAAGATCTCAAGAAAAAAATTCATAAAACAAATATCATTAATTTTAAGCGGCTCGTTTGTATTTTCTCATTTTACAAGTTCAAAAACAAAAGCAAGTCCATATCTAAAACTAAATTACAAACCAGAACCTTCCTCGTGGAACAATAACTCGATAACTCTTTCATGGATTGGGCATTCAACAGTGTTAATAAATTTTTTTGGAAAATGGATTCTAACAGACCCTGTGTTGTTTGAACGAATAGGAATTTATATTTTAGGCACAAGTTATGGACCTTCAAGAATTACTCCTCCAGCATTAAATGTAGATGAGATACCTGAACCGGATATAATTCTGCTTTCACATGCACATATGGACCACATGGATTATCCAACATTAAAATATATTGCAAAAAAATTTCCGCATAAAATTGATGTGATTACTGCATATCTCACAAAAGATGTTATTGAAGATTTGCCATGGCACTCAATAAATGTTCTTGATTGGAACGACGAGATTAATTTACATGGAATTCGTTTTAAAGCACTCGAAGTAAAACATTTTGGCTGGAGATTTCCATGGGAAAAAGACCGCTCAAGAGGATTTTTTAAAGACGGCAGAAGTTATAATGCTTACATTATAGAATATCGCGGAAAAAAAATTTTATTTGGCGGAGATACTGCTTATACTACAAAATTCAACAAAGTAAAAGAAGAAAATATAGATATAGCTATAATGCCAATTGGCGCTTATAATCCATGGCGCAGAAATCATTGCAATCCAGAAGAAGCTTTGAAAATGGCTGCTGATATGAATGCTAAATATTTTATTCCTATTCACACAAAAACTTTTAAGCAGGGAATGGAACCAATTAATGAACCGATTGAGTGGCTTAAAAATTCAGCTCCAAATTATCCTTTGATAATTGGACTGGATGAAATTGGAAAAACATTTCAGCTTTCAAGTTAACTTCTATCCATTAACTGAAATAACTTCTCAAAAGCTTTCCTTAAAATAACACTGATAATTTCAAAAAATAATTTTAACTTAACATCAAAGAATAAACTAAAAGGGTAGCCATGAAAAATATTCTTCATTATTATTTTGCATTAAGTTTTTTATTGATAGCCTGCAGCTGTAAATCGGGGGCAACAGAACCAGATGATAAAGATTCAACTGCAATACCTGGATGGGAATTGGTCTGGTCTGATGAATTTAATTATGAAGGTTATCCAAATCCACAAAAATGGGGATATGATATTGGAGACAACGGCTGGGGTAACAACGAAAAACAATATTATTCTGCTAGATTGGAAAATGCTCGCGTAGAAAATGGAAAATTAATTATTGAAGCACGAAGAGATAACTGGAATGGAAAAGAATACACATCAGCAAGACTTGTAACAAGAGGTAAAGGAGACTGGACTTATGGCCGTTTTGAAATTCGTGCTAAACTTCCAAAAGGACGAGGAACCTGGCCTGCAATCTGGATGCTTCCAACTGTGTGGAATCTTGGAAATGGAAGTTGGCCAGATAACGGCGAAATTGACATTATGGAACATGTTGGTTATGACCCCGGAGTTATTCATGGTTCAATTCATTGCAATAAATATTACTGGAGAATTGGAACTCAAAAAACTGCTACTATAAAAATTCCTGATTGCACAGATGCATTTCACAATTATGTTCTTGAATGGAATAAAGATGAAATAAAAATTTTTGTTGATGACAAACAATATTTTATTTTCAAAAATGAAGGGAAGGGCTGGGAATATTGGCCATTCTTTAAAGATTTTCATTTGATATTAAATATTGCAATAGGCGGCGATTGGGGCGGTGCTCAGGGAATTGATAATTCCATTTTTCCTCAAAGAATGGAAGTTGAATATGTAAGAGTCTATAAAAAAATTGAATAAACTTTATGAACATTATTAAAAATATTTTTCTTTTCATCTTTGTTATTACTTCTCTTGTTTTTTCGCAGGTCAAACTTACTTCTTCTAATCTGCCAATTATTGTTATTGATACCGAAGGGAAAAAAATTGTTGATGAACCCAAAATTGATGCTCACATGGGAATCATTGATAATGGAGAAGGAAAGCTTAATTATATTACTGATTCTTTCAATGGTTATAATGGAAGAATTGGAATTGAAATCAGAGGTCAAAGCTCACAGCAATTTGACAAAAAACAATATGCGATTGAAACACGAGATACACTTGGAAACGATATTGATGTTTCGCTGCTTGGTTTGCCAAAAGAAAGTGACTGGGTGTTAAATGCATCTTACATTGATAAATCTCTTTTGAGAAATGTTTTAGCATACAAAATTTTTAATGATATGGGAAGATATGCATCACGAACCAGATTTTGTGAACTAATCATTAATGGAGAATATCGAGGTATTTATATACTTCAGGAAAAAATTAAGAGGGATAAAAACAGAGTAAATATTTCAAAACTTGAACCTGCTGATACTGAAGGAGATAAAATAACAGGAGGATATATTATCAAAATAGACAAAGTTGATTTTGGTGATAAAACATGGACTTCACCTTATCCTCCTTTTCAAGGAGCAACTCAAAAAATAGTTTATGTTTATTATTATCCTGATAGAGAAGATATTAATTCTGCTCAAGCTGAATACATAAAAAATTATGTTACTAACTTCGAAAAAGTAATGAATGCATCTAATTACAATGATCCATTTTATGGTTACTTAAATTACATTGATTTAGATTCATTCGTAGATATGTTCTTAATCTTTGAATTATCAAAAAATGTTGATTCATACAGATTGAGTACTTTTTTCTACAAAGATAGAAATAAAAAACTTTGTGCAGGTCCAATCTGGGATTTTGATTTATCATTTGGTTTGCCTGATTATTATGAAGGCTGGTCAACTGAAGGCTGGCAATATAAAGTTTATCTTGGGGGTGACTACTGGCAAAATCCTTTCTGGGTTTCTAAGCTTTATAATGACCCTGTCTTCAAAAATAAATTTGCCAAAAGATGGAACGAACTTAAAAACAATATTCTAAGTTATGAAACAATCTCAAAATTTATAGATGATTGTGTTAATAAAATTTCTGATGCAAAAACAAGAAACTTCGAAAAATGGAATCAATGCTTTGATGGCGTAACTTATATCTGGCCAAACAAAAATAAATTTACATCTTATGAAGCTGAAATTAATTATCTCAAAAACTGGATAAAGCAAAGATTGGATTGGTTAAATAAAAATGTTCCCGCCGAATATTCAAATATAGACTGGATTGAAAAAAATGATAAGCTGTTCATTAGATATAATGGCAATCTTACAGAAAATATTTTCTATCTAAATGACTTTATAAATTCAATTCACAATATTGATTCTATAACCTTCGTTGCTAACAATTCCAATATAAAAATAAAATTAATAGATGATAAAATATTTGCTTATGTCAATAGTTCAGAAGAATTTACTGTTTATGGATTAGGCTGGAAAAACAAACAGATTGTTTCAATATCTCCTAAATATATTTTTAGTTCTTTATCAAGTTATGCAAAAGATGAATTTCAAAGAGAGAATGAATTTATTCTTTATCAGAATTATCCAAATCCTTTCAATTTAGAAACAAAAATTAGTTTTCAGTTAAAATTTAATTCCTGGGTAAAGTTAAATGTTTACGATATTCTTGGTAATAAAATAGCAACATTGATAAATGAAGAAAAGTCTGCAGGAAAACATGAAGTAAAGTTTAATGGAAACAATTTAGCAAGCGGTTTTTATGTATATAAACTTATAAGCCCAAATATAAGCTTAAGCAAAAAAATGATATTGATGAAATAATAGAAATTCTAAAAACAAAATCATGACAGTAAAAGAAATTATACATGAATTAAAAAAACATGGCAGCAAGAAAAATTGCGAAGGTATGGCTCGTTTTGGAATTAACACCAAAAAAGCTTTTGGAGTAAATATTCCTGTCATTCGAAGAATTGCAAAGAAAATTGGAAAGAATCACAATCTTGCATTAAAACTATGGGATACAGAATATCATGAAGCAAGAATATTAGCTTCGATGATTGACAAACCCGAATTAGTTACAAAATCTCAAATGGATAAATGGGCAAAAGATTTCAACTCATGGGATTTATGTGACCAAACCTGTATGAATCTTTTCTGCAGAACTCAATTTGCAAACGAAAAAATTTTTAAGTGGTCAAAAAGTAAAAATGAATTTGTTAAACGAGCTGCTTTTACTTTAATTGCATGTCTTGCAGTTTATGAAAAAAATCTCGAAGATTCAGAGTTTATCAAATATTTTGATTTAATAAGAACTCACTCTACTGATGAACGCAACTTTGTTAAAAAAGCTGTTAATTGGTCATTAAGGCAAATTGGGAAACGAAATCAAACTCTTAGAGAAGAAGCACTAAAGTTATCACAGGAAATATTGATGCTTAATTCTAAAAGTGCAAAGTGGATTGCTAAAGATGCAATCAGAGAATTGAATAATTTTTAATTGGAGTTTGTTTATAAAAAGTCTAATCTACATTATTTCAAAGCAATAAAGTACTTTTTGAATTGATTAGCACAGCAAAAGCAAAATAAAACAAGAGACCAAACACAAAAGCTACTGTAAAGCCAGTTAACATTGACAATGAATAAGCGGCTACCGAACCAAGAACCGAAGTTACAGCATTAATGCCATACATCCATGGAATATATTTATCAAGATTATTTTTTTTCAATAAACTGATTAGACTCGGGAAAAGAAAACCAAGTAAACCTCCAAGAGGCAGAATTAACAATATCATAATTGTTATTACAAAATATTGATTAAACAATAATAAGTATCTGAATAAGTATTGACCGAAAAAGAAAACAATAAAACCATATAGAATTATCAGCGCACAAATAATTTTTAGTCTTTGATAATTTTCTGGTTCAATAATTTTTTCTCTAAATCTGCTTCCCAATCCCATTCCAATAAGCACGGCAAATAATAATATTGAAAGTGATATTGTTGGAGAACCAACATACAAAATCAACTTCTGGAACAGAGATATTTCTATAATCATGAAACCAATTCCTATCAAAGTAAACAACAATAAAATTTTTCTAAGTCTTCTTACTTTTATAAAATTTTTTTCACGCTTGAAAGATGAGAAAGCAGCAAAAAACAACATAGTGTTTATAGCCAGAATGCTAATTAAAAGCCATTTAATTTCATCAGGCAATAACATTGATATTTTGTAAAAAAATGGTCTGTCATCTACAACAGGACTTATATCAAAAGGATGATTCTCAATAAAACTTTTCAAATCAATATTATTATTTGAAAGATTTATTAAAAAATCATTGATAAAAGAATTGCTGATATTTAAATCTTCATCATAAGGTAAAAATGTAACTTGCGGAAAATTTTTAGGAAGGTTTTTCAATTTATTTTTTATATCATCAATCTCATTTATTGTAAACGGTAATTTTTTAATCACAACAGTTGGAGCATATTCATCTTCCAAAACAATAATATGTTTGACGGCATCAATATTTGATATCCCAATTCTTTCAAATGTTTTAACCGCAGTTACTATTAATCTCAGCAGTTCCCATTTGTTATGCAGTGTTAAGATTAGCATTCCTTCATCTGTCATAACATTCATATAATCAGATAATGCTTCTGATGTCAACAAATAATTTTCACTCATAGCCAGTGCATCAATATTTTGAAGCTGCTCAGTTGATGGTAATGCCATTAAAATTATATCAAATTTTTTGCTTGATTGTTTTACATAATGTCTTCCTTCCTTTACAACTATTTTAACATTTGAAAATTTATTGTAGATGCCGCCATTAAATTTACTATGACTTTTTACTATGTCAACAAAATCTGGATTGATTTCAACTCCTGTTATCTGTCGAATACCAGAAAGCAAGCTTATCAATACTTCTTTTCCACCTCCTGGACCAATTATTAATATTGAATCTTTCTGATTCTCGTTTAAAAACAAAAACGGGATTGTAGTTGAATGACCGAATAAAAGTCTTAGCAAAGTTCTGTCTGGATTCTTAATTTCTCCAGTAAAACGATACATCTGTGTTCCTGCAGCTCCATCAATAAATAACTGTCTTACAACATCCTGATGACTATATTGAACAAGGTCTGCTCTTCCATAAATACTCCATCTGCTGTCAATAATATTTGCTTTAACATTTAAATCGGGATACACATAATAAAAATCTTTTTCGGGAAAATTACCTATTGGCACTTTACCCAAAAATTCATTCTTTCCATTTATAAATAATATTAACAAAGCCACAAATGGAATTATTAACAATCCTATTTTCTTTTTGCTTATGTTATATTTCAATAGAAGTGACAACAATAACATCAACAATGAAAGGAATAAAATACTATTTGAAGCACCAAAAAATTTTATAAGAAAAACAGGAATAAAAGCACCAAAGGCAGCACCTATTAAATCTGCTGCATATAATCTGGAGATGATTTCAGAGTAGTATTCGAAAAAAATAGAATACAAAATTCCTGCAAAGAAAAATGGAACAATTAACAATACGAAAAAAACAAAATGATTTGTAATTGAGAATAAGACAACAAAAATAATAAAGCCTGCTAAAGAGAATGCATAATAAAGCAATATTCTAAAAACTATTTCATTAAGATTGTCTTTTTCTTTAATCTTGATTTTATAAAAAGAATAAATTCCGCCGCACCCTAAACCAAGTATAGCAAAGGATAAGATTATAAATGCATAATTATAAACAAATATTACAGAAGAAATTCTTGTAGATATTATTTCAAAAGCAACAATTGTTAAAGACAATATAAATAAAGAAAGATAGACTAATTTATAATTATTTATTGCCTGCAATATATTCCCTGTTATATCATTTAAGGATACATAAAATTTTGTAAAAGCAAATTAAATAATTAATTCGAATTAACAATTTCATTAACAGCATTAGCTAAGAAAATATAGGAAGCAGCAATACTTATTGTATATTCATTTTCTCCCCATAGAAATGGCCAATCTTCTTTATTTTCAGGAAAATCTGGTTTTAAAATCAATAATCCTGGAACAATACCTCCAGCTATAAAAGTGAAATCTGCTCTGTTACTTCCATATGCTATCTTTTTCGAGTGAACACCGACACCAGAAACAAAAGAAATATTTGAATATGGATGACATCCAAAAATGTAATTTAATCCTTTGATAACATATTCTGGATCAATTAATTCCGGGAATGATTTATATAAGAAGTAATTAGTTGTAGCCCAGTTAATTATAATATGATTCGAACCCCATCCTCTTGTTTCCAATGGAACTCCATATGGATTTGCTTTATTGAGTGCTTCAAGTGTGCTTCTATATTTTTCAACATAAGGTTGTAATCTTTTTTTGTAATCAAGATCCATACTGTTCAATGCTCTTGCTGCTACAGACATATTCCATACAATTGTAGTATCATTAAGACTCTTCCACAATTTTTTTAGAAAGTAGTTTTTATAAACTGAATCACCAGTTGATTTATATAATTCCAAAGCTGCAAGCAAATCTGTATTCTGTCGGAAGAATTCATCTTGTCTTTCGAATTTATGAAGTGAATCAGATTGTTCAAATTGCCATGCTTTAATAGCTTGTCTTAATGCTTCTTCTGCAAGTTCCTTGTTATAATCTTTCAAAGCGCGATAAGCTGCAGATAGAGCTGCAGCAGAATAATAATTCAACCAGGGCATTCTGATTGTAAATACCCACCTGTCGTCCATAGTGCCACTTGAATGTTCATCCCTTTCATAAGGTTTTAATGATGGATTGTAAGGTAAATTATCAGTTATTGTGGATGCATCTCCAAGATGATGATATTGATGCAAGTTGCCGACAATTATTCCGCGAACTGCATGTCCAACATTTTTTTGTTGTGCAACTAATTGTAAAGTACCATGTTCAATTTGCTGCAATAAATCGGGCACACCATCTGGTCTTCGTATATCAACATACTTTGTTTTTTTATCAACAAAAGTTTGGTCATAAGTTAATTTAAATGATTCCCATGTATCAACCAGACTGAGAACGGCACTACAATGAGAACGGGTTTCAATGTCAAAATCTCCTGCATCAAACCAGCCGCCAACTGCCAAACCCGGAATTCTTTCAAATGGTTTGTATTTTGTATATGTGGTTGAATCCATATTATAAAGGTCAAAATGAACATAATTCGTCGGTGCTTGAAGCGCATCATCCTGATACGGCAATCCATGCCAGACCCGATAAGCTTCGTTGACAAACATATGGTCCATTTGAACAGGTAAAAATTGGCCAAGTGTTAAATGCCACACATCATTATATACTCTTGTATTAATTGAAATTGGCTTGGTTAATTGTTCTCCATATTTAATAACATATAAACCAGTATCACGAACTGAACTAAAATCAAACATACCATATTGATAACGTAGAAATTTACCCCATTGTTTTACTGGACTATTAAGAACTTCAATTAGCTGTCCTGTAGGTAACAATTTGTAAAGAGTAACAGATTTTTGAAATTTATCATTTTTATCAAGTTCAATTATTGCATATTTTTTTTGAACAGGATGATATCCCACTTGAGAATAAGTTATGTTTGGTTTTCGAATCCAATTTTGAATTGTAGATGCTTTAATGTTCCATTCAATTACTTTACCTTTAGTATTTGATGGAATTAAACTTCTTACAACAAACCATCCATTTTGAGCAATATTGCGGCCATCAAACAACATTAATTTTCCAAGCAATGAACTAATTTGAATTCGATGTTCAGAATCTTCTGGAGCCAATACAATTACCGAGCCTTCAGCCATTGGTAGTGGCTCTACAAATTCATTACGTCCTCTATCATCAAAAGTATTATGCCCTGCAAACTGTGGAATTTTTTCTTTAATTGGTTTCACTTCTACTGGACCAGAAGGATACAAAGGAAAAATTCCAACCTTATTATCAATCAAATAAGTTTTTTCAAAATATGCAGAAGGCAGAAATTCAATATTAAATCCTGCATGACCCTCCAGTTCTTTTGGCAAAGGATTATCAAGAAAAACACTGATGTTTAATCCATCATTTGTTCCTTTGACCAAAATCTTTGAGTCAAAATTATAATCTTTATATCTGAGAGTAACTTCTATGCTGTTATTTTTTTTATCAACTTTTCTTTCCTGAAGCATTGGAACCAAATCCCATTGTTCTGGAGTATGTCTTAACCTTATTCCTCCACCAGTTGCAGTGCGAACTCCATGATGAATAAATTCAATACCAGCGGTTTTCTCATCAAAGAAAAATCCCGTGTATTGATTGCTGAAAACAAAAACATCAAATCCTCTCGATTCAAAATAATCCAAATCATTAAGAGTCAATTTTTGCGAAAATACTTTTGAAGAAAGTACAACAACTATAAAACATGCCAATACAGCAAAATAACTGTGTTTAACATTAGTGTTTTTCATAATTCTCACCTTATAGAACTTATTTTATAAAATTTACTTTCCACTTTTTTAATAAATTAGTTTAATATTATGCCCAACGACAATAACTTCGTTTTCAAAACATCATCATAAATTTTTACACCATATTTATTTTTCAATTGATTGATGATTTCTTTTGAAATTTGTTCTCTGTAATAATTTATAAAATCATCTTTAATTTTATCTTTCACATCATCAAAGGTTAATTGTTTTTCTTCTCTTTTATAAACACATTTAATTAAAGCATACTTTGTTTCGTTTTCATTTTCATGATATTCAACTGGTCCTAATACTTCATCCTGATTCATCTTAAATGCTGTTTCACTCAGCAACGGTTTTTCATTTGGATTTTCAGAAACTATCTCGCCTGTTTTTTTACGAATAAATCTTTTCACAAAAACTCTTTTGTCTAACTTTTCAAAAGGCACGCCATTTTTATAATCTTCTTTGAATTTATTTATTGTAACTGTATCATCTGAAATTATCATGTAGATATTAACTTTTGCTAATTGATAATAAAGTGAATCCTTATTGCTTTCATAAAATTTTTTCAAAGCATTCTCGTTCGGTTCTGGGATTTGTTTATCAATTATTTCTTTATCATAAAGTTTTGCAATTTCATCAACCATGAAATTACTTTTCAGATAAGGATTCAAAACTTTTTTCTCGAGTCCAAGTTGTCTTGCCTTTTTTGCAATTGCTTCTATCTTTAATGCCTCTATAATAAAATTCTTTACATCCTGTTCTTTTATAATTGATGACCGTCCCATTATTAAAACATCTTCTAAAATCTGTAAAAATTTTTTCAAATCTACTCTGTATTTAGGAGCTGTTAAAATTGTAAAATTTTTCCTTTTTGAAATAGCAGCACCAATTGTGTCTTTATATGCACCCTCGTAAAAGTGGGGAGTTTTAGACCATTTAACAATTTGTTCAACTGCAGATTCATTCCATTTTATTTTGTTCTCATCAATCAATTTTTTTTGTTCTTCTTCAAAATCTTTTATACTGAGATAAGCGAAAGCCTGTCTAAGAGCAGAACGTATTTCATCTTTAACTTTTTCGAGAGGTTCTACTTCAATTTTCTTTACTTCATCAACTTTGATTATGTAAAAAGATTGAGGTGTTTCAATAATTCTAATTGAACCTTCAGGGAGATGAAAAACAATATTATTTATTTCTGACATTAAACTTTTTTTCCAGTCAATTGGAGCAGCAACACCACCATTTTTATTTGTTAATTCATCGTCCGAATAAATTTCTGCAAGTTTTCCAAAATCTTCTCCTTCTTCTAATTTCTTTTTCAACAGATAAGCTAAATTTCTTAAAGAATCTACTAATGTTTGCGGCATATCATAAGTTTTATTAAGGAGAATATTTCTGTAATTGACTATTCTGTCCATCATACCATAAACTTTGTGTATCGCAGAATCTGTAACATACTTATCCGCGTATTTCAAATTATAATACTCATTATATAACTCTTCATTAATAGCGCGATTAATATTTCTCAGTAAATTTTTTTCTTTATGTAGGTTTCTTTCAAAAAAATCAAATACTTTTAATCTATTGTTTACAATACGATTTAACGCAGGAATATAACCTTTTGATTTTTCATTCAAGAAAATTTTATTATAGAAATATTCAAGAACATAATTATGCAGGTCTGAAAAACTTATTACAAAATTTTCTCCAACTTTTGCTACAACATCATTAGTGTCACTTACCTGTGCAATTAATTTTAATGATAAGAAGAATAACACAAGAAATATTTTAGAACTTTTTATAAATGTAAGTTTATTCATTTAGGATACTCACTTAATTTTTATTCCACAAAATAATGTTATTACTTCATATAAATCATTTTCTTACTTACTACGCCGTAGTCAGTATACAACTGGTAGAATAAAGTTCCTGATGATATAGTAGGTGGAGTGTAATCAATTGTATATTCTCCCGGATTTTTTTGTTCATCTATTAAAGTATCAAGTGTTTGTCCAAGAACATCATAAACTTTCAATGTTACTTTTGAATTCTTAAGAATTCTAAATGAGATTTTAGTACTTGGATTGAATGGATTGGGATAGTTTTGAGCAAGTTCAAATTTATCGATAACATTATTCATTTCATCAACAGAAGTTGGAGAAGCAAAAGAAAGTTGTGGTGTAGTCCATGTAATCCATTTAGACAAATCAGGATTATAAGGACTGCGTTGAATGTTTGTATTAACATCTTTTTTATCAAGCAAGAATTTTTCTACAAAAGCAATAACTTCTGGTCTTTGAATTTCCGGCAATTGACAATGATTATGACCACCGAGCTTAGAAAAACCAAATCTATCTGGAACGCCGAGTGCTTTCCATACTTCATGAGCAGCTTTACAAGCTACATGACCAGATTCTTCGGCCAACCATTCATAATCAGGATTTCCGAGAACGAATAAAGCTCTTGGCGCAATCATTGCCATTAGCTCATGATGGTCGAATGGTAATTTATTTACTGCATTGTTAAATAAACGCAAGTCCTGATGATACCATGGCGCTCCTTGAGCATTACGAAGAGTTTCTCTGCTTCCGCTCAAAGTTTCTGTAATGCGCCATGCTGCATCACCGCCTCCTCCAGGTTCCTGAGCAATTGTTAATGCAATACGTTCATCAAATGCAGAAGAAAATAGAGCAATTTTGCCTGCAAAAGAACATCCTGTAATTGCCAGTCGCTTTAAATTAATTTTCGAAGCAAGTGTTTTTTCTAATCCATCAATAATTCTGCTAATGCCCCATGCCCAAGCTGTAAAGAATCCAACTTTTGTATCAGGAAAAAGTTTGTAAAATCCGCCCGTTCCTCTTTTAACATCAAAGCCCCATGGAGCTAATTCCCAAAATCTATATTGAATTGTAGCAATTCCACGCGTTGTAAATATATCTGAGGGTAAACTTCCTGTACCAAATCCAACACCAATTACAGCTGGAAAAGGACCTTCTCCTTTTGGAAATATAATTTTAGATGTTAAAACAAGTGTATCACCATTTTGAATTATTGTAACAACTAAAGTGCTGTCAGCTTTAAATTCAGCCAATAAAGTATCAGGAGGAGCTGGTTTTATGCCAGTTTCATAATATTGAATTTGAGCCCCAATTTCTGCTCTTCTGCAACGCCAATCATCAAAACTTTTAATCCTCCCTTTTGTGGTATCAGACCACATAAAAGGGTCAGGCAAAGTTTTGATAATAGGGAGTTGTTCAAAAGGAGGCAAAGGAGGAAGAGGACAATTTTTACCAGTGTTTTCTACTTCATAAGATAAAGGCAATTCCTGTGAATAATTATTACAAAAGAATACAACTGCAAAAAAAAATATCAAGTAAATTATTTTCTTCATTTTTATATCTTCTACATAAAATGAATTATTGCATTAATAACTTTGCAGTCTTACTGGTTAGCATTACAAATCATTTAGCAGAATATAAAATTTGCAGTCAGCCAAAGCACAATAAAATTCAAGTAAGCAGAAATTTCTTATAAAAAATTAGTGGAAGCATTCTATTCGAACGCTTCCACTTAAAAAGTATAGATAAAGAATAATTAGATTACTTCATAAGAATCATCTTTTTCGAAATGGTATTGCTTCCGAATTGAACAGAATAGATATAAACACCACTTGAGAGGCTGCTTGCATCAAATTTAACTTTATGATTTCCTGCTTGCTGGAATCCATTATACAAAGTAGCTACTTCCTTACCAAGGAGATTATATACTTTAACAATTACATTACCGGCTTTTGGTAAATCATAAGAAATTGTTGTTGTTGGGTTAAATGGATTTGGATAATTCTGATAAACATTGAAATCAGTTGGTATAATTTCAGCAGTTTCAACATCAGTTGGTAATTGACCTTTGTTCAAAGCATTTTTCAATGTTGCAATTTCAGCTTCTCTTTGTGCAAGCCATTGAGCTTTCTTTTCTGGGAACCAATTTAAGTCTCCAAGTGGGAAGCCACCGAGACCTGCTGTTAACAATGTTGCATTTGTATATGACAAATCAACAGGAATTGGCCAGTCAGAAACATGAGGAAATTCTGCTTCGCTATAAACTTTTCTCCATAAATTTAATACTGCTGTACTATTAGTTGTATCAACTGTGTTCAAGCAAAAATCTCTTATTTCTGATTTTATAGCATCACTGAACAAATCCTTTGGGTCTTTAAATTGTGGGTCAACAGAGAACCAGTTACCTTCAACTAAGTAAGGATATTTCTGATTGTTATCAAACATTGCCTGAGTGCGTGCATTCATTTTAATCATTTGAGAAAACCATTGGTCAGTATTATTTGTTTTTCTCTGAGCAAGAACCTGATGCATATCAGCAAAATAGCTATCCCAGTAAGCATTGTTGTTAGTAACTAATATTTTTCTATCAACCTGTTCGTAATCTGCAGGCAAATCCCTAACATTAATTAATCCTGTTGGCTGTGAATCCAGGTCGGTTTCACCAAGGTCTAATGATGGACAATATGGTTGCATGTTGCTATTAACAAAGATATTATTAGCAATAATCATATTGCTAACATAACCTTGATTTTCGAAAACAATTCCTGCACAGTTAACAAATGTATTATGATTAACAAATACTTCTTTTACAGGATAGTTTCTAAATTTATACAACATTCCTTGACCCATAACATGAGTACTATTTTCTACCCAGATAACATCAGTGTTGTGTTCAACATTATCATAAACACCACCATTACGTCTGCAGGGTTGTCCGCTCATATTAACAAAGTAGCATCCATTGATATACAACTTAGTACCTTCTACTTGATTTGAAGCAACGAATACCCATCTGGTTCGTTCAAACAAGCAATTTTCTAAAGTTACAGTGCAGCCCTCTTTAGAACCCCAGAAGAATGTCCATCCGAGATTATTTGTAGCAGAAGCAGGAATCATATTTACATTTTTTACTGTAACATCACCGCCAAAATTGATACCACCTGTATTTGTTCCCGAACCGCAAATTACAGGTGGGTGAGATTCAGCATCTTTATTAGTTACAAGTGGTCTGTTGTCCTCTCCAATAATTTTTGTGTGTATCTTGTCACTTGTAGTAGGATTGCTTGCTAAACTATAAACCTCGTTCTTTTTCAAAAGATAAACTCTTCCAGCTGGAGGGATAGTATCATATACAATTGCACCATATAATGTATTATCCCCTGGCTTTACAACTGCAGTATCTCCTCTAAATTCTTCAATATAATCACTTAGATTTTGTGCTATCGAAGTTCCAGTAATAAAGAGAGTTAATACAAAAATGAATTTTACAAAGTTCTTCATGGTTACCTCCTATTATTTTGTTATTAAGTTAATTTGTTGTAACTGTATAAGAATTAGATTAAATATTATATGGCATTCCTCCTCCGTTTATTATTTAAAAATCATTATTTACAAACTATATCTTAGAGAAATTTCATAAAAAGTTGGACTGTAAGTAGTTGAAGTTAAATTCGATATAATTTCAGTTGTGTTTGGTCTGCGAAAATCTCTATAAGTTTTTATTGGTTTACGGAATAAATTAATACCATTAAATGCAATACTTAATCCTTCAATTGGAAGTTTTTGTTGTAAAGTTAAATCCCATTTATGGATAGCAGTTGTCAGCTGATCTTCTTCGGGTCTAACGCCAACATAAGATGTTACAGCATCTTTCAAATTATAAGATATTCTTCCTGAAAAACCTTTATAATCAATACCAATAGCAATGTTTAGAATATGGTCTGCCTGATGGAGTAATCTACCTGAATAAATTCTTGATTTTGTTAAATAATAATGACGCTGTTTTATACCAGAGCCGGCAACAGAGTCAATATTTTCTATAACCAAGTAATCCATCTTAGACCATGTTCTTGTATAATTAATATTCAGAACCAGAGAATTAAATGGCTTTGGCAGATACCAGAAGTTTGTTTGCCATTCAATTTCAAAGCCTCTAAGGTAGCCTGGATTAGGATTATTAACATAAGAAGAAACAAGTTGAGACCTGTTGGGTGCCTGAACATTCAATTTTTTCCAGAGTGCTGAATCTGGGAACCATACATTCCATGCTTTTATATTTTGATAATAAAATTGTGTGTTGAAAAATACATCCTTCAGCTTTTTATAAAATCCGGTTACTGTAAAGAGTCCAACTTTGTTGCTGTAGAGATATAGAGCTAAATCATAATTTGTAGTTACAGTAGGTTTAAGATTTGGGTTACCAGCCGAAGCGCCGCCACCTGGTTCAAAATAAATATTGGGCAATAAAGCTAAATAATCTGGTCGTGAAATGGACTTTGTATAAGCTGCTCTTAAATCTGCCCATTCAGTAATTTTATATCTAAGTTGTAAATTGGGGAAGAAATTCTCATCATTACGATTAGAAGTATTTAATGTGTCAAAAAGAACGCCATCACCATCAACTGCGTGTGTTACATAGAAAAAGTTAGATTTATAGTTCATATTAAAATGTTCATATCTTGCTCCAAGAATTAAATTAAGTCTATTACCAATATTAAATTCACCCATTAGGTAAGCAGCTTTAAATGTTTCTTTACCACTAAAGTCGTCTCGTTCTGATTGTGCTTTGTGTCTTGCTTTTAACCAGCCACTTGCAGATTTGGGCAAAAAAGAATCCATTACACTTTTATCAATAACATACTCGAATTTGTAAGTGCCATCAAGAAAATAATTTCCTCTATCATAATTGTTATTTCTTACATAATCAAACATTAGTGGGGATGAATTACTAATTACTTTATCAGAGAAAAAGTTACCTACGTTATTATAAAAATCGGGGTCTCCAACCCTGTGATAGCTTACTTCAATATTATTATTTCTTTTCGAGTAATCATATTTGCCACCAAGTTTAATTTTACCAGAGATTAATTGACCAAGACTCATAGGTATAGTAAAATCGAGTTTTGCTGTATACAAATTTTGTTTGAAAGCTTCTGAGCGCAAGACTGCCCATCCATAAATAGGACTGCGTTTCCATGCATCGGGGTCAAGTTTAATTTTATAAACATCATCAGGAGTCATATAATCTCGAGCTTTGACGTAATTGACATAAACCATTTTTCCATCAACATAATCCACAAAAGGTTGACCAGACTTTTCACGGAAACCAAATTCCGTCCCGGGGTCTCCATATCTAATATCTGTATTTTTATCTGAATAGGAATGTGAGAGACTCAGTTCAGTTTTAATATTTCCAAAATTATATTCTGTCTGAAGGGCATTGATAAGAAGTTCTTTATTGTGTTTATCTCTATTCAAAGTAAAGAACAAACTGTTTTCAGCAAAATCATATTCTGTTCGATATCTAGCCATATCATTTACAGTATGAGCCAATGTATTTTGTAAAACGATTTTACCATTTGGCAATTTATAATCAAGAATAACACTTCCGCCTGTATTACTTATTATATTTTCTTCATCTTGAAAAGCGAAATCAAGCATTCTATATTCAGCAAAACCATATCCTAAATTATCAACCCCTTTTTGATAACCTGCATTTGTGAAATCGTTGCCTGCATTTGTGCGGTCTGCATTTCCCTGCACAAAAACACCAAGTTTATTATTTAAAAATCTATTACTTGCACTTACCCAGAATTTATAGTTATCGTAAGTTCTATCCTGTCTGTTATAGGTCCCTTGAGATAAAACATCAAAATGGAAATTTTCGGGAGCTTCCATAATTCTTAAATTTACCACACCGCCAACAGCGTTTGCATCCATATCGGGTGTAAGAACTTTTATTACTTCAATTCCAGATAACATATTTGAAGAAATGAATCCAAGATTTACAGAACGGTCATTCATATCAGTAGAAGGAAGCTGAATACCATTCATTAATATTACATTTTGTTTTGCTTGAATTCCTCTTACAACAACTTTGTCTCCATCCATAAGAGACATACCGGGCAATCTGCTCAAAGCTGCAGCTGCACTTTCATCAGGCAGTTCTCGAATTCTTTCTGCCGAAACAACATTTTTTATAGTATTTGATGTTAATTGTTGGTTAATTGCTTCTCGTTGACCCTTTGCCTGTGCAGTAATTACTATTTCCATTGCTTCTAAAGAAGTAGGAGAAAGTGAAATATCACCCAAAGAGAGATGTTTTGTAGTTACTTCGATTTCTAATTTTTCAGTTTGATAGCCAATATATGAAATTTGTAAAGTTCTCTTTCCAATCGGAACATGATGTATTGTAAATTTACCATCATAATCTGTAGCGGTGCCAAGATTTGTATTTACAATCATTACATTAGCACCAATCAATGGTTCTCCAGTACCTTTATCGACGACTCTCCCGCTAACACTTCCGCTTCCCTGTGCAAAAATTGTTTGTAACGGGAAAGACATAATTATAAGGAGAAAAAAAATGTAAACTTTTTTTTGCATGGTACCTCCCTCACATATAAAATTATTGTTTACAACTAAATTATAGTTTTAAAGAACTCAAATGAAAAAATTCAGAATAATATAAAACGATATTGTTCTAATAAGAACGTTTCAAAATAGCATAAGATTATTTTCTTGTCAAGCAAAATTTTTCGAAAATTTTTCTCAGAATCGCTTTAACAAAAAAAGAAGGTGCTAAATCTGTCGGAAAAAAACCATTATGCAAGCCCGATAAGGTTTTCGCTTTATTAAAATATCACATTAACTTTTTTATTTTCGAATATAAACTGAGAAGATTTTTTTCTGAGATTCTAAAACCAGTCCCATGGTTTCTTACTCCACCTGATTGTTTGATGTGCATTCGTATATCAACCATTAATTCGTTTCTTTCAAATGCATCTAAAAATTTTTCTGACATATTACTATAAATTCATTTTTCATTGTCGTTGATGTTTCGCCTACTAAATTTGTGGGACTATTTTTTAGCGGCATTCTTTTGTTTGGAATATTTCTAACAATTGTTTCGATGTGAGTAAAACCATTTGATTCAAACAGTTCAGCTGTAATTTCGTCGGTAGGAATATTTACACCTTTTACAGTTCTATTGCCTACAACATAACAAACAAATCCATTTGGCTTTACTGTGGCGGAAACATTATTAATTGATTTTTCATAATCTTCATAAAAAGAAATTACATCTCTTGCACGTTCTTTATCTTTTTTCTGAATTTCATTAATAACATCATTTAATATATCACTCTTAAAAATATGAGTATTTTTTCTTTTCTCTCCACCCATCAGCATTTTATCAATTTGATTGGCTTCTTGAAAACCAAGCCATTCATTTGAAAAACGAGAATACTGTCCATATGCTACTGTAGTCCTTGAATCTCCATATGGAGGTGATGTAACAATTATGTCAATGCTGTTAGATTTAATTATATCTTCTGGAATTTTATGAACTGTATTAAAATCGTAAACTTGTGTAAATGAGCTGTTTTTATGTGCATTAATAAACTCTAAAAGACCTGTTTTATTTCTTGTAAGTTTTGCAATCATTATTCCAAAAACATCTTTATCATTATTTTCTTTTAGGTTTTTGTCCCTTACTAACTTAAATTCTCCTTGTTTAACAAATGATGTTTCACGAACTGTTTCACTAAAAGCAACTTTGAAAAAGTTTTGAATTTTTACATCATTTATATTCTCAATAAATCCAAGAATAATTCCTAATTTTTGTTGAACATTTTTTGAAAACCAGTAATCAATATTTTTAACTTGAGGAATAATAATTGACTTAACTCTTTCTGCTCCAAAATTAATAGAAAAGATATAATCAGCGAAGTTATTAATAAATGAGTCTAATACATTAATATCAATTACAGTTGTTTTCGTTTTTGCTATTAATCTTGCTAATGGATTAATATCAGTACCAATCGCATTGATACCAAAAAGATTTGCTTCAACCAAAGAAGTTCCTGTCCCGCAGTAAGGATCAAATAAAACCTTAGCATTCTTACCATAATTTTCTATAAGTCTTCGTGCTACTTGAGGTATCATCATTGCGGGATATGCATGAAAGCAGTGAGTATATTCTTTCGTATTTGCTTTTTTGAAGTCCCAACTTTCATCAATTATTTTATTTTTTCTGTCTAAATTGGCTTCTACTTCACCAACAATTTTAGAGTAAGATACTATCATTATTATAATAACCTAATCATTTATAAAATTTCTTATGCTAAATTTTCAACAACACAATCTAATATTTTGATAAACTTAATATCAAGATTATATTTAATAAAAACAAAATACTAATGTTATTCTAATTCACTTTAAGGAAAAATAAAATTAATCGGTTCTGTAAATTTTTTCTTGACAAAACAAAATTCAAAAATTACTTTTGAACCATGAAATTCAAGAATATAAATATTGCAAATAATTGGTGGTGGAGAAGTTTTTCTCTACCGTCCTAGGACTATAAATTTTTTGAAGAAGAGCCGTGGATGGTAGAACCGTTCACGGCTTTTTTGTTTTAAAATTTTCTTCAATTAATCGACAAGTTATAACAATCAAGGAGGTTAAAAAATGTCAGAAAACAAAATTGTATTTCTTGAACAATCCAAAATGCCAACCCATTATTACAACATTTTAGCTGACTTACCCGTTCCTATGGAGCCGCCACTTAATCCTGCAACAAAACAACCTGCAACTCCTCAAGAACTTTCTGCAATTTTCCCGATGGATTTAATTTTGCAAGAAGTATCTCAGGAAAGATTTATTGAAATACCTGACGAAGTACGAGATTTATATCGACTAAGCCGCCCAACACCATTAATCAGAGCAGCAAATTTAGAAAATGAACTTCAAACTCCAGCAAAAATTTATTTCAAGTATGAAGGTGCTAATCCAACTGGAAGTCATAAAACCAATACATCATATGCACAGGCATATTACAACAAAAAAGCAGGCATCAAAAAACTTGTAACTGAAACTGGAGCAGGCCAATGGGGAAGCGCACTTGCAATGGCTTGTAAACATTTTGGATTAGAGTGTGAAGTATTCATGGTTAAAGTGAGCTACAATCAAAAACCTTATCGAAAAACTTTTATGAGATTATTTGGTGCAACTGTGCATGCAAGCCCGACTGATTTAACAAATGCAGGAAGAAAAGTTCTTGAAAAAGATCCTGATTCACCAGGCTCACTTGGTATTGCAATTAGCGAAGCAATTGAAGTTGCAGTTCAAAGAGATGATACAAATTACAGTCTTGGAAGTGTATTAAATCATGTGTTGTTACATCAAACAGTTATTGGCGAAGAAGCACGCATACAAATGGAAATGATTGACGAATATCCTGATATTGTAATTGGATGTGTCGGCGGGGGAAGTAATTTTGCAGGTATTGCATTTCCATTCCTTCGTGATAAATTAAATGGTTCAAAAAAGAATCTTGAAGTAATTGCTGTTGAACCTGCTTCCTGCCCTTCTCTTACTAAAGGAAAATTTGATTATGATTTTGGCGACGAAGCAGGGTTAACCCCGCTTCTTAAAATGTATACACTTGGTCATGATTTCATTCCTCCTAAAATTCATGCTGGTGGTTTGCGCTATCACGGAATGGCTCCTTCAATTTCATTACTTTATAACATTGGTGCAATAAGTGCTAAGGCTTATGACCAGCAGGAAGTCTTCAAAGCTGCACAATTGTTTGCTCAATGCGAAGGAATTGTTCCAGCTCCCGAAAGTTCACATGCTGTAAAAGAAGCAATTGAACAGGCATTAAAATGCAAAGAAACAGGAGAAGCAAAAACAATTTTATTCAATCTTTCCGGTCATGGATTTTTAGATTTAGGAGCGTATGAACTTTATCTCGATAACCTTCTTGAAAATGGGAATAATAAGTAAAATTAAAATGTCTCAATAGTTTATATTAATATGTCGGTAAATTAAGAAAGGTCTCGCTTTCTAAAAGGATTAGAACCTATTAAATTAGGTTGAAAAATGAATCTCATAAAAGAAAGGAGACCTCAAATGAAAAATAGTGAAAAAACAATATATAAACATTATCTGGCGATAGATTGGTCAATAGAAGATGTTTACATCGCAAGGATGTTAGCCCA
>Ga0207433_10001417_pt1 | contig 51529 bp, 39 predicted proteins | sample YelNatPaOPGAMG01_FD_187559 | JGI IMG/M metagenome (GOLD analysis project Ga0207433, IMG submission 187559) | Hot spring thermophilic microbial communities from Obsidian Pool, Yellowstone National Park, USA - OP-RAMG-01 (SPAdes) (version 3) | ecosystem: Environmental > Aquatic > Thermal springs...
AGGAATTGATGTGACGCTTTTCTTCCAGGGGGTAAGCGGAGTAGATATTTACCATGCCACGAAATCAGCTGAAAGAGGTTTTAAAGGCGACTGGAACTCTACCACGGCTATTTTTGATGCATGGACCCCGGATAAACCCACTCAGCATCCGCGGCTTACAGCCAACGATCCTAACGGCAACATGAGGAAGCATTCCAGCTATTTTGTTGAAGACGGGTCTTATCTGAAGCTCAGAACTTTGCAGATAGGCTATACATTGCCATCTTCACTGACTTCCAGGCTTTTCGTTTCAAAATTGAGAATTTACTTCAATGCCCAGAACCTGTTTACTCTTACCAAATATACGGGGATGGATCCTGAACTGGGAGGTGGTGTGCGTACCCGTGGCATTGAAGGAATGGATCTTTATCCAAAAACGCGGTTAATGTCGTTTGGAGTAGATGTTACCTTTTAGTACCAACATTTAATGCTAATAGATATGAAATCAATTCTTAAGATACTAAGTGTTGCATTGGTAATGGCTTTGACGGGCATCCAGTGCTCAGAGGATTTTCTCAACACATCCGATCCAAATCAACCTACCCCCGAAAATCTTATAACATCAGTTGATAACCTTGAGTTTGTAGTCAAGGCTATGTATTCTGCCCAGAAGGGTTTTTCACTTTGGGGGAAAAGATATTTTGCCAAAATTACCGGTTGTTTATCGCATGAAATTGACCAGTCATGGGTGGATGATCAATTATGGAACGACATGTGCCATAATGAAGTGAAACCGGGAAATGCATATGTAGCTGATTTGTGGAGGGATTTATACAAAGTTGTTGGGCAGGCGAACGATGTGCTTTCCAATGCTGTCAGGCTTGAGGGAAATGCAAACGAGGCTGACCTTGCAAGGCTGAAAAAAATAGAAGGAGAGGCTTATTTTATCAGAGGTTGGGCCTATTTTGAGCTAATCCGGTTTTTTGGAGAGGCCAATCAGCCTACTGCGGCTAACAGGGATAAATTAGGGGTACCGCTTTTTCTGAACCCTGTGAAAAGCATTACAGAAGCTCAGTCACCGCGGGCCAGTGTAGGAGCTATATATGATCAGATTATCTCAGACCTTAAGGAAGCATTTAATTTACTTCCTGAAGCTCGTGATGCAGGCGAAGTGGCAAGGGCAACAAAATGGGGTGCCAAAGGGTTGCTTGGAAAGGTTTATGTAACGATGCAGGATTGGTCCAATGCCGAAACCACGCTGAAGGACGTTATTGATAACGGCAAGTCACAGTCTGGTGCTTCGCTTTCATTGCTTCCTTTCGAGCAATATAAGGTCATGTTTAATGAGCAGTATGAATTCAGTTCCGAATCGTTATATGAACTGAATATGGTGAATATGCCTTCCATTTGGGGTCCATGGGATAACCCAAGCGGGTCGGGTCATTCAATGCTGGTTGGCCCAAGTTATGTAGATCCCAATACCGGCGAGTCAAGACCTACCGGATGGTCTAATGTATTTGTGCATCAGAAAGCTGTGGAGCGGCTCAAAGGAGATCCGCGGATCAAAGTTGATGCCTTGCAGCCTTATGTTGACAGTATTATTGTTGATAATGTCAAGGTGGCCATTGGAAAGTATATTGACGTCACAGAGCCTGAGATTGAAGGATGGAGCATAAGAAAGTATGTTCCATTAGACGGCAATTCTTATAAATATCAGGTCAATTATGGTGCCAACATTCATATTCTCAGGCTGGCCGATGTATTTCTGCTGTATGCTGAAACTTTGCAGGCCCAGAACAAGGAAGCAGAAGCACGGGAATTTGCGAATAAAGTACGAAGGCGTGCCTACGGGAAAGCCGACTACAATGTTCCTGATGCTGCCATTGACTGGCCTGCTTCTGTTACAGGGAATGCCCTCAGGGATTCTCTACGGCTTGAAAGATACCGCGAATTATATGGCGAGGGGCAGATTTGGTTTGATATCTGCCGTTGGGGTATAGGTCCCCAGGAAGCTGCCTATTATATCAGGACCAGAACAGGGAATATTGTTTTCAATGAGCCTCAGGATTACTATTTGCCAATTCCACAGACTGAACTGGAGCGTAATCCGAACCTCAAGCAAAGTACAGGCTATTAATGGAAATAATAAGGAAGGATCGGCATTTGCCAATCCTTCCTTATCCTTGAATTACATTATCGCAACAAGATGAAACCGGCAAGAATATGGCTGTTTCGCCTCATTGCAGTGTTGCTTCCTCTGGCAATGCTTGTTCTTGCTGAGTTATTTCTCAGGCTCATTCATTTTGGATCAGATTTGCCCGTTTTTATACCAGGTGCATTAAACCACGGATACCTTCATCTGAATCCGGAAGTGTCAAAACGGTATTTTGTAAAGGAAGAAAATGCCACAAAAGGTTATGAGGAAGAATTTTCTGCTGTAAAGACAAAAGGCACATTCAGAATTTTTGTGCAGGGCGAATCTTCTGCAGTCGGTTTTCCTTATCTGTTTAATGGGTCATTTCACCGAATGCTGAAATACCGTCTTGAAAGAGAGTTTCCTGAAATTCATTTTGAAATTATTAATCTTGGCTTAACTGCGGTAAGTTCATATACTCTGGCAGATTTTGGGCGGGAGATCATAAGACAAAAACCTGATGCAATATTGATATATGCCGGACATAATGAATATGTTGGGGCTCTTGGCGTTGGTTCTACCAGCAGGCTTGGGAATAAGCCCTTTATGGTGCGCGTCGGGATACAGATCAGGAGGCTGCGTTTAACCCAGCTGTTTCTGGGTCTTGTTCATAAGCTGGAGAAGGAAAATGCTGGCCAGTACTCCGAGACTCTAATGCAACGGATGGCGCGTAAACAAGGAATTCCCTATGGTTCGAAAAAATACCAGCAGGGGATCGACCAGTTTAATTACAATATGTCACGGCTTCTTTCACAATATCAAAGGAATCATATACCGGTATTCATGGCTGATTTGATATCGAATGAAAAAGATATGAAACCGTTCATGAGTATTGCTGCGAATCCGGCCAATCAGAAAAAGTTTGATGACCTCATCAGGCAGGGAGAAACCCACATGACAAATGGATGTCCCGATTCAGCTGCAAAAATAGCTTCAGCTATAGTTGAAGAGGACAGTCTTTACGCAGCAGCATACTATCTTTTGGGGAATGTATATTACAGTAAGGGCAAATCTGATTCGGCTGCACTTATGTTCAGAAAAGCCCTTGATCATGATCAACTTAGGTTCAGAGCACCCAGTGCGTTAAATGAGCACATATATGAACTTGCTCAGCAATATGGGGCTGTTGTGGTTCCTTTTCATCAGACTGCTTCGAAATTTTGTCGGCAGGGCATTATCGGATCGGAGATTGTTACAGAGCATGTCCACCCCAACCTGAAAGGGTATTCCATGCTGGCGGATCTTTTTCATAATGCGTTGGTCAATAGCAAGTTATTGCCTGATCAACATGAGTCCTTCCCTGATGAGGCATTCTATTCAGAAATGCCCCTATTAAGAATGGACACGCTAATTGGTTTATTCAACATCATTCGTTTGAAAAAAGGCTGGCCTTTTTATCAGGATGAATCTGCGATACCAGAAGGACAAAACAACGACCTTCAGCAAAGGATGGCATTAGGTGTTGTTACAGGCACGACTAACTGGACCAATGCGATGGACACTCTGTACCGGGATGCAGTTCGCAGGCAGAATCATGATCTGGCACTGCGCATAGCCGAAAGTCTGCATTTGCAGTTTCCATATGATCCGCGTTTCGCTGAGAAAGCGGGTGGTCATGCTTTATCGCTAGGTAATTACAAAAAAGCCGGTTTTTACTTTGCAAAGGCTTTTGAAATACTGCCTTCACCTGAACTGGCGCAGCAAGCCTTTGTTTCCTTCCTGAAAGATGATATGCCTGAAAAAGCCTTGCCATATATTTCGTATTTGATGAGAGAAAGTACTGGAAGCAATTCCTACATAGCCATGCGTTCCATGGTTGAAAACATTATCCAGCTGAAAGCTGAATATAGGATGAGCCCTGATAATAATGAAATTTGCATGGGAATTGCCGGAGAATATTTCCGTATGGGAAATTTTTTCATAGCCGACAAATACTTACGGCAGATACTTTCCAGGAATTCTTCCTATACTTTGGCCAGGGAAATGCAAAAGAAAATAGCGGAATTACAACATTAACCCGATGGTTTTTCATAGGTTTCATAGATTAGGTTGGTTAGTTAGTCAGATGGAATGATAGATCGTTCTTGGAAACAAGAACGACTATCATTCCTGTTTTTATTTTATAATTGAGATGTCTCTGACAAAAATAAAATACAGCCTTTTTTTTTCACCGGGAAATTCGGAGTCATGTTTGGCGGGTTTATTTGAAGCCCTGCTGGACGAAATTAAATTTCCGGAAAAAGTCATTTCTATGACTTTTTTCACGGGTGAGGGAGATGAAAGAGAAATCGAAGCGATCAGACAGAAAATTGACAAAACTTTGCAGCGTATTTATTCGGATATATTCTATCCTCCATTCCTTGTCATTTCCCAACCTTCGTTGCACGTGCCTGAAGGAATTTTACTTGAAGCATGCCTGCTGAGAAATGAGTATATACAGATTTCGTACAAAGCTGACGGGGATGCACGTTACACCCTGATAAGCAATAACAGTGTGAAGGAATTTTATGGAATGTACCAGATCCAGAAAGGAGCGTATGATACATATGAATGTTTTTTTAACGCATTTGAGAAGGTTAGTACTATTTTGAAAAAAGAAGGTATGGGGTTTTCCAATGTGGTTCGGCAGTGGAATTATATTGGAAATATTCTTGGCCGGGATGATGTTCTGCCATCGGGGGGTACCAATTACGCGATTTTCAACCGAGTTCGAACTTTGTTCTATGAGAAAGAAAATTTTTGTTCAGGGTATCCGGCGGCCACAGGAATTGGTATGAAGCACCGGGGGATAGGAATTTCAGTTATTGCAGGTACATTCCCGAAAGAACAATTGAAACCGGTTTCCAACCCACTGCAGATCAATTCCTACCAATATTGTTCTGAAAAGATAGCTCCCGGTTCTGATAGCACGAATCTGCCGAAATTTGAAAGGGCATTGATTCATGATTCAGGGGAAGGAGAGGCAAGGATTTTTGTTTCGGGCACAGCTGCCATCAGGGGAATGAACACTGTAAGTAAAAATAACTTCCGGGGACAAGCCGAAATCACATTTGAAAATATATTGCAATTAGTATCTGATTTTATTGCTGGCAGGCCTGAAATCAAAACTGAATACGTAAGGGTTTATTTGAAAAGAAAGGACGATTTTATAAAATGGCTGAAATTAATAGACCGGGTGCCTAAAGTGTTCGGAGCGAAATTATTATCCGTACTACAGGCAGATATATGCCGTGATGATTTGCTTTTGGAAATTGAAAGCAGTTTTTATCTGAAAATTCCCGACCATGAAAAGGAAGGTCATATGGTTTCTGATGGCTGTACTCATAATGTTTCTGATCTCAGGTTCCCTGAAATTAGTTCTTTTCCGGGTACAGAGAGACACATTTAAAAAGGTGGTTGCATCCTGCTCTGATGATTCAAGGCGCACTATTAAAATTGTCCGCCCTTATGAAGGTTCCGTTTACCCGGCTGATTTTTATTCCCTGCTAATTCAGTGGGAAGATAGTTCGTTGAAGGAAGGAAAATGGAAGTGCATCATTGCCGATTCGGGGAACAGAATACTGGCTGCTTTTGCATCAGACACCAATGAATTACGTATTCTGGGTAAGAAATGGGATAGGGTTAAGAAAAAGCTGATAAGGCAAAAAGAAGGTTATGTTTATGTTTATAGATACCTTGAGCATGGTTCAGGTGATTCGTATATTATAGGAAAAACCTCATTTGGTGTGGTACCTGATAAGGTGGAGGCAGGGATTTTTTTCAGGGCGGTTCCCCTTCCTTTTAAATATGCCAGAGAAAATCTGCACACGGTTCGGTGGCATCTCGGATTTGTTTCCGAAGGCAGAAAAGCACCTGCTGTTCTGAAGGATATGCCGGTTTGTGCCAATTGCCATTCTTTTTCAGATAAAGCAAAATTAATTGCAATGGACGTTGATGCACGCGACGATAAAGGTGCGTATTTCATAAGTGAAATAAAAAAGGAAACGGCCATCAGAAAAGAGAATATCATTTCTTGGAGCAATTATCAGCCCGGAGAAGCCACTTACGGGTTATTGTCCCAGATTTCTCCTGATGGTAAGTATGTTGTTTCTACCTTGAAAGATTCAGAAGTTTTTGTAGACCGGAGCGATTTTTCCTATTCTCAGCTTTTTTTCCCTATAAGAGGAATTCTTGTGGTGTTAAACAGAACCACCGGGGAAATGAAGGCATTGCCTGGAGCTGACGACACTGTTTTTGTTCAGAGTAACCCGGTTTGGTCACCGGATGGCCGTTATATTTATTATGCCAGAGCGAGGGCCATTTCTTCTCGTGAATCAGGATTGCGTTTTGGAACAGTACCTTGCGACTCAAAGAAATTTTATGCAATGATAGATTCTTTCTTTAACGGCCTGAAAGGATTCAAATTTGATATTTATCGGATTCCTTTTAATGATGGGAAAGGAGGTAAACCGGAGCCGGTCAGAGGAGCATCGGAGAACGGGAAAAGCAATTTTTTTCCGAAAATTTCACCTGACGGGAAGTGGCTTGTTTATACCCAGGCAACAAATTTTATGTTATTGCAGCCCGACAGCAAATTGGTTATAATTCCGGCATCCGGCGGGGAACCCAGGCATATGCGATGTAACCTTTCCAACATGAATTCATGGCACAGCTGGTCTCCTGACGGAAAATGGATGGTTTTCTCCTCAAAAGAGGATTCTCCGTATACACGTCTTTATTTAACTCGTATTGATGAAAATGGCAATGATAGCCCTCCAGTTCTGATTGAGAATATGAGTTTTCACGACAGGGCGGCCAATATTCCTGAATTTGTCAATGTGAAGTCATATACTGAGTTTGAAAAGATTGTCCCTGAATTTTACCTTCAGGATGTATATTATTTTAATCGAATGGCAAGAGAAAAACTTGCCGAACAAAATTATATTGAAGCATTCAATCTTTTCTCCCACTCCATTGAAATAAATCCAGAGCATTTTGAAGCCTATCTTGAAAGAAGCAAATTATACCTTGATATAAATAAATATTCAGAAGCTTTGCATGATATAAACAAGGCTATAGCCCTGAAATTTGACTGCAAAGGAAGCCACAGAATCAGAGGTATTATTCTGACCAGGATGGAACAATATGAGGAAGCTTTACGGGAACTCAATCTGGCAGTAGTACTTGACACCACCGACGCTGAAGCGTTTTTTCACCTGGGAATGATTAAAATCAACCGTTTTAATGATTTTGAAGGTTGTTCAGACCTGCAAAAATCAGCAAGCCTTAATTACCCTGTTCCGCGCGAAATACTCACCAGAATTTGTGCGGGTAGAGAATCATATTCTGCAAAAAAGAATAGTAAAAATGGAAAGTAGATATTTAATGATAATGCTTAATACTTTCTTTGATCATTTTTCTGTAAAAGTATTCAGAATAATTTACATAAGTAAAGTGACTTGATGCGGTTAGACCCACATGTTTTTCAAACAAAAGCACCTTTGAATATAAATTTACAAAATAATTTGGTTTCCATCATACTTATGAAATTAAAATTATATTATGATTCAAATGTCCTATGTATTAAATCCGACATAAAGTATTTTTTGCTATGAATAAATTCATATTTCTTGTGGCATCTTTATTTTATCAATACAGCACATTCTGTCAGTGCCCGGTATTTCCTCTACAAATCAGTGAAAGTGGAAGATATTTAATTGACAGCAACAGGAAACCTTTTTTTTATCAGGCTGATACTCCGTGGTTAATTTTTGTTAATCTGAGAGAAAATGAGATGAAAGAGCTAATGGATATACGTATCCGGCAGGGTTTTAATGTCATTCAGACGATGGCACTTACCACCGACACCAACGTAAACGGGGATAAGCCATTTAAAGACAATGATTTTACTAAACCTAACCTGTCATATTTCGAGCATATCAAAAAGGGAATTCAGTTGGCTGAAAGAAAAGGATTATTAGTGGGTCTTGCTGTGGCATGGAAAGGCTGTTGCGGAGGAGACTGGAATGAAATAATCCTTCAGAATGGTACTGCAAAATGCAGGGAGTATGGTCGTTTTCTGGGTCGTTATTTTGCTGACTGCAAGAATTTATTTTGGATTCAGGGTGGCGATAATGATCCGGGAGCACATACCGATCATTACCGTGAAATAGCCCTCGGGATTAACGAATATATACCTTCGGCGTTACAGACGTACCATGCTTCTTCAGGTCATTCAAGCACGGATGTGATGAACTATCTTGATCACAAATGGTTAAACTTCAGTTGGACGTATACTTACTATCGCAAAAAACATAATGTTTGGATCTATTTATGCGGTTGGGGCGAACTACCAGAAGTATATGAAATGAATCATATAGAGTACCGAAAATACCCCGTTAAACCTTTTGTTTTGGGTGAATCGCAGTACGAAGGAGAAGATTCTGCTTCGTGCAAACCTTTTACCCCAACAGAGATAGTAAGGCGACAGGCTTATTGGTCAGTTCTTTCGGGGAGTTGTGGCCATGCTTATGGCAGTTGGTGCTGGATGGTCAACAAAAACTGGAGGAATGTTGCCAATGACAAAGGGGCATGGCAAATGAGACATGTACGCAAGTTTTTTGAAGCCCTTCCCTGGTATGAACTCTTTCCGGACATCGATAGAAAATTGATTATTGAAGGTGCGGGGACCTACGGAAATACCGATTATGCCACCGCTGCTTACCTTCCCGATTTTAGTAAGATCGTTATTTATCTGCCACCTTCAGGAATAGAAAAACGAAGCTTGACGGTTAACATCCCGGGCATGAAAAGAAAAATAAAAGCACAATGGTATAACCCAGTATCGGGTACTTATACAATGGCAGATATTAAAAAACAGAAAGAATCGGTAATGGTTACCTCTCAGGGTGATAATGGCGAAGGTAGTAACGATTGGGTTCTTTTAATTGAAAACGAATGAAGCAGATGAAAATAGCCGCTCTTTTTATTGTCCTGATTTTTTGTTTTTCGTGCAAAACTGAACGCATTACTGACAATGTAAACCTTTATATTGGCACTGGTGGCTACGTTCAGGCATATCCGGGTGATAGTCTTGGTTAGTCGTCCCTGAAGAATGAGCGGAAATATTGATAAATCATTCATATAGTGAATAAATTTATAAAAAAGCCATCTTTAGTTGCAAGAAAATCGTAAGATTTATCAAAAACTATGCAGAAATGGTAGGAAAACTTGAAAAAAATCCACAATTAGACATTTTTCATACAACGTTGATGCAGTTCATTGATCTGAACAGGCCAATATGTATTCTGACCAGGAAAATAGACTGGGAAGAAGTAGAAAGAGATTTTTCCGGATTTTACAGCACAATTGGAGCGCCATCAGTACCAATTAGAAAGATAGTGGGAATGATGATTCTCAAACAAATGTATAATCAAAGCGACGAACAAGTCATGGAACGTTGGCTTGAGAATCCATACTGGGAATATTTTACCGGAGAAGTGAATTTTCAGAAAAAACTACCTTTTGATCTAACTGATTTTGTTCATTTTCGTAAGAAGATAGGTAAAAAAGGTGCTGAGAGGATTTTAAAGCTAAGTATAGACATCCATGGGAAATTCTCTAAAGATACAGCAATTAAAAAGGATTTTTTAACCTGAATCTTCTTTTTTTTATGCTTGATGAAAAAAGGCATTTTTTCAGGGAAGGCCAAATAGAATTTAATATGTTTGTTTAACTTTCTGTACTAATGAACGATTTATAGGGGGCTAAACCACTACTGATAAATTTTAAAGATTCAAAAAATGTTAAAAATTAATTACATAATTATTTTAATTTGTTGCTTAATCACCTGTTCAACTAATAAAAAGGAAAATCGAAAACATCAGCTGGTAAAAGCTGACAGGTGGATGGAAATGGACTTGAGTTATTTCAATCCGGATTCTATTGAACAATACGCAGCTTCCTATTGGAAAGCTGTTGCACCTTTGTATGAAAGTGTTTCGGGAACAAAGGGTGTTATTATCAATTGTGGATGGGTCCCCGAATGGGTAAGAGACTGGAGAGGAGGCATAGACGACAGCATTATGATGCCATTAGACATGCTTTGTGAACCCATATATGACAAGCCTGAAAAATTAAAAGGTACATGGCATCAGCAGAAGGAGAAATGGGAAAACCGATATAAAAGAAATCGTGAGCAAAAACCACATTATACCAGAAATTGGACCTATAGGCAATTAAAGAATCTGGTGACAGCAATCAAAAGGGAGGCCAAGACCAAATCAGGCATTGATACTTTCAGGGTTGGGACATTAATGGTAGGATGGGATTGGCATAAGCCATTCTATTTAAGGCATCCGGAAATTGCTATTGATTTTCCGATGATAAAAAACTTTTTTAACCTGAAAGCCAAACTTAAAGCCGATACAATCAGATATGCCGCATACCCAAATGGAATACCCGAAGGTACACTTTGGGCAGACTTTTTTAGTACACAGTGGGGATTGATATCAAAAAACATCGGCTTTGATGCTCTCCTTTTGCGTGACAATATTTTTTCTGTAGGGGATAATCGCAGGATTGGTCCATGGGGGGCTACAATTTCAAGAGATATTAATGAAGTTAAAGATTACAATGATGCTTGCTCATATTTTCTCAAATCATTAAAAAATGCTGCTCCAAATTGTTATATTATTGGATATTCAGCTCCTGCAGGAGCTATTGCAAGCCCTCGTGTTTTTAATTTCGATCTTGAGCGAATGGCACAAGAAGGCAACCTTGATGCGTGGATTGATCAGACCTGGGCAGGTGCATGGAACGAAACGGGTGTAAGGATGAGCAATTTTTGGAACCAGCCCTATCTCGGGTACACAAGCCAGTTGGCAAATGTTTTAATAAACGGAGCTATTCTTGCAAATACAAAAGTGAAGCATTATGTGATTACTGGAGTTTGGGATACGTGGGAGAGTTGGGATATACTGCATACTGTGCCCGAAAGGCTGAGGTGGGAGCAATGGGCATACTGGCATGCCGCTGTTAAAAAGCCCGAAGGCTTGAAACTGATTGATGGCAATTATATTGCCCATACAATGAATCAAAACGGCACTTTGTTGAATGATACAGACATCTCTTTTATAAACGAGATGTTGAATGAAGCCATTGCAGACGCACAACAAATGAGTGATGTATTGGGTCCAACATTAGTATACAATTCACAGGCAATTAGCTGGCTCAATAATAATGATCCTGCGGCAGAAATAAGCGAGTGGATAGACAATCAAGCAGGAATGTTACTAAAATGGGGAATACCCATTGGGTCTTCTACCCGTATAGAATATTTGGGTTCTATTCGCAGCGACCTATATGTGATACAAACCCCCAATCATTTAGATTGCCTTACCAAACACAAAGTCAAAAAACTTATTCTATCAGGAAATGCCGTTTCGGTATGGGCTTCACCTTCAGAAGGTATTGATCCGGATTTACAGCAACTCATGGGAATCACCTCATCGGTCAGGAAGCAAGGAATGCCAGGTGTATTAGCAAATCTTACAACTAATATAAGTGACTTAAATCAAGATATTCCGTTAATATTTGCTATTTACCAACCTATCAAGAGTTTAACTTTAATTTCTGCCGACTGTAATTCGATATATTCAGTGGAGGGTAGCCCTGCATTAGTATTAAATTATACAAAAAATAAAAACCTCAGTTTCTGGGATCCGGCTGATTACATGCAGGAATCAAGTTATGGAAATTTTGATAAGCCACTTGCTGAACGATTAGGAAGTGTATATCCATTTGTTCTGGCTAGCAGGGTTCTTAATAGCCAACTTAAAAAGTCTAGTAAAATTTATGTGGAATCTATAAATGCACATCAACCTATGGCTTTTTTGGCATGGAAAAAGAAAGACGGCAGTATAAGAATACTGTGCGGGAACATGGAAGAAGGAATTTATGACTCTACTGATTATTCAGTCTCTGCAAAGTTGCATTTTTCAATGGACGGCAAAATACTGTTTATTAATAGTATATGGGACAAGAAGGAAACGAGGGACAGTATTTTAAACATTCATTTGCCTGAGGCTTCGAGTAAATTGTTTGAAGTTAAATTTTGAATTAGGCGCTTAAGAAATGGATATTGCTTATTGCAAATGAGTATTTTAGAAAAATGTAACCCGCAAAATTTCTTTTTCTCTGTGTATACTGTGGTTAAAGTTTTTTTTACCACAAAGGAGATTACAGTTGAACTCAAAGAGATAGCCAGATGTCATGTTATTGGTAATATTTGTCAAGTGCCTAATTCGTTTAAAAAAATCATGAAACAATTAAAACTGGACTGGTTGACACGAAAAACTTGTTTCTTTTACTTAAAATCTGTTAATGAAATAAACAAAAAACATGAGTGAAACACGTAGAAATTTTTTGAAGAAAGCTGGTGTTATTGCAGCGGCAATTACATCACCTTACGCTAATGTTCCAGGGGAAGGTGATTTACCTGTTGAATTATTTTCAGAAGAGACCTTTTTTAATGGATTCAAATTTGAATTTTTATTTTCAGGTGACCATTTTCTTGGTATTGGGAGAATTAAGGCAGGCAATTCCATTTTGCGCAGCAATAAACTACCCATGTTTGCCGACATTACAACACCCGATGCGATTGGACTGGTAAATTACAAAGTTTTAAATAAAGTCTTCTCAAACGAAAAGATTGAAATTGAATTTTATGCTGATCTAATAGGTAGGGACCTCATGGAGTGGATGCTTCATACAGTAAGAAATCGACGTAGAATAGAGGACTGGACAAAAGCACCTAAATCTGCAACAAACACCAGACTGAAACTTCTGATAAAACCGATAGAAAGGAAAATTGGCAAAAGAACTGCAATTGGGTTTAGCTATCAATATGCATTTACAAGTGATGAACTTGCTATCTACAAAATTACCGACCGTTCCACATGGGAAATTGGCGGAACAGCTCATGGTAACGAATTTTGGATGCGCAATGGAGTGGTTGATCCGATAGTTTTATTCACAAGCGAAGATGATTTTTATTCAACCGAATGGTACCTTCCCGGAATTTCCAATCCAAATATCTTTCAATTTCATCCTCTTCAAACTCAATTACAAGGTTTTACCTATATATCGTCAGAAGAAGGCACACTGATTACATGGGCTGCTGAAGTTTCACATATTCGATCTTTGTTTGAAAAATGGAGAGGCTACAATGAAATTGTTCATATCCATGAACATTGCAATGATTTGGCCAATGAATTGAAAACATCTCCAATGGAGGTATTATGGATACCTGGCAAGTTGGACCGTATTGGTCGTTACAACTTGTACCATGATATGCAGGAACTTGTCCATGAAGAATTACACTCCCAAATTGGAATGAAAAGGGAACGAATTACCACCTATGGAGTGATAGAGGGATGGACCGAACCCGACTTTGAATTTTATACCTCAAAGATTTTACCTGTGTTTTTAGATGCAGGGGTCAAGACGGTATTTATAGCCAACCAGTGTCAAAACGATATGAACGTATGGGGGGTATCGAACATGTGTTGCAATGTTGATTTTAAAATTGCTGACATTGTTGGAGAAGAAAAAATGAAAAAATTTTGCGATACTGCAAAAGCCGGTGGTGCAAAGGTTGAAATGTGGGGCAACACGGCAATTTCAACACTTACTGAACGGTTTATGCACAGGGAAGGAAAACCAAAAGGAATAAAATTTCTGCCATACGAAAATTCTATAATGGAAGTGATAGATAAAGCGGAGGCGCCTTTTGTAAGAAATGCATCCAATGCTATTGAAGCAGACCATTATACACCACGATTCTGTGTTCTAAACCTTCGTGATAAAGATATTCGTGAATATTGGCTTAAGCAATGGAAGCATTTTCACGATAATATTGGAATTGAAGGCATTTTTCTTGACAGCTCATTTAATATGAGCAGTGACAAATTTCACCATGCTCAGTTTGACGGAATTAAAAACTGGGCTGGTGCAGCCCTTGACCAAAAAGGTTTGCATGAAAAGTACCGTCCAGAAATTGAACCACCAAAATTAATCCAGAGCCAGTACTATGCCCACCTAAGTTTAATGGTTGAAATGCAAAAAATAGGTTATCAGTATTGTGCAGAAGATTTGGGAGTATTTGGCATAAACCGCACTGGACCCAGTATTCTCGACCGGATTAACAGCCTTCCTATTTGGACCAATAGCTTTTGCCGATTCGATGAAGATCTTCTTAAAGATAAGGGTTACGAACCCATGGAAATATTTTTTAAGGGTTTAGCATATCGGATGATGTGGACTCTTTTCTGGAATTTTCGCGATCAAAAACTTGATCTTGGAACTGAAAATCCCTTTGCTTTTAACTTATTGAAAGTTTTCAACAAAGTGACCGATTATATGTATAACCGCGAAGTATTGCCAAATGAAAAAGGTGTTGTTTATCGGTCGGGTAATGTTTCAATTTTATGGGCTTTTAAAGATTTTACCTATTCAAGTGAAACTATGAAGTCAATCACCAATATGGTTGAGGGGAAGCAAATGTTAAATTTAAAAAGGAAATCATTTCATGCCCGAAAATTGATGGTTTATAAAATAGATTTTGTCTAGGAAGAATATGGAAATAATAAAACTAACAAAAATTTGCAATAGAGCCATTAGATTTCATCCAGGAAATTAACGTAATCAGTGATGACGCATTACTTCATTCTGAATAGCTAATAAAAGAAAAGATTCGTATAACCAATGGAAGGCAAACTGAAAATTATCGTCGTATGAAACATCTACCATTAGTATTAATGCTTGTATTTTTCAGAGCATTCTTATATGTAAAAATTTTGTTTTTCCTCTTCGTCCCAGTAATAATGGGCGATATTTTGCGGACAGTAATCACAAACCTCTTTTTATCAGGCAAATAATCCTTGGTCAATTTTTAATAATCTTAAAGAAAATGAAATGGAAAAGCTAATGAAAATTATTCTTTTTCTAAACTTAATCATTATGTATCTTTAAAAAAACCTGTAAAGTGTATTACTCTTTAACTGAGATAGTGTTATATTGGATTGATTTATACAGGAACAACTGGTAAATGTTAATTATAAAAATAAGATAAGATGAAGGTATTTTTTAAGCATTATTACTTATTGAATAACCAAATTTGGATGAATAAAATTTGGTCAGTATTATCCATCCTATTTTTAATTGAAATACAATCCATCGAAGCCACGGATACGATAAAACCGCCTTTTATTAAAAGTACAACCGGAGTTTGTCAGTTGATGGTTCAGGCAAAACCATGGGTTATGCTGGCCGGGGAACTGCACAATTCATCCTCTTCTGATTTGGCCTATATGGAAACAATTTGGAATAAACTGAATGAATTATATCTTAATACGGTAATTGCTTCTGTTTCGTGGGAATTGTTTGAACCTGAGGAAGGCAAGTTTGATTTTTCTTTAGTTGATGGAATAATAAAAGGAGCCAGGGAACACGACCTGAAACTTGTGTTGATCTGGTTTGGGACATGGAAAAACGGTTGGTCGACTTACGTGCCGGAGTGGGTTAAAACAGACCTTAAGCGTTTTCCCCGTATGCAGGCAAAACCAGGTGAAAATTCCGGTGCACTATCAGCTTTTAGCGAAAATACACTTCAAGCCGACGCAAAAGCATTTGCTGCATTGATGAAACATATCAGGGAGGTCGATGCGGCTGAACAAACAGTAATAATGCTGCAGGTAGAGAATGAAACAGGGGTTCTACATACAAGCCGGGATAAATCGCCGCTTGCTGAAGCTATGTTTCAACAACCTATACCGGCACAACTTTCAACCTATTTGCAAAAGCAGAGAGGTAATCTAAGGCCTGAGATGAAAGCTCTGCTTTCTGCAACAGGAAGGACAACCGGTAGTTGGAGTGATGTTTTTGGTTTTTCAGCTGACGAAGCATTTCAGGCTTGGTATGTGGCAAGCTTTGTTGGCAAAGTGGTTGAGAAGGGGAAAAAAGAATACAACATTCCAATGTATGTGAATGCCTGGCTCGATCCAAATTTTGCTGAATCAATTAAAACAGAATATCCAAGTGGTGGCCCGGTTTCAAAAGTTATTGATATTTGGAAGGCAGCAGCTCCAAGTATCGATTTGTATGCCCCCGACATCTACCTGGAAGATTTCAAAAGAGTATGCAATCAGTATGCTCAACAAGGAAATCCTTTGTTTATTCCAGAAGCGCACCGTGATGCAAGGGCTGCAGCGAATGTTTATTACGCATTGGGTGAACATAACGCGATCGGCTTTTCACCCTTCGGAATCGATGCTTTGAATGCAGATCATCCATTATCTTCTGTTTACAAATCGTTAACCGGCTTTCTACCCTTCTGGGCAAAAAACCAAGGAATATTAAAAAGTCGGGGTTTTATATATACCAACTCTTCAGAAGAGAAGATTGAGTTAGGTGACTTTGTTTTCACAATTCACTACACGCAAAAGCGCGACCTATCCGGCGATATACCTGAAGCAGCGGGTTTGATTCTGCAGTTAAATCCCAATGAATTTATCTTTACAGGATTTGGATACCATGTTAGAATGGCACCCAGCAGCGGAAAAGGTTGGGTTGAAATAATTAAAAATGATGAAGGGGAATTCGTAAATGGAATTTGGAAATCCGGACGTCGGATGAATGGAGATGAAATGGAGATTAGCTTTTCTTCAAAACCTGAATTCAGATGGATCAAAATACAAACAATCAAATAGAGATATAATGGCGGGTCATAATAACATAACCATCCATCATTCAGTTTTTGCCAGGAGAACACCCAACTTATGTTCTGTTTTAAATGTTTAAACGCACACAATCCCCAGTAAATGGATAATTTTAACATTTGGATGATTTGGGATCCTATTCGGATGAATAGTGATAAGCAAATTTTCTCCTCTTCCGTAAATGTATCCTGTTAATTTTTTTACAAACTAACTATAATCACCATGAAACGTTCAATGATCTTTGGCCTTTTCTTATGGCTTCCCTTTTTAATTGTTGGCGGGCAGAAAGCAGAAAACCCGGCATTAACTCCACCTATGGGATGGAACAGTTGGAATAAATTTGGCTGTGATGTAAGCGAGCAGTTGATTAAAGAAATTGCGGATGCAATGGTGACATCAGGGATGAAAGATGCAGGATATGAATATGTAGTAATTGATGATTGCTGGCAAGTTGACAGGCACAGCGATGGTACCATTGTTGCAGATTCTTTACGGTTTCCTTCAGGGATAAAGGCACTGGCAGATTATGTGCACTCCAAAGGGCTTAAGTTTGGAATATACTCATGTGCTGGAACAAAAACCTGTCAGGCTCGTCCTGGGGGACACGGTTACGAAGAGATTGATGCCAGAACATATGCCGGTTGGGGCGTCGATTATTTAAAATATGATTGGTGTTATTCTGAGGGGCTTGATCCTATTAAGTCCTATAGCGATATGAGTAAAGCACTGGCAAAAACCGGACGTCCCATGGTATTTAGTATATGCGAATGGGGTAGTAACAGACCATGGACTTGGGCAAAGAATATAGGACATTTATGGCGCACGACCGGCGATATTCAAGACTGTTGGGACTGTAAACGCGACTGGGGAGGTATGGGCTGGACACTAATTCTTGATGCACAACAGGGGCTTGAAAAATTTGCAGGTCCGGGACATTGGAACGACCCTGATATGCTTGAGGTTGGAAACGGTAAAATGTCGTACAATGAATACGTGGCGCATTTTAGCTTCTGGTGTTTACTGTCAGCCCCTTTAATGGCAGGTAATGATATTCGTACAATGGATGAACAAACCAAATCCATTCTCACTAACAAATATGCAATTGCTGTAAATCAGGATAAATTAGGTATACAAGGCAGCAAGATTTATGATGAGGGCGATTTTGAAATATGGGCGAAACCATTGAGCAAAAATGAAATTGCAATGATTTTTTTCAACCGAAACGAAAAAGAATTTACATTCAATATTGACTGGAAACAATTAGGGATTAATAAAGTGCGCGATATTTTTGATATTTGGAAAGAAAAGACTATTGGCAATACGAACACTATAAAGTCATTTTCAATTTCTGGGCATTCGGTAATTTTTTGCAGACTAATTAAGTAATCAGGTTGTTAGAATGGAATTCCTATGGTCAGGGAAAGATGCTATTTCCGAGGCACACAAAAAGTATCCTGCCATGAGATTTTACATACAGCACAGGAATGTGATTATGGAAAAAAACGTGGAAACTTCAAAAATAAACCTGCCGTTCACTGGTAAAAAAGCTACCATTTTGTATCCAACTGATTTGGGCATATCTGTTTCAATTTCGGGTAAGACCATTGAATTCAAATTACTGCACAAATACATGGCTGTGATCTTATAAGTTGAATAAAAAAGAGCAATGAGAACTCTAATTTGTTAGATACAGGATTATTGTGAATAGAAAAAAACAGATAAATATGAGAAAAAAAATAAAATTTACATTGATTACTTTTTTGCTGTTTACATTGGCTTTAAGTATTCAGGCTCAGATGAAAGCCCCTGAAGAATGGTTAAACTATGAAGATGTACTGCAAGTAATGAACAATCAACGGTTTTACGATTTTGATGTTACTTGTATTTATACATCAGCAATAGCTAATGTTTTCTGGCCAGGCGAAAAAGCTCGTTTTATTTTCCAGGTGGTTAATCACACATCCGAACCAATTTCAGTCCATGGCTATGCCGAAGTAATTCGTTATGGCACAAAAGGACGTGCCAATGATCTATGGTGGCCGGAAATGTATAGTCTGGCAACTGTTCAGAAAATACCCCTTGAAATATCTATTTCACCCAATGGATTTGAAAACATACCCCTTGAGCCCGATCTGCCGGAAACTTTCGGGGGATACGCTATTGTTTTTGATCTCGGGAAACATGGCCGACGGTTAGCAACATCAGTAGTACGGACATTGAAACCTTCACTTAATGCGATTCAATACCCTAAACAATCATTAGACGATCTAGGACCTGATTTTCTTAGTCGGATTGGTGTGCAAGCTATCAGAATGGGGGTCTCTTACATCCCAACAACCCATCGTGATTACCAGAGCGAAATGGCAAAGCTGGATAAAAAACTTAGTGAATATAAAGCAAAAAATATTACGGTGCTTCTTATGTTTATGGAAGGACCAGCATTAATTCCCCTCGGAACACCACGTTCATTTCTTGATAATAAGAATGTATTTCTCAAAACCAAACAAGATTATGTTTGGCTCCCTTCACTGGATAATGATTTCCAGAAGTTTGTCAAAAACATTTGCGTAAAACATGGTTGGCCCAGAGGCTGTGTAACAGGCGTTCACTTATGGAATGAACCATGGGAAGGGATCTCCATATCTGGTTGGCAGTCCGATATGTTGCGCTATCGCGAAATATACAAGGCAATGGCTAACGGTGTACTTGAAGCCCGTCAGCAAGGAGTGGACGTATTGATCGGTGGATGTGATTCCAACTCCAATGCGTGGGATAAACTATTCAGTGATGGTTCTGATGAGTATCTGCCAATTTTTGATTTTTTGTCAATTCATTATCAGGGAATGGAATCTCCCTGTCTGTATCCTTCGTGGAATAACAGAAAATATCACAAGGGCAGAGTGCTTATCTGGGATACTGAAAGCTGGGTTGGAAACACCGACGACAGAATTGGAGTGGTTGCTGCGGTCAATCGTTCGGCCGGGTACGATCGGTCAATGGGGATTTATGGAGGATATATGATTTCACGACCTCATACAGGCGAAGAGGTGCAACAACAGATAAGAACAAAAGATGGTTGGAAAACAATTGATGCAATTCCGATGGTTTGGTCACCAGCAGCAGCATTAGGTGCTGTTCAGCATTTTCTCGGCGAACGCAATTTTAGTGAATTGCTGTTCAAAAAAGGTTTACCATGGGTAATGGTATTCGACGGATCAAATAATAACCCAGATGACGGAACCATAGTCATTTGCGGAGATATTGGAGAAGCTTTTGGGTATGGAAACGTTCTTTTCCGGGGTGTACGCAGTTTGACGGAGGCTAAAGAAAAAGAACAAATCAGCAAACAATTAGCCTTAACACCGCTGTCCTCACCGGAACGTCGAAGTTTAGAGAAATTGTTGGAAGAATATCACCCAATTATTGACGGTAAAATGATTTTAAAAGCTGATCCTTCCTTTATTTTATATGATTTTTATGGCAATCCTATTCCCCCACAGAATAATAAAATAGAGATTCCCCTGACATTTCAGGCATTTTATATTCGCACTAACGGTAAAAAGGGGTCATATGACCGCCTGAAAAAGGCTTTAAGTGAAGCAACTATTATCGGATACGAACCAGTTGAAATTATTGCAAAGGATATGCATAAACGAGTTGAGGATAAACCTGTTTTAGAAATTCAGCTTAACAACATACTTAATAAAAATGTTTCTGGGAAACTCAGTATTCAAATTGATTCTTTAACTGTTACATATCCTGAAAATATTACATTAAAGCCTTATGAAAGTTTAGTAATTCCTGTTAAAGTTAACGGAGGAAAAGTCTCAAAAGACAATCTATACCCGCTTGAAGTACGATTTGACGCTGGTAATGATGGTTACTCATTTCACAGAGAGATTATGCGCGTCAATATAATTTCCCGTTTAACTCCCAAGATAGATGGTAATTTAGACGAGTGGACTTCTGCATTACCACAAGTAGTTAAAGCCGGAAACACAAGTATTTCGGTTACAGAAGCTGCATGGTATCCTTTCAAGCAATTTTCGGGTTCGGAAGGAGGGATTGCTGTTGGCTATCTTGCCTATGATGATTCATTCTTCTACTTTGCGGCCAAAGTTGCTGATGCGACCCCACATCCCGGCACGTATCGGTTTGCAACCCGAAATGATGACGAATTCTTTTACCCCGATACGGCTTACATGCCCGATTTCAATACTTCATTCAAAATGCAGGAGCAGCATTGGAATGCTGCTGATGATGATTTGTCAGCTCTGGAAAATCCCAACGGAAAGGGTAGAGTACTTTCTTTCTGGGAGCCTGATGCCAATAATATTGGGATTGGTGTTATTATTGCTTTACCTGAAGATAAATTAACAAAAGTTGCATTCTACCTGCCCAATATTGACACATGGCACACTCATGTAGAGGTTATTGACCTTCAAACAAATGAAGTATTGTTGAAACATAATATTGAGAAGCTTTGGAATGGATGTTATCTGGTACTTCAGATGTCAGGTAAAGTAAGAGTTACTTTTAAGGGTAACTGGTGGTATAACGTAAAACTTGCAGGAATTTTCTTTGATAAAACCGATATCGTAGCACCTCGGAAAACAACGGTGATAATGGACAAAGAAGATTTTGACACGCGGGGAAACTGGAAAGGTGTATACGGACAATCCGGATATTGGATTTTTGGTACCAAACCTATGTTCCCTTCGGAAATAAGAGTTGAAGCCGTTAATCAAGTAAATCTGATACCTCTCATCTGGCCGGAAGGAGTTCGTCACTATACGTACAGAAAGGATCCCGTATTGCCGGATAATAGTACAGGGATGGGCTTTGCATCAGACAATATCCAAATAGCTTTTAATGTTATACCATTGGGTGAGGATGGATATTATTCGCATCCTAAAGGAACTATGCCACGCTATATTGGCTATAAATGTACCGATTATGAATATGCTCTTAATCAAGTTGCTCCTGAATATGGCGGAGGTACAGAGATTTGGAGACTTTTGGTGCCCGGTATGCCAGAAAAACATTTTTATCCTCGTCAGCCAAAATCACCTTATGATGGCCCAGTAAAAGGGGGAAAACTTATAATACGTCATGATGGAAACATGCGAATTACTGAATGTGCTATTCCATGGAGTGAGATACCTGATGTAAAACGCGCTCTTGACGAAAACAAAACTATTAAGTTTTCTTTCCGGGTTAATGACAATGGAAACATGGGAGCATGCATGGAACTGGCCCGTGAACGGAGTGTATCAAAAATGAATTCAAGAGCTTTCCATGCATCATGGAGAGAACACTGGGCCAATGAAGTGGAATTTGTTTTTGATTGATTTACAGTAAGAGTTGAACCCCACATGTTTTACGAACACAAGCACAACGATAATAAAAATCACCAGCATGTGGGTTCCATCGTAACTTAAAAAATCAGAGTAATATTATGAAGGGAATATTAATAGTGGCTCTTGCATCGGTAGCGTTAATCCATTTGCCCATGGTTCATTCACAGCAAATTTGGGGCAGACAGGTTGAAATTGTATTGTTGCCGCAGGGAGAAAATCTGATTACTGATACGTTACAACATGCCATTAATTACTGTGCTTCTAAAGGAGGAGGGTTGGTGAGATTAGTGAATGGGACATATCGTGCCGGCACCATCATCTTAAAAAGCAATGTGACGTTATACCTTGAAAAAGGAGCAATTCTGCAGGGCAGTGCTCATTATTCCGATTATGATAGTACCAGGGATGCTTTTCTTTTTGCCAGAGGTGAGCACAATATTGCCATTGAAGGTGAGGGTGTGATCGACGGGGTAAATTGTTACAATCCGGATGGTGAGGAAGGTTTTCGTGGCCCTCATTTACTTAAGCTTATTAAATGTTCCGGAATAAAAATCCATGGCATCTCCATTGTTAATGCTGCAAATTATGCCATTTATTGCAGGGAATGTTCTTATGGAATAATTAACAAAATCCAAATACGGGGTGGTCATGATGGACTTCACACGCGTTTTTGTGACAGTTTTAAAGTCACATCTTGTGATATCCGGACAGGTGATGATGCGTTTGCCGGTAACGACAATCGTAATTTCTTAATTTCTGATTGCAAAATAAATAGTTCATGCAATGGGTTCAGGATTGGTTGCTATAATTTTATCGTTCGACGTTGCAGCATATGGGGGCCTGGTGAATACATGCATAAGATACAGCGCCGAAATAATATGCTGTCTGCCTTTGTCCATTTCTCCCCTTCAGATGAGAATCCGCGCTTAATTAGTGGCAATTGGCGTATTGAGGATGTTACCATTAAAAACGTGGACAATGTTTATGTCTATAATTTTCGCGACGGTTTGTGGCAAACAGGGAGGCCGGTTACAAATATTATATTTGATAACCTGAAGGCGACAGACATTGGTAAGGTTTTTACTATTGTTGGCGACACCAACAGATTATTCAACATGGAAGTCAGACATTCAGAATTCTCCTTCAGGGAATGCAGTCAAGATATAGTTAGGGTATTCGAAGGTGCTGAGATTCTATCCCCTGCCATTGTCAATCTTGCTAATTTCAACAAAATTGTCTTTAAAGAAGTGACTTTCAGAAAGGAAGGGGACTTTCCTTTTTTCATTGCAGAGAACGGGAATGTTATAATACTAAAGGAAACGCAATTTTTCCCGGACTGCAAACCAAACGATTGTGTTTTAACGAACATAAAAAGGTTCAAAGCTCCAATGCGCATCTTAAAAATGTGCCAGTTGCCGCAAGGGCCGCTTCCACTTCGTTTCAGCGGGATTTGCCCGGATGCTTTCGCACAAGGCAAACCCACTGCGCATCAGTTCGCTTTCGCTCCTGATGCGCAATCCGGGCTTAACCCACATTGCGCAGAAAAAGTGCGCAATGTTCCCTGCGGGTCGCTTTCACTTCGTTTCAGCGGGATTTGCCCGGATGCTTTCGCACAAGGCAAACCCACTGCGCATCAGTTCGCTTTCGCTCCTGATGCGCAATCCGGGCTAACATTGCGCTTGGGCCGAATTGAAAGGAATCCTGTTACATCGGGAGGGATAAACCTGACTTAAGTGTACACCAAAAAAGTGAGCAGTAATGGAAAAAATCAGGTTAAATTTTGCCAACTTTGCCTAAATTATGGTTTACCCGCCATGAACTTATCACATTACTTCCGCTTATTTCTTCATTACCTCAACCTTGAACCGGAGCTGGAGGATTTTGGGAATACTGATGCAACCATCCGCAAAGATATCGTCTTTAAAGGTACCAATCTGTGGATTCTGATCTTTGCCATTATGGTAGCTTCGGTCGGGCTGAACATGAATTCAACGGCAGTTATTATCGGTGCCATGCTCATTTCTCCTCTCATGGGTCCTATTATTGGTGTGGGTTACAGCATCGCAACCTACAATTTCCCCCTTTTATCAAAAGCGCTGAAGAATTTCTCATTTGCCATCATAGCCAGTTTAGTTACTTCAACATTGTATTTTACACTTACTCCGGTTTCCTCAGCTCATTCGGAGCTTCTTGCCCGCACCAGTCCTACAATTTACGATGTTCTTATTGCTTTTTTCGGAGGTTTGGCGGGAATTGTTGCACTGAGCAGCAAACAAAAAGGCAATGTGATTCCCGGCGTGGCCATTGCTACGGCCCTGATGCCTCCCCTCTGCACGGCGGGCTATGGACTGGCCACCTTGCAGGTGAAATTCCTTTTTGGAGCCTTGTACCTGTTTTTTATCAATTCGGTTTTCATTGCCTTTGCTGCACTGCTGGTTTCGCAGCTTCTGAAATTTCCCATTACAACCATCATCGATCCTCACCTCCGGAACAGGATCAACAGGTTCATAACCGTAATCATCGTTGTAACGCTTATACCAAGTATTTATTTTGGTTACAAACTGGTTCAGAAGGAGAAGTTCATATCGGGAGCAAACGAATATTTAAAGAGCGTAAGCTATTATGAAGGAAATTATCTTTTGCGGCATGAAATCAATCCTGAAAAGAAAACACTGGTGCTTGTCTACGGAGGAGGTACTCTTTCGGAGGCAGCGAAAAAGCATTTGACAGGTCTGGCTGAGAATTTCGGTCTGGAGAAAGCCTCCGTTGAAATTGAAACTGCCCTGCAAATGGACGAACCTGTGAAGAACAGGGAAGAATCGGAAAGGATGAATACGGAAGTTCAGCCTCTGCAGGTTATGGTTCAGCGTTATAAATCCCAGTATGATGCCCTCAGTAAAGTGCCCGATACAGGGAAAAAACTGCTGGGGGAAGCCCGTGCAATCTTTCCTGAATTGAAATCCTGCTCTTATGCTGAAACCCGAATGTACACTTCTCAGGGAACGGAAGGGAAAGACATTTCAGTAGTTGTATTCGGATATCGCGGCAGGCTGGATAAGGATGCGCAGGAGAAAATTCATGCATGGCTTGTTGAACGGCTGGGCCGGGCCAACGTAAAAACCGTGTTTGAGCGGGAAGAATGAATTCTGCACTGTATTCGCTTCAGGAAGGGAGGGAATGTTTTGTTCTGCCATTTCCTTTTTGGTGGTTTGCTTTCCTGAATAAAAAAACTATCTTTGCGCACTCAAAAATTTATTGAAAACCATAAATAAAGAACAATGCCTGTAAAAATTCGACTCAGCAGAAAAGGTCGTCGGGGACGGCCCTATTACCACATAGTGGTAGCTGACAGCAGGGCGCCACGGGATGGCAGATTTATTGAAAAGATTGGAGTGTACAATCCGCTTACCAATCCTTCAACCATTGAACTGGATTTCGATAAAGCGCTGTCCTGGCTGCAAAAAGGCGCACAACCCACTGATACATGCCGTGCTATTTTATCTTCCGAAGGAGTTATGCTGAAAAAGCATCTTCTGGAGGGGGTAAAAAAAGGTGCTTTTGATGCCGAAGAAGCTGAAAGACGCTTCAATGCATGGAAAGAAGACAAGCTGAAGAAGCTGGAAGAAAAGAAGAGCCATACTCAGAAGGCAAAAGAAGAGGAAGCACGGAAACGACTGGAAGCAGAAGCCAAGGTCAGAGAGCTCAGGGCACAGGAAATCGCCAAAAAGAATGCCGAGAAAGCTAAAGCTGAGAGTGCCCAGCCGGAAGGCGAAGCGGCTGAAGAAAGCCCTTCTGCCGAAGCAGAAGCTCCTGCTGAAGAAGGCAAGGCTGAAGGTTCTGCCGAATAATCCGCTTCCTTAACAACTTTCGGCCATGGAACCTGAAAAATTGCATTCTATTGGCCGTATTACCAAACTTCACGGGATCAGGGGTGCTGTTATCCTGCGGGGTTCAGGTGAATTGTCCTCCGTGCTGAAGGGGCAGAAGGTTGTATTTGTCGAATTTGATGGATATCCCGTACCATTTTTTCCGGAAGAAACGGAATTCCTTTCCGACGACACTGCCATTGTGCGTTTCCGTGATATCGGGTCGCCGGTAAAAAACGAAGAACTGCCCGGAAGAGAGGTGTTTCTTTTACGGCAAAAAGTACGCCGGAAAAAGGAACTGACCTTTCATGACCTTATCGGGTATGCTTTTGTAGATAAGCGAACAGGACAAACCGGTAATGTAACCGGAGTTGTGGACTATGAAATGAATCCGTTGTTGCAGGTAAGTAACGGGAATGTGGACTTTCTTGTACCATTTGCTGAACCGATCATCCAGCGCATTGATCACAAAAACAGGATCATTGAGGCCGACCTGCCCGAAGGATTGGCCGACATCAACGAAAATGCGCAGGATGAATGATCCTTTTTTTACGGGACGGAACTGGCACAATTCTTGTACCTGAGCCGGGAGAACCTTTTGCAGGATTCTACGGTTTAATGGTGCAACAATTGACAGGATTGTACGTCTTATATTCTGAAACAAAAACAGAACCTTATGAAATCAACGAGTAAATTATTGCTGGCTTTCTCAGGAATTCTTGCTTTTCTGCTGGCCGGCTCACTGATCAGTTTTGCTCCCTGGCAGGATGAAAAAAGGGAGGAACGTGACCTTCCGGTATTTAAGGGCTTTTCCGTAAGCATACCGGCCGATGTGTATTATACACAGGATAAGACCCAGCGGGTAATTCTGGAAGGGGATCCCGATGATCTGGCAAGAGTAGTTACCCAGGTAGAAGGGTCGACCCTGAAAATTTTTACCCGCGGATTTAGTTTCCGCTGGAATGGAAAGGTAAAAGTCACCCTGTCGTCGGCCGAATGCCAGTTTATGGAACTTTCCGGCTCAGGAAAAATCGTTTCCGAAAAGCCGCTGAATACGAATGCTCTTGACCTCAGGCTGAGCGGAAGCGGGTCATTTATCATTCAACAACTCAATGCAAAATCGCTTAGCGGAAGAATTTCAGGTTCAGGCAATATGACGGTAAACGGCGGTTCTGAGCTTTCAGAAATTGATTTTTCCATCAGCGGTTCGGGCGACGTCAATGCCGAAAATTTTCTGGCAAAGCAGGGTAGTGTAAAAATCAGCGGATCGGGGAACTGCTCGGTAAACGTTACGGAAAGGCTTGAAGGCCGCATTTCGGGAAGCGGAAATCTTTATTACCGTGGTAAGCCCATGCTGGATGTAGTTATTTCCGGGAGCGGGAAGGCCAGACCTATCTGAAAGAGCGGCAAAGCATACGCTCCTGGTTGTCCCTGATTTATGAGATTCATTATGAGGATGTTGAAAAATGGAATTTTGAAACATCCTCTTCCGGTTTTCCGGAAAAAACAGAACATCTAAGGCCGTAAAATTTTGACTTCACCTCCGGGCCCCAGCCTGATAATGGAAGAGGGTTCACCGGGGGTGTTGTCGTTTTGACGCCAGCCTACCACATAGTCAACCATGGCAAGCAGGCGGGGTTCAATGTCACGGAAGACAGCCGGGGCAGGTTCTCCTGAGAAATTGGCCGAAGTGGAAACAAGAGGCTTGCCGAACCGTTCCAGCAGTGCCTGGCAGAAAGAATCGTGAACAATCCGTACAGCAATGCTTCCATCGGGAGCAACCAGGTTGGAGGCGAGATTAAAAGCCCCTTCCAGAACAAGCGTCAGCGGCTTGTCAGCTACTTCAATCAGCTGATAGGCCACCTCAGGTATATGCTTCACGTACGACGGGAGCCATGATACGTCGGGCATGAGAACAATCATGGCTTTTTGTCCGGTTCTTTTCTTGACGGTAAACACCTTTTCAACGGCAGTTGCATTGGTTGCATCGCAGCCGATGCCCCAGATGGTATCGGTAGGATAGATAATCATTCCGCCCTGCTGAAGAACTTTCAGCGCCTGGTTTATATCATTGCCGAATTCCTGTTTCATCTGAATAAAGTTTATTTTCAAAGGTCGGATAGCCTGCCCCGCCAAAGCGGGGGAACACCCATGATTTGATTTTTATTCATATCTATGTGTTTGCGATACATGGGTGTTTCATCAAAATAAAATTGATTTTCAATGGTATGATGGAACCCGCATGTTGGTGGTTTCATTACCGCTGTGCTTGTGTTTGTAAAACATGTGGGTTTCATAACGCAATTTTGTTATAGACATACATTAGCCTTGAGGCGACAGTTTCGGGAGAAAAATTCCGTGCATGCACTTTTCCTGCATCAATCATTTTCCGGCGTCGGGCTGGATCTTTCAGGAGGGAGTCAATGGCTCCGGCCAGTTGGTCAGGCCTTCGTGGATTGACATAAAGAGAATCAGGTCCGCCCGCTTCTGCAAAACAGCCTCCCTCGGAGGTGATTACCGGAACACCTGAAAAGAGTGCTTCCAGGATGGGTATTCCAAATCCTTCGATCAGAGAGGGATAGACAAACAGCACGGCTCCCTGGTAAATAGCGGGCAGGTCTTCGTTGTCAAGTTCGTTCAGAAAAATAATATGGCGCATTTTGTTGGCGGCAATATACTTTCTGAGTTTCAGTGCATAGGGTTTTTCTTTCCCCACCAATACCAGAGGTGTCTGAATGTTGGCACTGTGAAGGGCTTCCAGGATGCGAAGCTGATTTTTGCGTTCTTCGATCGTCCCAACACATAAAATGTATTCAGAAGGAAGCCGGTATTTATCCCTGATTTGCCGTTGAAGGTCATCGGATACTTTCACGGCAAAGCGGGGATCACAGCTCTGGTAAACCACATGAATTTTTTCCGGCGGGATGGAAAAATACCGGACGATATCGTTAGCTGTCTGCCGGCTTACGGCAATTACAGCAGTTGAATTCCGGCAGGCAGATGAAAATTTGGCTTTATAAATAAGAACGTCGGTTGTTTTATACAGCTCAGGGTATTGGAGAAAGATGAGGTCGTGAATAGTTACCACCGAGGGGATGCCTGATGCATGAATTCCGGAGGGAAGCTCGTTGCTGAGGCCATGAAAAAGGCTGAGTTTGTCGTGCCTGATGCGCCTGGCAAGATAAAATGACCGCCACCAGGACGAAAGGAAGGAAGGCAGAGCCGGATCAGGGGCGACCAGAGTTACTTTGTCTTCGTATGGAAGCTGGATTCTGTTTTTCAGGGAAGGCGTGTAGAGAATATACTGATGGGCGGGGAAATACGTAACAAGCTGCCACAGTGTGGTACGGCTGTAATTGCCGAGACCGCTCCGGTTGAAAAAAGCCCGCTTGGCGTCAAAACCAATGATCATTACACCGAAACATTATATTCCCTTAGTGCATCGTTGAGTGAGGTTTTCAGATTGGTTGATTCTTTCCGTTTCCCGATAATGAGGGCACAGGGTACGTTGTATGTGCCGGCCGGGAACTGTTTAGGCAGGGTTCCGGGAATGACAACCGACCGTGCCGGAACCACACCGCGGTATTCGACCGGTTCCTTTCCGCTCACGTCAATTATTTTGGTTGATCCGGTGAGAACCACATTGGCTCCCAGTACGGCTTCCTTTTCGATCCGAACGCCTTCAACGATGATGCAACGGGACCCTATGAAACAGTTGTCTTCAATAATGACCGGAGCTGCCTGAACCGGTTCCAGAACGCCGCCGATACCGACACCGCCGCTGAGGTGCACCCCTTTGCCAATCTGGGCACAACTGCCCACCGTAGCCCAGGTATCAACCATGGTGTCTTCATCAACATACGCTCCAATATTTACGTACGAAGGCATCATGATGACCCCTTTGGCCAGGAACGATCCGTAGCGGGCAACAGCATGCGGTACAACCCGCACACCCAGTTCCCTGTAACCGCGCTTCAGGCCTATTTTGTCGTGAAATTCAAAGGGCGGCAGTTCGGTAACTTCCATCTTCTGGATAGGAAAATATAGAATGACGGCTTTTTTTACCCACTGGTTGACCTGCCATCCGTCATTACCGGGCTGTGCTACACGTATTTTCCCCTTATCGAGCAGTTCGATTGTTTCCCGGATAGCATCCTGGGTAAGCTGTTCCTTTAACAATTCCCTTTCTTCCCAGGCTTTTTCGATGATGTTTTGCAATTGCGCGTACATATCAGGTGTTTTATAAGCTTGCTTTTACCATTCGGTTCTTTTCGTTAATGTCTTTCCGTATTTCCGCAGTAAGGAATCCTTCTTTGCGGAACAGGTCGGCCACTTCGCATGCGAAATTTTCATGGGTTTCGACATAAACGGCTCCCCCCTGTTTCAGTTTAATCTGGGCAAAGGAAATAATTTTCCGGTAAAAAATCAGCGGGTCATCGTCGGGTACAAAGAGGGCCTGCTGAGGTTCAAAATCGGCCACATTCCGGGGAAGGCTGTTTTTTTCGCTTTCCGGTATATACGGAGGGTTACTCACAATAACATCGAACTGCCCCGGGAGGGAATAGCTTCCGGCATGAAGGATATCGGAAAAGACAAAATGAACCATCAATCCGTTTTCGCGGGCATTTTCCTTGGCAAGGTGCAACGCCGGTGCGGAATTATCGGTTGCCCATACATCGGCCGAAACAAGATTCTTTGCCAGGGCAAGGGCAATATTGCCGCTGCCGGTACCGATATCCAGAATCCGCAGGAAACTGGTCCCGCTGTAATCGCTCAGAATCCAGTGGACCAGCTCTTCGGTTTCAGGACGTGGTATGAGCACGTCCTCATTCACTTTCAGCTGTAAACCATAGAATTGTGTTGTTCCCATCATATATTGAACTGGTTTATATATTTTCAGGCCATCAATAATTTTATTAATTTGCGCTAATGCAGATTCAGAAACCGGCTGATCGGGATTGCTGTGGATGTCCACGGGCGGAATGCCGGCGCAATGCGTCAGAACAAGGAGGGAAAGGCTCCTGATTTCCTCAGGAGGGTAGATTCCCTGAAGTTCCTTTCTGATGAAAAGATCTGCCTGGCGAAGGTTCATTTTCATGGTTCAAATGTATAATAACGCACATGAATCACGAAATTTCGGAAAAAGAAAAATATATGAGGCGGTGCCTGGAACTTGCCGGCCAGGCACTCGGGAATACCTACCCTAATCCGATGGTTGGAGCTGTGCTGGTGCACAACGGGAGGATCATCGGAGAAGGATATCACCATGAAGCCGGCAAGCCGCATGCGGAAATTAATGCGATCAATGCAGTTGAAAACAAAAGCCTGCTTAAGGAATCGACCTTGTACGTAAACCTGGAGCCATGTTCCCATTATGGAAAGACGCCTCCCTGCACGCTTGCGATCACGCAATACAGGATTCCGCATGTGGTGATTGGAACGGCTGATCCTGATGCACGGGTGAACGGCAACGGTATCCACCGGTTGCAAGAAGCCGGATGCCGGGTAGAAACCGGGGTTCTTGAGAAAGAATGCAGGCATTTGAACAGGCGTTTTTTTGTATGGCATACCATGCACCGTCCCTATATTATCCTGAAATGGGCGCAGACCCGGGATGGTTTTATTGACCGGCTAAGGACATCCTCCTCCGAACCGCCCCAATGGATTACGGATGAAGTTTGCCGCATGCTCGTACACAAATGGCGTACCGAAGAACAGGCTATACTGGTTGGCACAAAAACGGCGCTGATGGACAATCCGCGACTGAATGCCCGCCTGTGGCCTGGCCGTCAGCCTTTGCGTGTGGTCATTGACAGAAACCTTGTTTTGCCTCCCCACCTGAACCTTTTCGACGGAAAACAGGAGACATGGGTTTTTACCGAGAAAGCAACAGGGGTGACTTATCCGCAGGAAGGAATCCGGGTAATTGAAGCCGGTTTTACCAACCTGCCGTTTACGGTTCTTTCGGAATTGTACCTTCACGGGATTCAATCGCTGATCGTTGAAGGCGGAACAGAAACCATACAGTCGTTTGTTGAGGCCGGACTCTGGGACGAAGCAAGAATATTCACAGGAGATGTGCGCTTTGGTGCCGGAGTTCAGGCTCCCGTTGTATCCGGAGAGAGAACAGAAGAGTTTGTCCTGGGATCCAGCCGCCTGGAAATCCTTTATAACCCGGCTGCCACAGGCGCATGAGCAGGGGTTGGTTTCTGATAATCAGGCACTAACAGAAAAAAGAGAAGAAAAATGTATCTTTGATAAGGGTTATTTCGTATAACATTTAATGAAAAACTCAAACTTCCGGCCATGAAACGCATCTGTTTTTTTCTTGTTCTTTTCTTTTTTGCCTTTTTGGGGAGTAGTTTTTCCCAGAATGCAAGACAATACATGAAGGCAGGAAAGGAATTTCTTAAAAACGCGCATTATGCCGATGCGATTGTTCAATTCACAAAGGCAATTGAGCTGTCTCCCACCGACGGGGAAGCATATCTCGGAAGGGCGGAGGCTTATGAAAAGTCGGAGCAGTTGAATGAAGCGGCAGAAGATTATGTCCGGGCCTTTTCCTTCAGGCCAAAAGATGAAACAGTGGCATTCAATGCCGGACGGCTGTATTATACCCTGAAAAAGTATCGTGAATCAGCCCAGTGGATGGACAAGGTTTTGCAGATCAAGCCCAAGCATCCCGAAGCCATTGATTATAAAATCAAAGCCTTGTATGCTTTACGGGACTATCAGAAGCTGACGGAGGCCTGCCGGGCCGCTCTGGCTTTGAAGGAAAATGCGGAATATGCCTATCTGTCTGGAATTGCCCTCGACAGCATGGGGCAGGGAATGCAGGCTCAGGCCAAATACCAGCAGGCAATTTCGTTGCTGAATACGTATGTGGATGCGTATATTTCTCTGGCAGGGCTGCAACTCAGGATGAACCAGGCCGATGCCGCCATGGAAACCATCAACAAAGCCCTGAAGATTGATCCGAACAGCGTTGAATCCTATATAGTAAGAAGCCGGATTTACCAGTCAAAACTGGAATACCCGAGTGCCATCAACGACCTGTCGAAGGCTATTCTGATCAACCCTAACAACAGCAATTTGTATTACATGCGGGCCATGTATTACAAAAGTTTCACCCAGTTTCAGAATGCGATAAGCGATTTCAACAAAGTTCTGCTGATGGAACCGGGAAATGTGGATGCACTGCGCGAAAGGGCCGGATGTTTTGAGGAAATCGGCGATAAAAAATCTGCTGTCAAGGATTATGAAACCCTGGTGGCACTGGTAGCGAAAAGTGAGATACGGCCAACGTGGCTGGATGGAATTAAAAGCAAACTGTTTGAACTGAAAAGGGAAAACGAAAAACCTTTACTGCGTCTTATTGATCCGTTGCCGGTTGCAAAGGGGGTAATTACGGCTCCCAGAAATGTCAATGAAATTAAGATCTCGGGTGAAATCACTGATCAGAGCGACATAAGCACTGTTACGGTGAATTATGAAAAAATACCCGTTGAAGTGGCCGATGGAAAGGTCACCTTTTCTGTTCCCGTGGCCCTTAATGATTCAGTGATTGTCATCAGTGCCATGGATGTTTACAACAACACCATGGTGGAAAAAATCACTGTGCAGCGCACGGAAGTTGATCCGCCGATTGTAACACTGCTTGCTCCCTATGCATCGGATGACGGGCAGATCTACCTCGATTCCGATGATCCCAATCTGTATGTTGAAGGGAACATTAAGGACGAAAGCCCGATTAAGTCGATTCTGATCGAAGGTGTATCTGCCAGCTACCGCCCCAATGATCCGAATCCTTCCTTTGCCGCCACTGTGAATATTTTTAACAAAAATTCCATTACGGTAACAGCCACTGACATTTACGGCAACACGAGGGAATTGCAATATAAGTTAAATCGGGAGGCGGCCACTATTTCTTCTGATAATCCCATGGGGAAAACCTGGGCTGTATTCATTGAGAATTCTGATTATACCAGTTTTGCCAGCCTGGAGGGGCCAACCAAGGATGTAAGCATGATGAGGGCTGCTCTTGCCAAATACAGCGTTCATAATGTCATTCAGAAGAAGAACATGACAAAGAAAGACATGGAAAGGTTCTTTGCCATTGAACTGCGCGATCTGGTAAGAAGTAACCGGGTTAATTCCCTGCTGATATGGTATGCAGGCCACGGGAAATTTATCAATGAAACAGGGTACTGGATTCCAGTGGATGCAGCAAGGGACGATGAATTTACATACTACAACATTAATTCTCTCCGGGCGGCCTTGCAGTCCTATACGAACCTGACGCACATTCTGCTGGTTACTGATGCCTGCGAATCAGGCCCTACCTTCTATCAGGCCATGCGGTCGGCTCCGGAAATCAGAAGTTGCAACGACTGGCAGGCAACCAAATTCCGTTCAAGCCAGGTGTTTTCTTCAGCCGGTTATGAACTGGCCGTTGACAACAGTCAGTTTACCAAAACTTTTGCCAATACCCTGGTCAACAATCCCAACTCCTGTATTCCTATAGAGCTGATTGTCAATAAGGTTACACAGGCTGTAGTTAGAAACAACCAACAGAAGCCACAGTTTGGGAAGATCGCCGGATTGACCGATGAAAACGGCACCTTTTTCTTCATTCTTAAGCGATGAAGTGCCCTGATACCGGTTCATGCCACGTGCATGTCCACAAAAAGAACCGGACGGACCATGAGAAAGGACGCCGGCTTTGTATCGGGACGGTATGCCTGAAAGCGGCAGTAATCATTTTAGCCTTTCTTTTTTCCCCGAATGCATCGGGGCAAACTTATTTTTTTGATAATTACGGCGTAGCAGATGGTCTTTCCCAGTCAACTGTTTATAAGATCATCCAGGACCGGCACCACAATCTCTGGCTGGGAACCCAGAGCGGGGTATCGGTTTTTGACGGGATGGTTTTTCAGAACTATTCAACCGAAGACGGTCTGGCCATTAACGGAGTAAGGGCCATTTGTGAAACACCTGACGGGGCAGTCTGGCTTGGCCATACCGGTGGAGGAATCAGCCGTTTTGCTGACGGAAAGTTCCGGCAGATCGTCCTGCCGGGTGTAAATCCGGCCTCTGACATTACTTCCATTTTTGAAGACGGAAAAGGCAATCTCTGGATACTGACGGCAGGAGCAGGAGCCATAAAACTGACCGGTTATACCGGCAGGGAAAGCGACTGGAATATAGTCCAGTTCAAAGGAAATGAGTTAAGCGACCAGATCTTCGGAGGATGTGTCGGGAAAGACGGGAGTGTTTATCTTGTTACTGATGTTGGTATTAAACGGTTCAGCGATTCGCTCAACCGTTTTTCAACCTATCAGCCTGAAGGACTGACAACCTATTTTACCAAAACCTGCATTCTGGAAGACCGTCGTGGTGATTTCTGGTTTGGAACCTATCACGGGGGACTTTACCGGCTTATGAAAAAAGACGGGAAGTTCAGAGTATATGATATTCGTGACGGATTGTCCTCCAACTGGATCAGTACCCTGCATGAAGATCCGGCCGGCCGCATCTGGGTTGGCACCTGGGGAGGAGGCATTACGGTAATTGAAGGCGACTCCCTGGTGGTCTATAACACGGGCAACGGGTTGCAGGATGACAAGATCTGGTGTTTTCTGAACGATGCGGAAGGGAACCTGCTGATCGGCACCAACGAACAGGGATTATCCATTCACAAGGGAAATGCTTTTGTCACCTTCGGAACCAGAGATGGGTTGCATAATCCACAGGTATGGGCTATTACAAAAGACGCCCTGGGATATTACTGGTTTGGCACCAGCGGAGGAATTACGCGGCTTAAATCGGGAACCAGGGGATCTGTGCAGGCATCCTATATGGACGAGAAATCGCATTTTCTTAATAATCAGGTTCGCTTTCTGCAGAAGGATTCAAAAGGGAATATCTGGATCGGAACGAACGGAGGAGGAATTTATTCTTATCAGTTCAATCCGGAAAGACTGGTTTTTGATCCCATTCTGAACAGCCTTCTTTATAAGGATCTTGTGATTACGGCTCTGGTGGTTGACCGAAAGGACCAGTTATGGGCAGGGACGAATGAAGGGCTGGTGTATTACGAAATTGCCAATCAGAAGGGGGACCGGCTCACCCGCATCAACGGGCTGGCCGGAAATGAAATTTCGTCGCTGTTTTATGATTCCCGTGGTGTTCTCTGGATTGGGGCGCGGGGAAAGGGAATAACACGTTACGATGACAGCCGTCAGCAGTTCACCGTTCTCCGTTCTTTGGAAAATCTCACTCCGCGTTGCATGGCTGAGGATAAGGAGCACAGGTTGTGGATCGGAATGGAGGGACAGGGGGTGTATGTGCTGGAAGCTGACAGCATTGTTTTGCATCTCAGCGAAAAGGAGGGTCTTCTTTCCAATCTGGTCAACCTGCTGGGGGTGGACAATAGCGGAAATATCTACATAGGAACGAACAAAGGATTGAACAAGTTTCTTCCCCGGGAAGGGAGGATGCTTACTTACACGCGCCGTAATGGTTTCACCGGAATTGAAACCAAAAGCAATGCCCTGTATTCCGATCCGGCGGGGTATATCTGGTTTGGAACGGTTAACGGAGCCGTGAGGTATTCTCCGGGTTCGGATATTTCCGCGAGGAGGGAACCATTCACCCATATCCGTCGGTTCAGGGTCAATTATACGGATTATCCGCTCACAAGCGGGATTCATCTTCCCTGGTACAACAATTCCGTGATTTTCGATTATAACAGTGTAAGTCTTTCGAATCCGGATGTAGTCATGTATCAGATTATGCTGCAGGGGAATGACAGGGACTGGCAGCCTCCCACGCGACAGACCACAGCCAGTTATTCGGCTCTGTCGCCCGGCAAATATGTTTTTCTTGTGAAGGCGCGCAATGCAGAGGGAATATGGAACAGTCAGCCTGCGGCATTCAGTTTTCAGATATTGCCTCCATTCTGGAAAAGATGGTGGTTCATTCTGCTTTGTATTGCGGCAGGCAGTACATCGATTGTTGCCTACATCAAGGTGCGTGAACGCAATCTTTTGTATGAAAAGCGGCTGCTGGAGGAAAAGGTTCTGGAGCGGACGCAGGAAATTACGCGTAAAAACCAGGAACTGGCCAGCAAGAACAAGGATATTACCGACAGCATCAGGTATGCTGAACGTATTCAGCGTGCCATGCTTCCGCCCGATGTGCCCTTTCCCGAGACCTTTGTTCTTTTCAGGCCGAAGGCCATCGTCAGTGGCGATTTTTACTGGTTTATGGAGGAAGAGGGTTTGCAGTTAATGGCCGCCATTGACTGCACCGGCCATGGCGTACCGGGAGCCTTCATGTCCATTATCGGGTATCATACCCTCAACAAGATCGTGCGGGAAGACAGAATTCTTGATCCGGCCCTGATCCTGAAGAACCTCAATATTACCGTGCACAATGCACTGAGACAGAAAGGCGACACGTCACCGATCAGCGATGGCATGGACATGAGCCTGGCCGTATATGATCCGGCAAGGAGAATACTGACCTTTGCCGGCGCCGTTAATCCGATTCTTCTGATCCGGAATCATGAAATAACCGAACTGAAGGGGGACCGGTACCCGATAGGGCATGTTACTCCTGCCGATACGGTCTTTACCAACCATGAACTGCTTCTGCAGAGCGGGGATATGATCTACCTTTTCTCCGACGGGTATGCTGATCAGTTCGGGGGTCCGTATGGTAAGAAATTCAAGCCGATACATCTGAAGGAACTGTTGCTGAAGATTCACGACAAATCGCCCGGAGAACAGCAGGTTTTGCTGAACCAGGCCCTGGAGGAGTGGATGAAAGGGTTTGAGCAGAATGATGATATTCTGATTATCGGGCGCCGTTTCTGATTCAGATCTGCGCGAGACGGATATGTTCAGGACTCCAGTCGTTGCCTGAATCCAATGCTTCGGGCAGTTCGGAAGGATTGTGAATCACCTGCCAGATTTTCCGGTGTTCTTCCCGCATAAAATGCTCGGCTATCATTTTGTCAAGCTGATTCAGCAAGGGGTTGAAGAAGCCGGCGGTGTTCAGAATGACCACCGGATGATTGAACAGGCCGAGCTGTTTAAGGGTGATGGCTTCCAGCAGTTCATCAAGGGTTCCGCATCCTCCCGGAAGGGCCACTACGGCTTCCGCCATACGGAACAGGTATTCCTTTCGTTCGGCCATGGTATTGACGAGGATAAGTTCTGAAATACCCGGATGGAACCATCCATGTTCTTTCATGAATGCCGGCTGAACGCCAATAATCTTGCCCTTTTCCCTGATGATGGTATTGGCAAGAACGCCCATCAGGCCGTCTTTCCCACCCCCGTAATAAACTTCTATCTGATTCCTGGCAAGAAAAACAGCCACACTTTCAGCGGCCTCGCGGAAAATCTGCCCTGCTTTGTTGCTGGAAGCACAAAAAACGGCAATACGTCGGAGCATTCTGCTTATTTGAGCAATGCTTCAATCTTTCCAACAAGGAGGTGTTTGGGCACAGCGCCTACCTGTTTATCGACCAGCTTTCCGTTTTTGAAAAACAGGATGGTTGGTATATTGCGTACGCCATACTTGGCCGGAATCTGCGTATTTTCGTCTACGTCCATTTTGCCCACCACAATTTTCCCCTGATACTCTTCGGCAATTTCATGCACAAAAGGGGCAATTACCCGACAGGGTCCGCACCATTCGGCCCATAAGTCAATCATTACAGGTTTGTCACTCTGGAGCACTACCTGGTCAAAATTGGTATCGGTTACTTCAACTTCCATAACGGTACTTTTTGTTTAACAATTAGTCAATCAGGTTGTTATTATTTCAGGCGGAATTCAACTTCCAGTTCCTGAAGATAGTCAAAAAAAGCATTATCAAGTGTTATCCGTTTGTTGCGGCTGAACATGTCCAGTACGAGGTTATCGGCAGGGTCAAAGAGGGAGAACTTCAGTTCAACCTTTCCTTTGTTTCCGTTTGCCAGGGCTCCCAGTTCGGTGAGAAATTCATCGGTGATTTTTTCAACCGGAATACGGATGGTTATCTGCCGTATCAGTTCGTCGCGCACCTGGGAGAGCATGTAAATCTGGTTCACTTTGAATTCGAGTTCATCGGGGTTGTTTCCGTACCCGCGGGGTTGGAATTTTCCTTTGATAAACAAGGCATAGCCGACAGTAAGGAAATTTTTCCAGCTCACATAATCTCTTCCGAAAAGGGCTATGCGGAATGAATCGGTATAGTCTTCGATGGTAAAGGTGCCATAGGGGTTGTTGGTTTTTGTCATTCCTTCCCTGGCTTCGACCACAAGCCCGGCGATAGCAAGTTCCTTGTCGCGCAATCGTTCGGTGTCTTTCAGTTCCGAAAGGGTACAGTTGGTAAAATGTTCTATCTCCACCTTATAGTTGTCAAGGGGATGGGCTGACAGGTACACACCGATAAGTTCCTTCTCGCGGCTGAGTTTTTCGAGGGTTGACCATTCAGGCACCTCGGGTGGCTGGGGCCGGGATGGGATAACCGGGATTGCTTCGCCAAAGAGGGACTTCTGGGTTGAGGTTTTTTCAATCTGTATCTTGCTGCCGTAACGGAGCAGAGCTTCAATGAAGGTTTCTTCCCTTTCCCCTTCCATAGGGGCGAAGTACTGTTCCCGTTTGAAATGATGGAGATTATCGAAAGCTCCCGCATAGGCCAGTGCTTCCATGTTTTTTCTGTTCAGGGAAGACAGATTTACCCTTTCGACGAAATGATAGATATCTTTAAAGAGCCCGTTTTTCTTTCGTTCTTCAATAACGGAAGCAGCGGCCGCTTCTCCCATTCCTTTTATGGCAGCGAGGCCGAAACGGATATCTCCGCGCGGGGTGACGGTAAAATTCAGGTTACTTTCGTTCACGTCGGGACCGAGAACAGAGATGCCCATTCTCCGGCATTCATCCATGAACTGGGTGATTTTCTTAATATCGGAAAGGTTTCTGCTCAGCACGGCTGCCATGAATTCGGCAGGGTAGTGGGCTTTGAGCCAGGCGGTCTGGTAGGCAACATAGGCATAGCAGGTTGAATGGCTTTTGTTGAAGGCATACTGGGCGAAGGCTTCCCAGTCGGTCCATACCTTTTCGGCTTTGGCCGTATTCAGTCCGTTTTTGGCACAGCCGGCGAGGAATTTTTCCCGCAGCTGGTCCATGATTTTCTTGTTTTTCTTGCCCATGGCTTTCCGCAGGGAGTCTGCTTCACCTCCGGTAAAACCGGCCATAATCTGTGATAGCCGCATCACCTGCTCCTGGTACACGGTAATGCCATAGGTTTCTTTCAGAACCGATTCCATGACGGGGAAATCGTACGTGATTTTCTCCCTGCCATGTTTGCGGGCAACGTAATGAGGAATATATTCCATGGGCCCCGGGCGGTAGAGAGCATTCATGGCAATCAGGTCTTCAAAGCGGTTTGGTTTGAGTTCCCTGAGCCACTTTTTCATTCCGCTCGATTCAAACTGGAAGATAGCGGTGGTGTCGCCCCTGCTGAACAGTTCAAATGTTTCCCTGTCATCCAGGGGGATATGCTCAATATCAATTTCTTTTCCGGTTGAAGATTTGATGTTGGCAATGGCATCGCGGATGATAGAGAGGGTTTTAAGCCCGAGGAAGTCCATTTTGAGCATTCCCACACTTTCGATATGGCTGCCTTCGAACTGGGTAACCAGCAGGTCGGTATCTTTCGATGTACACACCGGGATGTAGTTCATCAGGTTATCGCGGCCGATGATGATTCCGCAGGCATGGATTCCGGTGTGTCGTACCGAGCCTTCCAGTGTTTCGGCAAATTGGAGGGTTTGCCTGACGAGGGGGTCGGGGCTTTTGCGTGCTTCATTCAGTTCTTTTACTTCCTCGTAAGCTTTTTTCAGAGTAACACCGGGCCGTTCAGGAACCAGTTTGGCCAGGCGGTCGGCTTCCTGGAGAGGCAGTTTCTGGATGCGGGCCACGTCGCGTATGGCCATGCGGGCGGCCATGGTTCCGAAGGTGATCACATGGGCCACCTTATCTTTGCCATATTTCCGAACAACGTACTGAAGCACCTGCTCACGGCCGTCTTCGTCAAAATCAATGTCAATATCGGGCAAAGAGATACGGTCGGGGTTGAGAAACCGTTCAAACAGAAGTCCGTATTTCAGGGGGTCGATATCCGTAATGCGAAGGCAGTAAGCCACTACGCTTCCGGCGGCTGATCCGCGGCCCGGTCCGACGGCAACTCCCATTTCGCGGGCCGCCCTGAGAAAATCCCATACGATAAGAAAATACCCGGGGTACCCCATTTTTTTAATAACGCCAAGCTCATAGTCAATGCGGGTACGGAGGGTTTCATCAATTTCGCCGTATCGCCGTGCAGCTCCTTCATAGGTAAGGTGCCGCAGGTATTCATTGTCGTCGGTAAAGCCATCCGGAAGCGGAAAATGAGGCATAACAGGATCGCGTTCCAGGGAGTAGGCTTCTACCTGCCCGGCAATGGATACAGTATTTTCCAGAGCTTCAGGGAAATCGGCAAACAATTCAGCCATCTCGGCCGTGGTCTTAAAATATTCCTGCTTGGTATATCGCAGGCGGTTGGGATCGTCAATTTCAGCATTGGTGTTCAGGCAGATAAGCCGGTCGTGGGCATCGGCATCCTCGGCATTGATAAAGTGCACATCATTGGTTGCTATGAGCCCGATACCGTGTTTTTTGGCCATACGGGCAAGGAACTCATTGATTTTCTGCTGACGGTCAAAAACTTCGCTGTCAGTTTTGGGATCGCCGGTAAAATGGCGCTGAAGTTCGAGGTAGAAATCTTTTCCGAAAATATCCGCATATTCAATGATGGCATTTTCTGCTGCTTTTTCTCCTTCGGTGAAGAACAACTCCGGTACTTCACCTCCCAGGCAGGCTGAAGAGGCAATCAGTCCCTCATGGTACTGCCGCAGGAGTTCTTTGTCGATACGGGGTTTGTAGTAAAACCCTTCGATATATCCCAGAGAGACCAGTTTAGCAAGGTTAAGGTATCCGGTAAGGTTTTTGGCAAGCAGTATGAGGTGGCGGCTGCTGCGGTCTTCCTTTTCGGTTCGGTCTGTCCGGCTCCGGGAGGCCACATATACCTCGCATCCGATAATGGGTTTGATGCCCTGTTTGTTGGCTTCGTTTACGAATTCCTTTACGCCGAACATGTTGCCATGGTCGGTTATTGCTACGGCCGGCATACCGTCATTCCTGGCTTTGGCAATCAGCTCTGAAATATTGGAAGCCCCGTCGAGTATGGAGTACTGGGTATGAACGTGAAGATGAACAAAACCTGACATCTGGATGATTGATTTTCAAAATGTTAATAATCGTCTGAAGCTTCCGTAAAAGTAGTGAATTGAGGGCAAAGGAAGTGGGGGTGTTGATAAAATGTTTGAGAGATGCTGTTGGCGTTTTACTGTGCACTATTCGCGGAGTGTCAGCTCAGGGAGGAAATGCCGGTAAAATTTTGGCAAAATAAATTAGAAAATTACATTTGTAGGCGTTTTTAACAAAATACCATAATAGGATGAAAACAAGACGTTTGTTACTGATGTTGTTTGCATTTCTTGCCCCGCTAACGGCGATGGCAAGTGAAGCTGATCTGAAAATACCCACCCTGAGCACATCCCAGAATCATCTGCTTTTGGCAGGGCTTCTGGTGTGTTTGTTAGGTGGAATTTTCGGGCTTTATCAGTTTCTGAAAGTTAAAAAGATCAAAGCGCATCGCTCGATGCTGGAAGTTTCGCAGGTTATTTTTGAGACGTGCAAAACTTATCTGCTTCAGCAGGGGCGTTTTCTGTTGATCCTGTTTCTGATCATTGGCGTGATCATTGCCTTTTATTTTGGTTTTCTGAACCATACAGGCATAGGTGGGGTACTGCTGATCCTGCTGTGGACAGTCATCGGGATATCAGGATCATACGGGGTAGCCTGGTTTGGCATCCGCATGAACACACTGGCCAACAGCCGTATGGCTTTTGCTTCGCTGGAACGCAAGCCCCTGAAACTTCTGAACATTCCTCTTGATGCAGGGATGAGCATCGGGGTACTGCTGGTTTCGGTCGAGCTGATTATGATGCTGATCATTCTGCTCTTCATTCCCCGGGAACTGGCCGGTGCATGTTTTGTAGGTTTTGCCATTGGTGAATCCCTTGGTGCTTCGGCTCTTCGTATTGCCGGAGGTATTTTTACCAAAATTGCTGATGTTGGTTCTGACCTCATGAAGGTTGTTTTCAAAATCAAGGAAGACGATCCGAGAAATCCCGGCGTTATTGCTGATTGCACCGGTGACAATGCAGGCGACAGCGTAGGTCCTACCGCTGACGGATTTGAAACATACGGTGTAACCGGTGTGGCTCTTATCAGTTTCATCGTTCTTGCCGTGGCCAACGTGGAATATCAGATGACCTTGCTCACCTGGATTTTCACCATGCGTATCCTTATGATCATCACTTCGGTTCTGTCGTTCTGGCTGAACCGTTTTTACAGCAAAGTACGCTTCGGAGGTAAGGATGATATTGATTTTGAACAGCCATTAACCAATTTGATTTGGATAACCTCTCTTTTTTCCATTATTGTAACCTTTGTTGCCAGTCATTTGATTATTGGTCCTTCCTCTGCCATAGGTGCCGCAAACCCGAACCTCTGGTGGATTCTGAGCATCATCATCAGTTGCGGAACACTGGGTGCTGCATTGATTCCTGAATTCACAAAGATTTTTACCAGTCCCAAGTCCAAGCATGTACAGGAAGTGGTTCAGGCTTCGCGTGAAGGCGGTGCCTCACTGAATATTCTTTCGGGTTTCGTAGCGGGGAATTTCAGCGCCTTCTGGCAGGGTATGGTGTTTCTGATCCTCATGCTGATTGCTTATATAGCCAGCCAGAGCATACCAACCGACATGATGATCTACTCTTCCATTTTTGCTTTTGGTCTTGTGGCATTCGGCATGCTGGGCATGGGGCCGGTTACTATTGCTGTTGACAGTTACGGCCCTGTAACCGACAATGCCCAGTCAATCTATGAACTTTCGCTCATCGAAGCCATTCCCAATGTGGATAAGGAAATTGAAAAGGACTTCGGCTTCAAGCCCGATTTTGAAAAGGCGAAACACTATCTGGAAGCCAATGACGGTGCCGGAAATACCTTTAAAGCAACGGCCAAGCCGGTTTTGATCGGAACGGCTGTTGTAGGAGCAACTACCATGATTTTCTCCCTGATTCTTGTTATCAAAAAGACCCTTGGGGTTGATCCTGAGACGGTGCTGAATCTGCTGAATCCATACTCAATTCTTGGGTTCATTGCCGGAGGTGCAGTGGTTTACTGGTTTACAGGAGCTTCTACCCAGGCTGTTACCACCGGGGCATACCGTGCTGTTGAATACATCAAGCGGAACATTGTTCTGGATGAAAACGCAGAACTGAAAGCCGCTACGGAAAAATCAAAGGAAGTTGTGCGCATCTGCACCCGGTATGCGCAAACCGGTATGTATAACATTTTCTTTGCCATCTTCTCCTTTGCTCTGGCCTTTGCCTTGATATCGGCACCGGCTTTTTCCAACAATTCGGTTGATTTCTTCGTAAGCTATCTGATTGCCATTGCCGTATTCGGGTTATTCCAGGCTGTGTTTATGGCCAACGCCGGCGGGGCATGGGACAATGCCAAGAAAGTGGTTGAAGTTGACCTGAAAGAAAAAGGCACGGAACTGCATGCTGCGACGGTGATCGGCGACACGGTCGGCGATCCGTTCAAGGATACCTCTTCTGTTTCGCTGAATCCTATCATCAAATTCAGCACCCTGTTCGGATTGCTTGCCATGGAAATTGCCATTGCCCCGAACTTCAAGAACGCTGCTCCGGTGCTGGGTGTGGTGCTGTTCCTCGTTGCCCTGTATTTTGTTTACAGGTCATTCTATAAGATGCGGATTAAGCATCAGGCTTAAAAAGTTCATACACTTTTCAGAAAGAAGCTGTCGCGAAACAAAAGGACAGCTTCTTTTTTTTTATTGACCGGATCGGGTTTTTGATACTTCTTCGATTATTTTGAGAACTTTCTGAAAATAAGCTGCCCTCTCTCCAGGGGGCATAATGGCCTGGTTTTTTTCTCTGTTCAAAAGAATCATCGGGTCAGTTTCATTCAATGATTCAATAATGGCGTTCTCGTCAAGAACTCCCGTAAGAATTTTAATGGAGTGGATAAGATACATCCGCAATACAGAATACTCGTTGCCGGATGCAATGAACCTCCATGGTTTCTTTTCCCAGTTCATAAAATGGAATGTTTTAGTTCGTCATCAATATGTTTTCTGCGTTCTTCCACCAGTTTGTTAAGTGTTTCAAAAACAAGCGGATGCATTTTGTACTTTCCTTTCAACATGTTTATTACGGTGACGTAGTGAAAACCGCTTAAGGCCGCTATTTTTTTTATATCGCCATACTTCAGATAAGACTTCAGGGTGTGTAATTCATTCTGATTATTATACATTTGCACTAACTTTTACTAACGTTTTTTATGTTTTAAAACAAATGTAATAAACAAAACGTTTATATGCAAAAACAAAATCAACACAATGTTGATTTAATTCTGAAAAAACTGAAGAATGTTCTGCATGCGGAAACCGATCAGCAGCTGGCAGCAGTTCTTGGTGTCAGCCCGCAGGTGCTTTCGAACTGGAAAAACCGGAAGCGTATCGATTATTCACTGATTATTGATTTCTCAAAAAAGCATCATATTAATCTTCACTGGCTTTTTAGCGATGAATCGGGAGAAAATTATATTGTTCCTGATAGCAATAAACAAAATGTGAATGAGGAAGTTGTCTCCTACATGCAGATAGACGAATGCAAAACCTGCAAAATTTATGAAAGGGTGCTGCAGCAATTTGAGCTGATCATTCAGCAGCAGGCGAAAACCATCGAATTACTCAGCGGTGAATTTGAGAATTTGCGCAGGCTTTATGAGGATGTTCTGAAAAAGGTGGAAGAGAATTCCCGTTAGTTACCGGCTTTTAATATTGTCAGTATTGAACGGAGGTATAGAATTGCCCGGATCCAGGGTTATGCCCTGTCCAGCAGGGCAAGGCATTCAACATGTTTTGTGAGCGGGAAGAAATCGAAGGGTACAATTTTTCTCACGGCATATCCTCTTTCGCAAAGGGTTTTCAGGTTTTTTGAAAGGGTTCCCGGGCTGCACGAAAGATAAGCTATTCTCACCGGCCTGAGAGTCGCTGTGATCGATTCCAGCACATCGGGTTCAATTCCGGTGCGGGGTGGATTGGCGTAGAGAAGGATTTCTTTGCCGGAGGTTTTCTGCGCCGCAGCCCAGGCCTCTGCCTGAGGGATTCTTTCACTGCATTTGCCCCGGAGGATTTCGGCTTCGGGAACGTTTTTCCGGGCACAGGTTACCGCTTCTCCTGCCAGTTCAATTCCCAGGGTGGGACTTCCCGCTTCCGTCCAGTACCGAAGGCTGTTACCGGTTCCTGAATACAGATCAATCACGGCGAATGAAGGGTCTGGTTTCAGCCAGGACGATGCTTTCCGGAGGGATGCGTGATAAAGTTCGGGAATCAATTGCTGAAACGACCGGGGGCCGTATTGCATGTTTTTTTCGTCGAACGACCAGGGAGAACCCCAAACGCATTCCATGGGGGTTTTTTCGAACAACCTGCGTCCGGCCGACGGATTGTAGTGAATCCACAGCCCTTCAATGCGGCTGGCGGCAAAAGTTTTTTCCGTTTTGTTATTTAACCACTCCATTCTGGCCGGCGTCTTCCCTTTCAGAATCAGCGTAACCTGTTTTCCGGCCTGCACATAATAGGCCAGAGGAAATTCTTCCGGGGGTGGCAAAACCATACTGAGAAAGGAAAGAATCTGGTTCACTTCCGCGCCATGCACAGGGCATTGCATGACGGGAATGAATTCATCCCGTTTCATCATGCCGAACAACCATTTTTTTTCAAGGTACCTGGCATGCAGGATCACTTTATGCCTGTATCCCAGCCGGTTATGGTCCTCAGGCCCGGTAACGGGCTGAACTGCATCTTTCCAGGGAAGGAGGGTCCTTTTGATAAAATCTTCCTTCTGCTTAAGGCTTTCCTGAGCAGGCATGTGCCGGTGCGTGCATGAAGGGCAATGCGGATTGCATCCCGGTGGGAGGAGGAGTTGTTCGCCGTTCATATACTGAGTTTTTCTTTTTCGGCAAACGCCTTCTGAACAATGGTTGCCGGATCAATGGGTACGGTCATTTTTTCCACTGCAGGCACGCAGAGGGCCATGTACTCAATGTTTTTGTATATTTCAACGGGTGCCCAGGTGAGGCCGTTGATGGCAAAGCCGTATTTTGCGCTTACTGACAGGATTTTCTGCAAAACCATCCGGTGGGTTGCCGGATCTTTCACGATGCCGTTTTTCCCCACAAGTTCCTTTCCTGCCTCGAACTGCGGTTTGATAAGGGCAAGGACGCAACCGGAAGGATCCAGAAATTCTGACAGGTAGGGAAAAATGTGTTCCAGCGAAATGAAGGAAACATCCACTGTGATGCAGTCGGCCTTCTGATGAAAGAGTGCGGCCGGTTCCAGATTTCTTATGTCACAGTTTTCATAGCTTACCACCCGGGTATCGCTGCGTAAGGAATCATGCAGTTGTCCGGTGCCAACGTCAACGGCAAAGACCATCTTTGCTCCGTGTTGCAGGGCACAATCGGTAAATCCTCCGGTGGAGGAGCCAATGTCGAGGATAACCTTTCCGTTGAGATCCATACGGAAGTCGTTCAGGGCTTTTTCCAGTTTATATCCTCCCTGGCTGACGTATCGCAATGATTCCCTGACGATGATTTCATCCGTTTCGTCGACCGGCATGGAAGGTTTACCGGCCACTTTACCGTTTACCAGCACAAATCCCCTGCTGATGGCCCAGCGGGCGCGGGTACGGGTTGGCTGCAGTCCCTTTTCAACAAGATATACATCGAGCCGTTGGCGGGGCATAAGTTTATTATTACTGTGCAAAGCTATCGAAAAGCACTGTTATTTTTGAAATGATACCCGGGTTAAAGGTTGTTAAGCTTTTTTAAAAATTTTTAACGAATTCAGGTTAAGGTATTATAAAACAGGCAGATACTTATAGTTTTTTGCTTATGTACAGCTCCCAAAAGCCTGTGGAGCGTTTCAATGTATTTTTCAGGTATATAAATTTGCTCCGGTAAAAAAGCTGAATACAACATGAGACACTTCAGGATGCATTATCATGAATACGGCAGGATGTTTCTGCTGGTAACAGTTTTGGTTTTGCTCATTGCCACTGTTGATTCCAGAGCCGATGAAGGGGTGCGGTTGTATACCCCCTACACAAAAATTACTGTTTCCCCGGGTGAGACAGTTGATTATTCCATTGATGTAATTAACAATACCGACCAGACAAAGAATGTTGACATTTCCGTTTCGGGCATGCCCAGAGGATGGAATTACATTCTCAAGTCGGGTAGCTGGAATGTACAGCAGATATCGGTACTTCCGAAGGAAAGGAAAAGTCTTTCGCTGAAAGTGGAAGTGCCTTTGAAAGTGAATAAAGGAACTTACCGGTTCAGGGTTGTTGCCGGGGGATTTCATACACTGCCCCTTGCGCTGGTGATTTCCGAGCAGGGAACGTACAAGACGGAATTCACCACCAACCAGCCGAACATGGAAGGTCAGGCTTCTTCAACCTTTACCTTCAATCTGGATTTGAAAAACCGCACTGCTGACAAACAGCTCTATGCACTTATGGCCGATGCTCCCCGTGGCTGGACTGTCAGCTTCAAATCGAACTACAAGCAGGTAACTTCGGTAAATGTTGAGGCCAACAGCACAGAAAAGATTACCGTTGAAATCAAGCCTCCGGCAGAAGTGCAGGCCGGCAAGTACAAGATACCCGTGCGTGCCGTTTCCGGAGCTACTTCCGATGAAGCCGTGCTGGAGGTTGTGATTACCGGCACGTATGGTATGGAACTGACAACCCCTACCGGGCTTCTCAGTGCCAGTGTTACAGCCGGCAAGGACCGCAAGATCGAACTGGTTTTGCGCAATACCGGCTCGGCCGAACTGCGGGATGTTGAATTGAAATACGCTGCACCGGCCAACTGGGAAGTGGTTTACAATCCGAAGCGGGTTGACCGGTTGGCTCCGGGTGAAGAAACACGTGTGTTTGCCACCATCAAAGCCGACAAGAAGGCGATTCCGGGCGATTATGTGACCAACCTGGAAGCCAGAACACCGGAAGCATCTTCCAAGGCATCGTTTCGCATGGCGGTAAAGACGCCTCTGCTCTGGGGCTGGATCGGTGTTTTGATAATTGCCGGTGTTCTGAGTGGTGTATATTATCTGTTCCGCAAATATGGGAGGAGATAAGCCGTGTCAGAAAATATTGTTGTCCTTACGGATCTGACCAAAAAATACGGGTCATTTACCGCGGTTGACAATTTGAATCTGGTCATCCGGCGGGGAGAAATTTTCGGCCTGCTGGGCCCAAACGGGGCGGGTAAGTCAACAACCATCCTTATGATGCTGGGCCTGACGGAACCCACCTCCGGTTCTGTGAGAATCTGCGGCATTGATCCGGTTACTGACCCCATCGGAGTGAAGCGGAAAGCAGGATATCTGCCCGAAGATGTGGGATTCTATGATGACCTTACCGGACCGGAAAATCTTGTTTACACGGCAAAGCTTAATGGCATCGGCGGTACTGCAGCCACTGAAAAAGCGATGAGCCTGTTTAAAAAAGTCGGTCTGGAAGGTGAAGAAAAAAAGAAGGTGGGAAAATATTCGCGGGGAATGCGCCAGCGGCTTGGACTTGCTGACGCGCTTATTAAGAGTCCCGAAGTGATCATCCTGGATGAACCGACACTGGGAATAGACCCTGCGGGTGTGCGGGAGTTTCTGAACCTGATTGTGGAACTCAGCCGGGAAGAAAAGATCACGGTTTTGTTTTCATCCCATCTTCTGCATCAGGTTCAGCAGGTGTGCGACAGGGTAGGGATATTTGTAGGTGGTAAACTGCTGGCAGAAGGGGATATCAGGTCTCTGTCGGAAAAATTGTTTGAGGGCAGTGCCTATGAGACCGAAGTGGCCGTTGATCCTCTGCCTGAAGTAAAAGGGCTTTCAGCAGGGAATCCGGAAGCTCTTGTGCGCAGTGTACTGCAGAATGTGGAAGGGATAACAGACATACGGGCTGAGAACGGTTTGTTCCGGATTGAAAGTACCCGCGACGTAAGCCGTGAAATAGCAGCAAGGCTGGTACAGGCGGGGGCTGGCCTTACCCATCTGAGCCGCAGGGAATATGGTCTTGATGATATTTATTACCGCTATTTTGAAGGAGGACTGAAAAATGGATAAAGCCGGGAAGCTGACATTTTCGTTCAGGGAGTGGATTCGGACCTTAAAACAGGGTCTGATTTCATTGTTTCAGCCGTCAGAAAGCGGAAACAGGGAGCAGAACGGACGGCATCCTTTCAGCGTTATTGTGCGTAAAGAAATGGCAGATCATTTTTCAAGCTGGCGGTTTATTATCCTGGTTTCCCTGATTTTTCTCACCTGCCTCGGGTCGATGTACACGGCAATGGCCAATATTTCGAAAGCCGTGAAATCGGAAGATGCGGAAGGTGCTTTTTTCTTTCTTCGTTTGTTTACTGCTTCCGACGGTACTCTTCCTCCTTTTTTCGTATTCATCGGGTTTCTGGGACCTCTGCTGGGCATAGGCCTTGGGTTTGATGCCATCAACAGCGAACAGAACCGGGGTACATTAAGCCGGTTGCTGGCTCAGCCCGTGCACAGGGATTATGTTATCAATGCCAAATTTCTGGCCGCTCTGCAGGTCATCAGCCTGATGTTTTTTGTCCTGGGTTTTCTGGTGATCGGTTTTGGGCTGATTTCCATCGGAATTCCTCCCACGGCTGAAGAGTTTTTGCGCATCGTCTTTTTCCTTTTGCTGAGCATCATTTATGTAGCATTCTGGCTCAACCTGTCCATCTTCTTCTCGGTGCGTTTCCGACAGCCGGCAACGGCAGCATTGGCAGGTATTGCCGTCTGGCTATTTTTTACGGTGTTTTATCCGATGATTGTGAACCTCATCATCAAGGCGCTCAGTCCCGACCAGGCGATGGAGGCCTCTTACAAGATGTATCTGCTGGAAAAGCTCAGGCTCACCCTGATGCGCTTATTGCCCAACCAGTTGTTCAGTGAGGCGACCACCACCCTTCTCATGCCTTCTGTAAGAAGTCTGGGGCCGCTGACCATGGAGCAGCTTTACGGAACCATTCCGGGCCCACTGCCCCTGGGCCAGAGCCTTCTGCTGGTCTGGCCGCAGGTAACCGGACTGATAGC
>Ga0207433_10001422_pt1 | contig 51446 bp, 55 predicted proteins | sample YelNatPaOPGAMG01_FD_187559 | JGI IMG/M metagenome (GOLD analysis project Ga0207433, IMG submission 187559) | Hot spring thermophilic microbial communities from Obsidian Pool, Yellowstone National Park, USA - OP-RAMG-01 (SPAdes) (version 3) | ecosystem: Environmental > Aquatic > Thermal springs...
CCATTAAACATTACTAACAGAAAACAGAAGTATAAAATCTCTGCATATTCTTTTTTGGTGACATTTTCGAGAGATGTAGGTCTTTATTTTTTACTAAAAATCTTTGATAAGGCATACTGGAATTTTTCATCTTCCAATAAATCATTGAGTATGTGCTTCAAATGATCACGAAGATTAATGTGATATTGCTCAAAATGTCGGCTAAGAGCAGAAAATGGAGAAGGGTTGATAATGCAACCGACTCCCAGTTTTCCAGATACAGTTAAGAAGAAAACTCCTTTCCCTCTTAACAACGAATTTTCTATGCTCCTATACTTGAATGTTTGGCCAGTTTGAACCAAAAAAGGCTCGTATACTTTGCTGATTTCTTGTTGAAGCTCCTTCATTTCCGAATCTGTTAAACCCAGTATGCTGAGAGTTTTATTTAATTTCTGTCTATGCTTTTCTTCGTTTAATGAGAAGAAATAATTAGGTCGCCAAAGAGATGATGGTTCTTTTAATCCAGAATTAGGAAGCGTAAACAACGTGTTAGATCTTGTTACCGCCATATTAGCCTTAAAAATAAAACGCTTCGCTAAAACATCGAAAGCATCATCTTTTTTAAATGTAAAGAATGTCGTGGGCTTCAAGTTTTCGGGTAGCTCTTGAAAAACAGCAATACTTGGCACGAAAAACCTGGTAATGAAGAAGAAACATACAATGAATATTGCGATCAAGCTAAAAAAGAATCCTTTCACGTCCATAGGGATAAACATAGCAATATAATTGGTGAAAATTCCTAACAAGATTCCGGCTACTAGAGCAATAAAATGACTCTTATAACCGACATACCGCTCAAATTGTGAACTTAATGAGGGCATTTTTTCATCTCGACAATATGATATATTCAATTTCGTGAAAGAAAAGTATTATACGCTATTGCCAAATCATAGTCTACGGCTGCGCCTTTTTTTCCAAGTGACTAAGTAAGCCGCGGCAAACGCCAAGGCAAGAAACGCGATTATTCCGAAAAGTATTTCATTCGGTTGGGGTAACCCCCCAGCTTTACTTACAGTATACGAATAATATTGACCGGCGTTATCTTTAACCGCGAGATTTCCTGCATTATCAAAAGCGATTATTTTAAAAAGAATTTTAGAACCCGCCGCGAATCCCGGAATCGTTCCTATATAAGAGTTGTCAGAAATTTTAGCCATCGTTACATTTATCCAGTTATATCCATCGTCTATGGAGTAAGAAAGAAGGACTTGAGACACCCCACTTATATCATCGTTGACAGTAACAGACACGTTTACCTTTTGATTCTCATAAACATCATAAGCAGGAGAGCGATTAGGTTCGCCAATGGTCGGCATATTGTTGTCTCCCTCGAGCTTCATCAACCAGAAGTCCATATCGCCTGCCTTGGTTCTGATGTTTCCACCGATAATATACTCCCATTTCTTGGTCTGCATAACGTTAAAAGCCGTGGTGCCATCTTCATATCCTTCGCTCCACTCTAAATTTCCAGAGGAATCCGTCTTAACGATCCAAGCGTATGAGGAACTAGGAGTAGACTGATAGCCAACCAGCATGTATCCTCCGTCTTTTGTCGCCATGACTGAGTGTGCTGCTTCATGAAAGCTATATCCGAAGGTCTTGCTCCATTGCTCGACACCCAAAGAGTTTGTTTTGATTAGCCAAAAGTTTTGGTCTGAATGGCTGTATCGGCGGTAACCAGCGAGTGCAAATCCACCGTCAGAAGTCTGAACAAGCGACGACAAGTAGTCTTCACATCCCACGCTTCCGAATGTTCTACTCCATTGAACGTTTCCGAACGAATCGATTTTAACCAATGCGACATAGTCTTCAAAACTCGGCCACGCACCTTGTGCAATCCACGCCAAGAAGGCAAACCCACCATCACTTGTAGATATAAGAGATGTTATTGACTCTTGCACATCTGGAGAACCCCAGGTTCTACTCCACTGCAAGTTGCCATAAGCATCAGTTTTTGCATACCAAGCGTCGCTATTGGGCAATTGTTGATACCCACCTAAAACATATCCTCCATCAGCAGTCTGCACAATCGAACTAATTTCATTATTTCCGACCATATCATATTCTTTAGTCCATAAAATGTTTCCAACGTTATCAATCTTCATTAACCAAAGACCACTAGCTCCAGCTAATGCATATCCGCCATCACTTGCTTGAACTACAGACTTAAAAGTATAACCGATTCCATAGGTCCGATACCATTGCACTATTCCAGATGAATCCGTTTTTATCAACCAAGGATTTTGAGAACCTGAGTCAAAAGAGAAGGAATAACCGCAGAGAACGAAGCCTCCATCGTTACTAGGGGTCATTGAATGAAGGTAATCATCTTGTGGTCCTCCATAATTCTTACTCCATTCCACCGAGGGAATTTCAGACATTACACTATGAATTACCCAACTTTGTATAAAAGCTAATAATATCGCGGCAATTAATAAAGGGAAATATTTTAGATTTTTCATCATTTTTTCTCACTTTATCCAAAATAACATTAAAATTATTTGCTAATAATTCTTTCGCGCTTTTTATAAGAAGCCATTAAAAAGTAAAAAATGGTAAGTTTCTATTTATTTTCTGATTTCGATTTGACCACAAGTCCCGCCACTGCGGTAAAGAACCCTATTATACCTAATATGATGCCCAAAAGTGTCATCATTCTTAGTTGTTCAACTGCCTGCCTTGCTTCTGGCGAAAGCGCTTGAATTATCTCACCCCAGATACCTAATTGACCATATCTCTGCAGCTCTGAATAACCATAGAACAATAGTATAACCCCTATTACCAAAATTACTACGCCAACCGCCACTATTCCTCCTCGCATAGATAATCTCCTCGCTAATCTTTTTATTATGAAAGAGAAATAATTTAAATTTTGCTGCTATTTCTTTTAGTCATCGTTAACAGAATGCTGCCCTGACATAATAAAAAAACATCCTGATGCGGAAAAAAGTCTACCGAAAAATATAGAGATTATTATCTGTGCTTTCTTCTGGTTTTTTGTTTTATTGTTACGAAGATTGCTGTTAGGATTGCTATCAAGGCTATGTGCGTTGCTATGGGCGTTAATAATGTATATTTGTTTATGGGATACGAGTATCCTCCGACTGGGACGGTTGCAACTGTTATGCGTGCAGCGTCTGATTGTGCAGTGTTGCCTTTGGCGTCAGTGACTTTGAGGTATACGTAGTATATGCCAGCTGTTGTTGGCGTGAAAGTCCAGCTAGTTGCGTTTGCTCCTGAAACTGAATTGCCATTAAAATACCATTGGTAAGCGTATGCTGGGTATCCACCTGAAACACTGGATGTAAAGGTTATGGATTGACCAACCAGTATTAATGCGGGCATGCACGTGCGTTTTTTAATCCTCTATTAGTGACGATTTTTGCTATTTGTGATGCCCTTTTGTCATCCGGTCGTTGCCACTCTAGTTGCACACGCGGATGATTTTTCATTTACTCCCATGGACAACTAGAAAAATGGAGAAGGATTATGTCAACGCACTGGAAAACGTTAGAAACTGGAGAAATTGATTATCGGTAAGTCGCTAATAAAGCTCGTTTCCGTTAAAAAACGGTATTTTGCATAAATCGGCAACGCATGTGTTTAGCTACTTCTGCAATAGAGTTCATTTCTGCCTTATTTTTGGAAAAATCGCCTTTCATAGCCGAAAGAAGACTGATTTGACCCTCTTTTCAGCGAGTTAAAACAATATTCGGCAACAAATTTATATTTCGTCAATAATAATACAACTTTTCGGGCGTAGGATGGGAGTGGATTTAACTGAAACGTTTCGCTAAAATTTTCCTCCTTTTCCTGTTAAGTTTGACGCTAATATCCTCATTATTGCCACATAGCGCATGTTTAAGGACCGTGAAAGTTATTCGAAAAGCTTCCTTTGTGAACTATTCTTCAGATTTAACCATTATAGGATATAATAAAGCGGATTCATGGCGTAGAAACCCTGTAACCGATTTGCCAGAATGCTATAGTCAACTCTACTTTACCGTGCTAAATCAGGGAACAACACTTTACAACTCATCTTGGACAGCAACTCTTAATGACTCATTGATTTACTTTAAAATTGGAAACTTAACCGCAGGTTATAACACAGTTTCAGGGGGTGCTATCTTATCTGAATATGAAGATTTCGGTATTCCTTATAATTTACGCGTCTATTTAACTGCACCAACCTCAACTGAGTTCATTTATACATATTCAGAATATACCTGGCAATTGGACTTTCCTCGTTGGTTAGATGAAGATGTTGCCAAATTATACATAACTCCTAACAATCCGCAAATTAAAGAGTTAGAAAAAAGTATTATCGGTTGGCCTAGATGGTTCTTCCTTTGCAATTGGGTTGCGCTTAACATTAAATATCAATATGATGTAAACGTTCATGGAGTTAGTGAATATTGGCAATTACCTTCAGAAACCCTTCAGCTTAGAACTGGTGATTGTGAAGATTTCGCTATACTGTTATGCTCATTGTATAGAGCAACCGGATATGATGAAAACAGCGTTTTTGTTGTGGTAGGACCAACGAATGATTTAGGAAAAGCTTTTTATGGAGAAGCATGGCACGCTTGGGTTAGAATTAATATAGGCGGAGTTTGGACAGATATAGAGCCTCAAGATCCAACTGTAGTTTTAGGTATGCTGGTAAACTCAGCTCTATTTAATGCAGTGTATCAATTTAATGATGTTCACTTCTGGAGGTTAAAGTAAAAGGAGGTGAAAACTATAATGAGAAGACAAATGCCTGCTTGGATGGCGATATGCCTGATAGTAATAGTAGCATTGTCTTCGGCTACGCTTGTCTGGGCTTTGACATCTCTGAAAGTAATTCGCGGTACATCATTCGTGGAGTATAGAGGAGACATCGAAACAATTGATTTCAGGTTCGTAAGTGACACTGACATCGCAGTAACAATCAGAACAAATGTTTCGCCGACTCCTTCATGCACAATAACTGTTAGTGGCGCAGGCATTTCAGGCAGCAAAAGCATCACTGCAGGCTGGACTTCTCCGATGACAGTTACCATACCCATTACAGGGACACTAGCCTCAGGAACAATCACGATCGAAATAACCACATAGAATTTATAATGTTTGAAATTAAAACTGCGCAGGTCTACCAAGCATAGCGGAGGTTTTGGCTTCAACTAAAATGCGCGTGCACAAGTATTCTGGTAACTGATTGAAACGGTTCGCGTGATCTTCTCCATGGCGGAACAGTAAAGGTCTATGATGGACAGCATATTTCGATTAACACAACTGCTTACAACAGTAGATATGAGTGTTTGGAGCCGATCTGTACGTTAAATTGTATGTCAGTGGTGTCTTAGTCGCCACAACTGATGAGGTATATATTCTAAAAGGAACAAGCATGGGGAACCAATTCTACGATTATGAATTCAGAGCCAAGATTGCCAATTATAAAGTTGAATTATGGTGAGATAGTTCAGGCGCTCACTACATTGAGGATTAAAGGACTTTCAGCATCCAAATCTTGAAACTATCTGTGACGGATTGGTCACTTGCATCGTTTTCAATAGAAAAAGGTAAGACAACCGCCTCAACATGGCCTATTAGCTTCAAGAATTGGGGGAATGGGGAATGACATGATGGTACGAGTTGGATAAACATGAGTTCTGCAAATACTGACTCAAATGGTGTTGCCTCTATAAGCTACATACCTTGAAACACTGGTTCATTTCAAGTTAAGGCAATCTTTTGCTACAAACTATGCCTCATCACAGAGCACATCAGCTAATCTAAATGTGGGAATGAATTATACTCCATACTACATTTGTGGCGGAATAATCGTTCTTATTGTCCTTGGTGCAATAGGATACTGGATCTTTCGGACACGAAGGAAGACAATTCCGCAAAAATGGTTCTCCATTTTCCTGTCAATGACTATAGAAGATAGTTCTATAGTCATTTTTTGGAAAACATAAAATATGACCACTGAGCTATACAGATTTGTAGAGTCTTTCAGGTGTTTGAGAACAAATGGTGAATACTCCTTCATCCAACTCCCAGCTTTCCAGAAAAACCAATTACTGGCTCATTATTCCCGTAATAGCAGTCGTGCTGATAGGTGCTTTGATGGTTGGCTTTTGGATTGGAAGCCGTTCTCCGTCAAATCAACAACCGACTGGGACTCAAACTAATCAGGGTAATCAAACTCCACTAACAATTGCGTCGTTCAAGACTAAAATCCTTGAAAACAATTCCATTGTACGTACATATCTTGACCTGGAAATACATGGTTACTGGGTCGAAGGAAACAAAGTTCGTTGCGATGGAACTATAAAATGGCAAACAACCCAGTATACAATAGAAGGCTTAAGTGTAGCGTTAACCATTTCCCGTGCCGAAAGTGCAAACTCGGTAAATGCTGAAGTTATCGTGTACAGCGGTCTTCTGTACACTTTGGAACCCAGCACTGGAGGTACTACAATAGATACCGTTAGTGTAAGCGTACCCAAGCTGGGCAACCAGACATCTTATTTTGACTTCTCGCTTACGTGCACTTATCATCAATAAACTCCATCGCTGAACCTTCGTTTCCATATTACTTATCCTTTCATCCGCGCGCGGCCCAGTATCTTGGCAAGCGCAACTGTTGACGATGTTCGTGATGTGATTAACATCAGCTCAGTGGATATTCCAGATGCTAAAATCCTGAAAATGTTGAAGCGTGCTGAGGTTACGTTGGAGCTTGAGCTTGGCAAGGAAATCGACTATCAAAACTGCACAGACGCTGTGGTCCAAATTTGAACGCATGCTTGAGCGTTTGAAGAGAACTTACATCGGATGTAATCGTTTCTTTTAGTCGCTGTTAACAGAAACATTTGGTTTACGCTCACTTTATCTGCAATCCATTGACGTGTTTCGCTAAGTCTTTTTCTCGGCGTATTCTTAAAATAAGTTTTGTTTCAGAATTTCTTTTATTTAACTTGTTAGTTTTATGGTTCAAATTTGTTTTTTAAATGCTTTCACGCCTTGCATTTCGATGATGTGACTTGAATAAAAAAGTGCTTAGGCAGCTGGGCGATTTGCAGTTAGGCGACTTGGTTGAGGTTAGGTGGCTGGATGCTTCTCGTGGTAGGCTGGAGACTGTTGAGGAGTTGCGTGAGGCTGGAGCTGCTGGGGCGGAAATTGACTTGCCAGTTACAAGCTATGGCGTTTACATTGGAGCCTTCGGAAAAATCGCTAAACACATCGTTCTTGTTGCAAGCCAGTGGCTCTTCGCGCAGGGTTATGGGCAGATTGACTGCACAATAATTCCCGTAGGCACTGTTGAGAACATTAGGGTTTTACTTCCTAAACTTATGGATGCGGAAAATGTGAGGGTTTGCCAGCAAGCTTTCATCCACGGCAGAGCCAGACGTTTAATGCGGAGGATAACAATCTTCGGGAATGAAGAATGAAGAACCCGATTAGGCAGGCTTTAACAAAAACTATTCGGACAACGCATAAGCGTAAGCAGATTGAGGTTAAGGTGGCTCCGAGCGAAAGGTTGCTTTATGCTGTTTACTTCAGCCTCGGCATGGTTGCATGCTTAACAGTGCTGGAAGCTGTGCACCTGATCGTTTTGGGCAAGTGGAACGCTGAAATTTTCAATGCCATTTCGCTGCTTGTGGGTAACATTACGGGCATTTTTTTGACGCAGAAAACGTAGGGGGTCTAGATTTTGGGAGGCAAAACCAGTCGCAAAATGATGATTTTTAAGCGTTTGGCTGAGCTTAAAGAAACCATTAAGGTGGATACGCAACGTATTCGTGGTAAAACCCTTAACAGCCTTCAAGAACTTTTCGATTTAGCCGTAGCCCTTGCAAAGGGCAAGGTTAAAACACAAAATGAAGAGGGCGTGCCAGTTAAGGTTACGCTCAAGCAGAGGCAGATGTGGGCTAGGGTTGCGGCTTACATTGCCCAAATCATGAATAGTGTGGCTTCAGGCTTTGACGAACGCCAAATAGATGTGCAGTTGGATGAGTTGGAGCGTTTGGTGAATGAAGCAAAGGCAAAGGGAAAGGCTGGAAAAACTGAAAGGCGAGATGCAGGCGCAGCAGGTGGAAATCCCAGCTAGCTTCGTGGAGTTCTGCCAAAAATTTCTGAAGTTGGAGCTAACGGAATATCAGCTTGAAGCTGCGAAGCTTTTAGACAAACATGATGATGTGGCTTTACGCTGGTGCAGGCAAAGCGGAAAAACCCATCTTATCGCTGCTTGGCTTCTACACTACGCCTTAACGCATCCTGCTTCGCACATTGCAGTTGTGGGACCAAGCTGGCGACAAACAATGATTCCCATAACAAAAATCAACTACTTCCTCACCAAAGTTCCAGGAAGACTTGTCGGTAAACCCCAGCGGACCATTGTGCGGCTTAAAAACGGAAGCATAATCCAAGCCTTTCCCAACGCGCCCCACAACCTGCGTGGTTTTACGCTCCATTGCGTCTACTGCGATGAAATGAACTTCATTCCAAATGATGAAGAAATGTTTGACGCCATAAGCTTCACTTTGGCAACCACAAACGGCAAGTTTATAGCAAGCAGCACGCCGTGGACTACTGATAGCGTTTTTTGGAAGCTTTTTCACGATAAGGCTTTTGAGCATTTTGGAAAAAGTCACGTAACCTACGAGCAGGCTAAAGAACCGAAAGGCCCCATCACTGAGGAGTGGCTTAACAAGAAGCGGAAAGAATATGAGGGTGACCCTTGGCGTTGGCGCCGCGAAATGCTTGCGGAATGGGCTGAAGACGAGAACGTTTGGCTTTCGCAATCGCTGATAACAAGCTGCATAGACCACATGCTTGAATACTGCCAATTTGAAGAAGCAGCAAAAGGCGAGTTTTACGCTGGGCTTGACTTGGGCAAATATCAGGACTACAGCGTCTTAACACTCGTTCAAATAGAAGATTCTTCTATAAAACTAATTCACATGCACCAGTTTCCCCTGCGAACGCCCTACGCAAGCGTGATAGGCTACGTTAAAACTCTATGCGACAGATGGCAAACAATAAACAAGGTTTATGTTGACATGAGTGGCGTTGGCGACTACATTGTTGAAGACATGGTGAATGCTGGAATAAGCGAGGCTGAAGGCGTAAAATTCACGCAAGAAACAAAGGAGAAGATGGCTCAATGGCTCAAACAGTGCATGGTCCAAAAAAAGCTTAAAATCCCATACGACTCCGATTTGATTGCAGAATTAAACATTGAACGTTTCGAGTTAACAAAAGATGGAAAAATTAGGTTTTCGCATCCCGAAGGCACCCATGATGACCGTTTCTGGAGCCTAGCCCTCGCAGTGGCTGCAACAAGACAAGAGGCTGAGGGAAAGCCTGACTCCTTCATCTTCTTTTAAACTTCTAATCTGAATCTTCTCAAATTTATTAAGAGGAACTACTATTCTATAATCAGTGGTGTTAATGACGAAGGTTGTGTACCTTGATGAGAATGACCGAAAACTCATTTTGGAAACTAAACAAAAGCTTGATGAGGTCACGAGGCTTATGGAAGAGCTTATGGAGACCGTTGAAATTCTAAGCGACCCAGAAATGATGAAAAACATTCGGGAAGGCCTCGAAGACATCAAGGCAGGAAGGGTTAAGGAGCTACACAGCCTTCTGAAGGAAGAAGCCCGTTGACATACGCGGTTCTCCTATCACACCAAGCTGAAAAATTCTATAAAAAACTGAAGAAAAACATCAGAGCTAGGGTTAGGGAAGCCTTAACAATCTTGGAGAGTCAACCCTACGCTGGAAAAAGGCTCCATGGAGAGCTAAGGCAAAACTACAGCATGCGGGTCGGAAAAATCAGAATAATCTACACGGTTTCAGAAAAAGACAAAACCATATACATAATTGCCATAGGACCAAGAAAAACAATTTACCAGTAATCGCATGTTAACATTTTAGTTTACATGTTCAGATTTTCTTTTATTTTTTGGCTTTAACAATGTTGTTGGTGTTGTTGAATTTGCCGAATTTCCATCAGAGCGTTAATGCAGAGCTTTACTTGTGGCTTTTAGAAGAGCAGAAAAAGCGTGATGCCCGCAGCATTCAAGATGTGATTCGTGAAATTCTGCGGGAGGCAAAAAGGAAGGCTGAGCGTCATGGTTAATTTTGGGGCTGCCTTGCAGAAGGTTCTCAGAAGGTTTGCTGTTGCCTCTGTGCCTGCAGATAGGACACAGGCTGAGATTCAACGTTACCACACGGGTTTAGGAGCGGAGTTCGGTCAACCCTTAACCCATGAGGCTATAACTTTTGCTGTGAGGCGTGAGCCAATCGCTTATTTGCTTACGTTTCATGTTGCCCATGACGTTTTTGACAACTGGTTTGAGGTTGAACCACTTGAAGAAGGTGTTGACAAGGAAAAGTTTAATGAGCAAGTGCAGAAAGTTTTGCTGTTGCTTAATGCTAAGGATGTTTTCACGCAGGCTTCAGTTTTCGAAAGAGCCTATGGCTGGTCCATTATTGTTATTGGCTACCAAGATAAAGCAGAAACACTGAAAGAGCCTATTAATAAGCCTGAGAAAATCGTTAACCTTCAAGCCTATGCGCCGACAATGATTACAGAAGTTAAAATAGAAGAGAACGAGGAAAGCGCCGGATTTGGCCTACCCCAACTTTACAAGGTTAGGATGGCTGAACGGCGAGAGGTTGAGGTTCACTGTTCCCGTGTTATTCATTTGGCAACCCGTCTTCTGGACAATCCATGGAAGGGCATGAGCGTTTTGGAGCCTGTTTGGGACGACTTGACTGTGATCCGCAACATTGCTTGGGGCATGGGGCAAACGCTTTACAGGTATGGCAGCGGCTTTCCAGTGGTAACGGTTAAAGGCGCAACTAGAGAGCAGTTGAGAGAGTGGGCTAGGGAGTGGGGTCCCCTTACGGCGCAGACAAGCCTCTTCAAGAGCGACAAGCAAGAAATAGAGTTTAAAGGCTTAGAGGGAAGAGCCTTAGACCCTGAGCCTTACTATAGCGCTATTATGGAGCGTATAAGTGCTGGTTCTGGCATTCCAAAACCCATGATTATCGGGGCGCAAGCTGGGCAGCTTGCTGGAAGCGAAGTGAACGAGCGTGAGTATTTCAAGCTGATTAGCGACTGTCAAAGCCGCTACGAACCCATGATAATGAGTTTAATCGATGACTTGATGAGGATGGGTCAGGTTCCAGATGTGCATTACCGTATTAAGTGGCTTGGCGGTTTTGAGATTAACCCGCGTGATAAGGCTGCTGCAGAGCTTGACAGAGTGAGAGCGTTGGCGCTTATGATGAATTGGATGACTGTTAACGAGATTAGGCAATTGGAAGGTTTGGAGCGGATTCCTGGAGGCGACGTGGTTTTAGGTTTGAGCAAGCTTCAAGGCTCAGTGTTCTCAAATAATGCTTCATTAACTTCAAGGCGGAAACTGCAACTAGAACGCAAGTTCGGCAAGCCTATTGACAAGCTGCTCGCTGACAGAATCGCTGCTGGACACAGCGTTAACAAAATATGCAGAGACTTAGGCATAAGCACACAAACGTTTTATTCGTGGATTGAAGAGTACGGGTTAAAACAGCGGTAACATTTTGGCTAATCAAAATAATAAGGCAGTCCATGTGCTTTTTCCATGGTGAATAAATGAATCCGTTCAATGTTGGTTTAGGAGTTCTTGCAGCCTTAATCTACGCTTTCCTTGGATATTCTGCACAAGACAAGCCTTTCAACTGGAAAAAGTTTCTGCGGACAGTTGCAGTCGGCGCATTCTCAGCCTTAGGCCTGGACATGGCTGGCTTAACCTTGGACGTTTACACGGCTTTGGTTGGTCCAACTGCAATCACGGTTTGGCTGCAGAAACTCATAGACACTGCAAAATCGCCCCAATAGAAATCTTGTAAGGAACTGGGTAACGCATGAGAATGTATGGGCTAAAATCTCTTGAGGCAGGCAAATTTGAGGTTGAAGAGGACGCTGAAACCCTTACTGTTCCAGCCGTCATCACACGGGAAGACGTTTACGACTATGACGGAATGCTTGTTTACGAGCCTGCTGAGGAAATAGAGGAAGCCACTTTAACTGCGGAGAACGCTTGGATAGTCGAAAATCATCCATCTGAGGTTATTCTAACAAAGGCTGAGGACATAAAGGGAACCGTTGCAAAAGCGGTTTTCGAGGAAGACCGAATAAAAGCGGATTTAACCTTCTACAAAGACCGTTGCAGTCCCCAATATTTGAATGACATAAAGAAGGGCAGAATCAAAAGCGTGAGCATAGGCTTCTTCTGGGAACTTGAACCGCGTAAAGGCGAGTTTAACGGTAAACACTACGATTATGTAATGCGAGGCATATTCATCGATCATGTGGCGGTTGGAAGCTGGACTGGAAGATGCAGCTACCCACTATGCGGGATAGGAATAGATGGAAAACTCAAAGGAGCTAATCCTTACCCAAACGAGCACTCTTGCAGGCTCAGAGACCCCGAAACGCTAGACATAGTAGGCAGCGGAGAACGCAAACACAACGGCAAAACCTACCGTGTCATTTTTGGCAAGCCAAAGGGCAAACCCGAAGCTGGCTCTGTTGAGCAGGCTTACCGCTATCCAGTTGAAACATGGAGTGAGGATGAGGCTCGCAACCACTGCCAAGACCATGGCGGAAACTTTGAAGCAGCCACTAAAGAGGAGGAAAGCGCAGGTTTGGCTCAAGATGAAAGTGAAAGAGAAAAGCTGCATGAGGCTGCAAAGCGCAGAGAAGAGAAGTATAGCATAAAATTCCGTGAAGGCAAAGGCAATTTAACTCCGCCAGAAGGTTATCCCACAGATGAGGATGATTATGGAGACCCTGTTAACTATGCTTATCCGCTTGTGCCAGAAGAAAGATGTAGAAACGCTTTAGCCCGCTGGGGGGCTTTCCGAGGGGAATATGAGCAAAGCGAGCGGAACGTAATCTACGAACGCATAGTAAAACGTGCACTTCAATATGGTATAAGTGTGCAATATAATCATGAACTGCCAGAAGCCAAAGCCTTACCGGAGTCTATTAAAAAACAAATGGAAGGCTACGACTCAGCAGACAGCATAATCGCCAAGGTAAGCGTCCTTGTTAAGCAGCTGAAAAGCATTGTATAAAGTATTGGTAACTGCATCTGTTGTCCGTATTTTTGCGTTTTTCTTTTGCTAGATAGCTGGGGCATTTCTGTTATGTAGTCATTGACGACGGTTGCCTATACTGTTTTGCCTTTTACTGCAGTCTAAAAAAGGTATTATTTGTAAGTGCTAACATCTTAAATAATAAGGGTTTCAGCTCAGTCAAAGCAATTATTATAACGCACGAATAAGTATATTCTTATGTTAACTCAAGATCGAAAAATAGAGGTTGAACCATAAATGCATGGTAATCAAATTGTTGAGAAGATTTTGAAGCTAAAAAACTGGAAAAAACTCAACATAACTCAAGAGATGGCCATAAAAGAAGGGCTTCTTGATTCTAGCAATAACCTTGTCGTAATTGCTCCCACATCCTCAGGCAAGACTGGAGTAGCCTTGTTAGCAACTTTGCAGGCACTGGAAGCGGGTAAACGGATTGTGTATTTAGTCCCGATGACACCACTTATATCTGAAAAAGAACAAGATTTTGGGGATATCTCAAACAACATCGCTGGTTCAAATTCATCACCATCCGATTGGGACAAAGCGGATATTGTCATCACAACATTTGAAGCTTTCTATAGGACCGCATTAGTATCCCCAACTCATGCTCAAGGGTTTGCCTTGGCTATTATCGATGAATTTCATGTTTTATATGATCATTTGCGAGGTTTCAACTTAGAGAAAGTAATCACAAGCTTGAAGGAGTTGGGTGTTAGAATAATCTGCCTATCGGCTACCTTTGAAGACAAGCAAGAAATTGCTGAGTGGTTAGATGCGAAGGTAGTTTTAGTTCCAGAGGATGCGAGGGAGGTCCAGCTAAAACACGACGAAATTGACCTCTCACATGTAAATCTTGCAAAACAAAACAACGAACTCTGTAAGAGACTTCTTGAGATGAAAAAAGAACCATATCTGGTATTCTGCACAACCAAAGATTCCACATCAGCAAGAGCTCGAGAAATGTGTTCTCTGTTGGACAAGATTTTGATCGATGAGGTAAAGTTACGCGAGGCCTTTGCGAAAAGGCTTTCTAGAAAGAAGTTAACAGCTCAGGAAGAGGAACTTCTTAAGTGCCTATTAAAAGGAGTTGGTTTTCATCATTCTGGACTTGACCAACGACTAAGATCCCTAGTAGAAGAGATGTTTGCAAACAAGGCAATCAAGTACTTGTTCGCAACAACCGGACTTGCATATGGTGTGAATTTTCCAGCCAAAACTGTTGTTCTTGCTGACACGTCTTTCTACGCCCCATCCACACCGAGCAAAAGAACCCCGATACCGATCTACATGTACTTACAAATGGCTGGTCGCGCTGGGAGGCCAGGCTTTGGCAATGAGGGATATGCATACGTTGTTAAGAAAAAAGGGCAAACTGATGTAACAAAGTATAGAAGCGGGGTAATAGAGAAAGCTGTCTCGGTTGTTGGAGAAGATGATTACTTTAGGAAAACCATTTTAGAATTAGTATATTCTGGACGTTGTAGAGACGACCAGATATTGGGTTTTTTCAAAAATACATTTTTCAATTTTCAATCCGAGAGACAAAAGGTCCAATTTGTACCTTTTAACCTTTTTGAGGTTCTAAAAGGTCATGTTCAATATCTCCACAGCAATGGTTTTATAGAAGCTGCAGGCGCGGCTGGATATAAACTCACCGGACTAGGAGAAGTGACCATCCGCTTTTTGTTCAATACATTTACTAACTATCCATTAGCGCCCTTCCTAGAGCTCAACAATATCCTTGAAAAAGAAAGAAAAATTAGGATGGATCTTAGCATCATTCACGATATATCGCGCTTATTTGAGGGCGCTTGTCTTAGTAAGTATCCGCGAGAGAAATCGGAAAAAATAGCTAGTTTCTATGAGAATATTGGAATACATGCCTCTGATCAAGGCAGCCCAGAATATTCAGCTTATGCTATCTATTATGGTTGGATGGAAAATCAAGAGTTGGCAGATATCGAGACTAACTATAAGGTATTCGCAAGCCAGTGTCCTCAGGTAGCAAAAGAGCTTTCTAGACTTCTAACAGTCTATGAAAAGCTCGCAACCAGGAAAGGCATAACCGTACCCGCGAATTTTAGGGATTTTAAAGACAGAGTTCGATTTGGCGTAACCGAAGAAGAACTTCCATTTAAAAGACTAAGGGGAGTTGGGCGAGGGAGTACTAGAAAAATAAAGATGTACTGTGATAACAATCTTAGAAGGCCTCCTTGGAACCTTAAGGGTTCTATTCTTGAAATCTTCATTCAAATCTACAAAAAAGATGGCGAGAACAGATTTGCGGAGATACTAAGATATGTCAAGGGTATTGGAAAAGGAAAGAAGCATGAGAAGATCGTGGACTTGGTTAGAAGTAAAGTGGGAAAAACATAGGAATGGTAAAATCGAAGCGAAGTATACAATAGAGCTTGAGCTCTCAAAACTCTCCACCGCTTTTTCGTGTGTGAAACTTCGTTCTTTTATTAAACCTTATCACCTAATGCACCAACATCCATTTTTTGCGCCGTTTCACTTAAGTGAAAATTTCTCCATGAAACTTTTGATTTGTCACAATGTAAAATCCATAGCGATTTTGGCGAATCAAAATTAAGTGAAATAATATTACGCTTTTGGGATGTGTTTTGTCGAGTGAAAAGTATGAGTGAAGAGGAAAATCAGTCAAAGGAAGACATTGAAGCTTTGAAGGCGAGAGTAGCTGAGTTGGAACCTCAGCTAAAGGCAAAGGACGAGCGCATTGCAGAGTTGGAAGCTGAAAACGAGAAGTTAAGGCAGACTATGAGTGAGGCGACGAAGACTTTGACGGCTTATGTTGAGAGGGAGAAGGAAACAGCAATCAAATCTATTCTTGAGAAGGCTAACCTTTGCGAAGAAGAGTTGAAGAAGCTGGATCTTGCGCAGCTTAAGCTCGTTCAGAAAAGCATTGACAGCGTTAAGGGCACGGTTAAGAACATTCGCAGTGCTGGAGTGGAAAGCAAAGGCGAGCCTGGGCTTACTGTTGGCGACCTTTACCATAAGGAGTGAGATAGGCTATGCCCTTTGTTAAACCTTCAAACGCTGTTCTGGTTGGTGGTGCACCCATTGTTGAGGAGCTTGTAACGGAAGGCACGAGCTGCAAGGCAAGATTGTTCGTTAAGAAGGGCACAGCAGACCATCAGGTTCAGCCAGCAGGAGACGGAGAGCAGAAACCTTTAGGCATTCTTGACCGCGAGAAGGACACGCCCATAGATACGGCTTTTCCTGCTGGAAAATCGGTGCGTGTGTTGAAGGCGCCGGCGGTTGTTGTAGCGGTTTTGGCAAGCGGAAACAATGTTGTCAAGGGCGCTCCATTAGTTTGTGCTGCTGGTGGGAAGTTGAAGGCTGCAGCTCTTATATCTGTTAGCGTGCCTGCAGGAGCTACTAACGTGACATCAACTGCTGCGCAACCTGACTTAACAGAGATTGGAAGCATTCCGCCCTACGGACCAATCGTGGCTTACGCTGAGGAAAGCGTTGACGCTTCTGCTGAAGATAAGCCCATTATGGTGAGGTTGGTGATTTAGAAATGGAGCCTTTACAGTTTGTTGGAAGAGCACAAGCGCCACTCATAGAGGAAGAGTGGAAGCAGCTTGACGAGGCTGTTGTGAAGGCTGCAAGACGCGTCTTAGTGGGCAGAAAAGTCTTGCCAGTCTATAACCTCGCTGATGTTGGCGTCATGGAAGTGCAGTGGGATGAGCTTACGGAGATGAGCCCGGCAACGATAAGCATGTATGGTGAAACACCAGTTGAAGATATTATTGTTTACACGCGGAAAAGCCTCATAGTGCCAATAATCCACAAAGACTTTCGCATACACTGGAGAGACATAATAGCGAGCAGACGCAAAGGCACACCTTTGGACACGGCTAATGCAGAAAGCGCAGCCTTACAAGTGGCCCAGCTTGAAGATGAGCTTATACTCACAGGCGAGTATGCTGGTAGTCCAAAGCTCGGGATACAGGGCTTAGCAACCGCTACGGGGCGCAACACGGTGGCAAGCACAGGAGCGTGGGCAACATCGCCTAATGCGGTGAACAGTGTTAAAGCAGCTATGGAAGAGCTTGTAGCCGACAACTTTTATGGGCCGTATGACTTGATTCTTCAGCCCTCAGCGTTTTTGGATGCGCACACCTTCATTGGGCAGACGGCAGTTATGCAGATAGACAAGATTAAGGAGTTGATAGGCGGGAAAGTTTATGTTACGCCTGCTTTGAAGGCTGCTGATGGTGGGACAGACAGCGCCTTGCTAATGGAGACGGGAGCGGAAAACGCTGATTTATGTGTGGCTCAGGACTTGAAAACTTTTTATGTGCAGTTGCGTGACATGAACCACTTCTTCAAGGTTTACGAGGCTGTGGTGCCAAGGATAAAGCGACCTGAAGCCATCTGCGAGATTACTGCTATAACGTAGGCGAGTTAGCCATGCCGAAATTCAAAATCGTTAAGGTGCACAGCTTCCGCATAGGCAACAAACGCTATGCGAAAGGCGAAACAATAGAGCTTTCAGAAGAGGACGCTGAACGCCTAAAAGGAGCAGATTTCCTAGAACCAGCGAAAGAGGAAAAAACGGAGAAAACGCCAAGAAAAAGCTAAAGCCAACCCAACCCTTCTTTTTCTCCTAATTTTCAAGCGTACATTCATTAAACACAATTTGAACACTTCATTTACTATAGATCAGTAATTAATGGTGTCAATAGGCGTTATATGGATTTCCATGCAATAAAGAAGGCGGAGGAGAAAGCGGTTGACGAGTTTAAAGCTCGGATAGCTAAGAAATTTAAACCACTCGATGAATTCACGCCAAAAGAATCAACTTAACTGCTTTGTTTTGCGGATCTCCCAAATGGGTCATGAAAACGGTAGTGAAAGAAGACTTAGACATTTTTATATCTATTAATCCTATGTAGTTATAGGTGAAATGTAGTTTGGAGAAGCGTTTCATAGAGTCTGTTAATTTTCCTTTTGGTTTGGTTAGTGAGGCTTCGGGTGTTGAGAAGGGTCCTGGTAGGCCGCCTTATTGGGAGATGGTTTTTTGGTGGACTCGTAAGCCTTTGATTTCTGCTAGGGCGATTATTGCTGGGTGTTTGTTGCCTGAGAATACGAATCCTGCGAATTTTTTGCGTTCGATTGGGATTGTTGTGAAGAAGCGGAGGGCTGATGGTAGGGCTGTTTTTGAGGTTACGCCTCATAGGGTTAAGCCTAAGCTTAGGTTTGATGGTGTTAAGTTGTTGGATCCTTTTGCGTGTTTTGGTTCTATTCCTTTGGAGGGTTTGAGGCTTGGTTTGGATGTTACTGCTTGTGATTTGTTGCCTGTTGGATATGTTTTTCTTAAGGCTGTTTTGGAGTATCCCGCTAAATATGGGAGTAAACTTGTTGAGGATGTTAAGAAGTGGGGTGAGTGGGTTACTGAGAGGCTTAGGGAAGACCCTTTGATAAAGGAGCTTTATGACGAAGATGTAGCAGTTTACATTGGCTCTTGGGAGGTGAAATGCCCAAGCTGCGGCAAATGGACGCCATTAGTGGGAAACTGGTGGCTTGCAAGGGTAAAAGGGGATGGAGGCTACAAGAGGCTTGCGTGGATGCAACCTAAGGTAGAAAGGGACCGAGTTGAAATAGAAGTTGTGGATTTAAACAAGATTCTCGGAGATGATGCAGTAAGGGAGGCAGAAGTTGAAGGCTCGATAATAAGGGCTGAGGGTAAAGAGTTTAGGGTTCCAGAAAGCAACATAGATAACCAAAGAAATCAAGCAATATGCCTAGTATGCAATCAGCCCATAAGGTTCATTGATCTTAATGATGGAAGACATGTAATAGAACCAGAAAATAGAAAAAATCAGCAACTACTTTTCTATGTTAAATACGCATTGTCCAAGTTTAATGAAGGTAATGAATCTCTGGCCAAGCATAGACTTCTAGTGAATGTGAAAATCAGAAAGAGATATCTGATTTTCGAAACTGCCATAAAGGAGGAAATAGAAAAACTCTACAAAGCATTTGAAAAAGTAAAAGAACTATCTAGTCAAGACGATCCAGATATTCCATATGAGAACATACAACCATATGGTGGCGCTACGTTAGGAGATGTTTACAAAATCTTCTACAAATTTAGAAATCTCTACAATCCTAGACAACTACTAACACTGGTTCGAATAGCCAAGCTCATAAGAGAAGCTGGACGATTGACGGAGGAAGAAAAAATCCAAGCAGGATTAAACCCAAAAGATGCGTTTAAATATGCTGAGGCGTTGGTAACATATTTGACAATATCTCTTCTGAAATTTGCTGATTATAACACTATACTCAATTTATGGAACCCTGGCTCATGGAGTTGGAATAAGGTTGCGCATACATTATCAATGCGAGGCATAGCTATGCAATGGAATTGGTGTGAAATTAATCCATCGGTTAAGTTGCCGTTATCCTACTATGGGACTTTGCAAAATACTATCGAAGGTCTCAAATACCTTTATGATTGTGTTCAGGGAAATGAACGGAATATAAAGATTTTTCAAGATGACGCAACAATTCTTGAAAAGATCGATTTAGAAGATGAGGTTGACCATATTATAACCGATCCACCGTATTACGACGATGTTCCGTACGCTGAACTTAGTGATTTCTATTACGTGTGGCTTAAGAGAAGTCTAAGCGATATTAAAGAGGGCAAGTTGGTTCCGAGATTTCTGCCTGAAGCTTTCTTCGAGAAAGTAGGAGAGCAGTGGGTTGAGATCTACACACAGTGGGAGAAGTATGCCTTGAGTGAGATTAGCCTATTCGTTCCTAGGCTCGGATCTAATGCTACCTTGGAGGAAAGTACCAAACACTTTCAGAGTCTACTTAACTCTTCATTTGCAACAATGGCTTCACGGCTCAAAGAAAATGGCCTTATTGTAACTTACTATGCTCACACAGACCCATATGCATGGAAGGCTTTACTCACGGCGGGATGGGAAGCTGCTGGCTTAAGAGTAACCAACGCTTTTCCGATAGCCACCGAATTTACTAAGAGTATCGTTGCTAGAGGTAGGCTTTCTATGGATACAAGCATTGTCGTTGTTTGGAGAAAAGGTTCCGAAGGAGCGATTGAAGCGCCAGACCTTTACGATCTAATGGTTGAAGAATCTGCGAATCGGGCAAGACAACTTTTGGAATTAGACGCTGTTGGTAGAGATTTGGTTGTAGGCACTCTCGCTGCAGCACTGGCAACTGCAACTAAATATCGAGAAGTCAGAGTTATGGGAAAAATAGACATTGGAGTACTAGTTGACAAATACGTATATCCAGCATCCTACCTAGGACTGGCAAAGGCTCTAGCGAGAAAAGCCGAACTTAAAGATGGCGTGAAAAGCTCTGATGGCATGTTTTATCTTCTTGTTAAATCAACACTCGCAGGAGCAAAGAAAAAGACTTTGGATAGCACGGATGCTAGGATATTTTCAATAGGGACCTCACTCGATCTAAACATAGCGTTGAAGACTTGGAGAATTTTAAAGTCTGGAGAAAAAGAAAGCGGCGCCAAAGTAGCTAAAGCTAAAACACTAACTCTAATGGAACCAGTATCTGCTGAAAGGTCCAAACTTGCGGAACTCTTAGAAACCAGAGGTCTCAGCCCAACGAACCCCGAAATCAGATGTACAGTGGATGCGCTGCATGTTTTAGAATACTTTGGTATTGTCTACCCAAGAGAAGAGTTCAAACGAAAACTGGAACAGCTAAAAGCAAACTACCCGGCCCACGTTGAAGACGCATTGACCATGGCAAGAATTATGGCTAAGGTATTACCACCAGAAGATATAGAAAAAAGTCTTTGCAGTAGAATTATAGAGCATCTAGAACCAATCACACCCAAACTAAGTAAATTTACCTCAAAAGAGGAGAAATAAAATGGGAATTAAAAGCCTATTAAAAGAAGGACTTTTCGAAATATGGAAAGACGTCTACGACGCAAGACTTGATGACAAAGCAGCACCAGACTTAAGCGACATACTAAGAGGCGAAGAAGAACCAATCTACTCCGACCCAGAAGAATTCTTCAAACGCACCTACATGACAAAATCCATGGAAGACCTAATAGAAGAAACAGCAGAAACCCTCAAAAACGGAAAAGGAGGCACCATATTCCTCCTCACATCACTCTTCGGAGGAGGCAAAACCCACACCCAAATATGCCTCCACCACGCCTTCACTAACCCAAATAAACTGAAAGCCATAAACGAAAAACTTTCAGCCAAAATCGCAGAAGCCGGAAAACCCTTAATAATAGTGATGGATGGAAGCAGAGCCGAACTTGTCCCACACCCAGACGAACCCTACAAAACAGAAGGCTTCACAATAAAGACCATATGGGGCATGCTAGCTTACAGACTCGGGGCCTACGCAAAAATAAAACATCTAGACGGCGAAAAAGCACCAGCACCAGACACCAACCTGATTAAAACCATTCTGTCCGAAGCAAAAGAGCCAGTCCTAATACTCATGGACGAAATAGTCCACTACGTATTCAATATGGATAAATCCAAACTTAGAGACTACGGACAAAAAGTCATCCTCTTCCTCGACTATTTGGCAAGAGCCATTGAAAGCTCACCAAAAACCGTCCTTGTTGCCTCAGTCCAAGCAGAATACAGACTAGTCGAAGGACAAAAAATGCTCCTCGAAGAAGAAGTCTTCAAAGGATATGCAGGCAAAATCCTAAGTGTACTAAGCAGAGAATCAACACGCATAGTGGTACCAGTCTCACCAGACGATGTGGTCAAAGTCCTCCAATGCAGAATATTCAAAAAAATACCAGAAAACGAAGCCACAAAAGCCAGAGACAAACTCCACGCAACCTACCGTCAAAGCCCAGAACTTTTCGGCGTCGAATCCGACTGGCAATACTCACCAGGCGAAGCCGGCAGAGTCGCAACAGCCAAAGACACATACCCCTTCCACCCAAAATACATAGAAGTACTACAAGAATTCGTCACAAGAAACAGAGATCTCCAAAAAACCAGAGACGCCATCAGAATAACAAGAAAAGTCATAAGAAGATTCCTAAAAGACAAAGGCGATGCAGACTACATTATGCCATGGCACATAGACCTCCGAGAAACCGACATAAGAAGCAGAGTCTTAACAGAAAGCCGAAGAGAATTCAGAGACGTAACAAACAGAGACATAGTCACCGAAGAAGGAAGACTAGGCTCAGTCAACGAATGCTCCAAACCACTACTAGCCCTCAAAATAGCAATCACAGTATTACTCAAAACATACACTTACGAAACATTCAAAGAACCCCTAAAAGTATTTCCAGACCTAAAAACCGTGGCATTAATGGTCTACGAACCAGAAACCTTTGCAACAGAAGAAATGCAGCCAGCAGACATACAAACAATCCTCAGCGAAATGCATGGAAGACTTCCACACTTCGCATCAGAAGGCGAACGCTACTGGTTCACACCCTTCCCCTCGGTAATAGAATACGTTGAGAAAAAAGCCCTTGAAAAGCTCCGAGGCCCAACACTCGAGCTCTACAGATCATTAAAGGTTCACACAAAAGGCATCTTAGTAAGAAAAGAAGGCAGAAAAGGAGTAGTGGAGCAAGGAGAAATATTCAACGAAAGAAACACAACCATCATTGGCTATGGAGACGACGTTTGGGGAGAAATAACCGTAGCAGACGGCCCATCCATGAAACTCGTCGTGCTCGTGAAACCCGAAGTAAGCGAAGAAGAAGCCCGCAAAATAATTTTAATGAAGGGAGAATCCGGCAGAAGAACATTCAGAAACACAGTAGCAGTCGTTTGTCCACCATCAGACTCAAACTTTGACACAATTCTCACCTATGTAGCCAGGGTTAAAGCAGCTGAAGAAATAATGGAAACATTAAGCGAGTATTACACAGACAAGGAAATAAGAGATCTTCAACAAGGAAAACTAAAAAAGTATATTCAAGACAACGGAAACCTCCTTGACCATCAACTTCTCGCAACCCTAACCAGAATAGCATACCCTGCAAAAGGAAAAACAGGCGACGAAATAAGATGGGTCACAACAACAGCCTCTTCATCAGTTATATCCCAAGTCGAAGCAGGACTCAAAGACCCAAGCACAGGACCAAAACTCAGAACAGACTTCACCTTCAACGACCTGACAGAATTCCTAAAACAAAACCAAAACTGGGACCTCACAGAGGGCGCAGAACGTCGTGAAATGAGAGAAATCATAAACGTTTTCTACACAGTCACATCAGCCCCATTCACAACACGCAACGCTATAGAACAAGCAGTAAAACGAGGACTAGAAACATTAGACATAGGCATCGAAACCGACGGAACACTCTACTGGAAACGCATAGGACCAGAAGACGGAGCGGACATGCCAACCGTAACATTAAAAGACACAGCTGAAACACTGCCCTATCAGTATGCTGCCGAAGCCCTAATGAAAAAACTTCTCGAAGAAAGCGGCGAAAAACGAGTAGGAAAAGAAGTTCACATAATTTGGTACGAGGTCGAAGTTGCAGGAAGAAAGACTAAACTTCAAGACCTTATTTTACAAAAAGGCTGGGAAAAAGTCCTAAAAGAAGGAATAATCCTTAAACAAGAACAAATAATAGAAAGAGGCTTCATAGTAAAAGTAACTCCAAGTACATTAAGTCTCAAACCCAAACAAGAAGCAAAAACCACAGTCACGGTAGAACCAGTCGAAGAATATCCTCTAGAGGTTAAGTTAAATGCTGACCGAGGAGAAATAAAACCAGCCGAAGGCGCTTTACCCCTCAAATCCACATGGACAATAGGCACGCTGGAGCCCGGAGAATATACATATACGGTAACAGCACAAGGGTCAAACGGAACAGCAGCAAGCACTGTTTTAACAGTTACAGTTGAAAGCCCAGAAATCGAAATAGAAGTTGAAAAGTTAGACAAAAGCCATATTGGAGCCAAACTTTTGCGTATAACACCCAAAAACTTGCTCTATTTAAATATGAGCCTAGACAAAACCTCGAAGCTCAACTTTAAAGCAGAAGCAGACGCAACAATAGCCTTCGGAGAAAATGTCCGCTTTTCAGGAAACAATATGGATATAAAACTTGCAGGTCTTTTTATTCAAAAGTTCAGTGACATCTTGAGAAGCCTTCCATCACTAGAAAAAGAAGCCAAAGTTACTAGTATCATAAGGCTTATCGAACCAGTTACACTTGACAGCTCAAAAATAACCGCCCTAACACCTTTATCAGAAAAAGTATCCTTCAGGCTAAGAGTTGAGAGACGTGACTGAACAACTAATAGAGCAAGAAACCAAACTTTCCTACATAGTAAGCTTCAGAGGAAAAGCTGCAATATTCGCGTGGTCTTCAACACCAGAACAGACACTAAAAAGCTCAGTAGACCTTAAAACAAAGACACGCCCTTCAGAGATCTTCTGGCTGGCAGAAAATCTAGGTTGCACACTAGGGCACAAAAAAATCTTCGCCTCAAATCTAGACATTTATAACAGGCTACTTATCTACGCATGCGTCAGACCAGCTATCAAAAATGTCGAAAAGGCTACAAATCTTGCAACGTTGGTTCTGGAGCTCAACAGTTATGACACACAATACTGGGCCTCAAGGTTCAGGGAACTTTGGTGGAAACATGGAAATTACAAACTCCTCTTGAAAGCTGTCAAAGCCTTTAAACTCTTTTTCAATCTAGAATAGGTAGGTCCCGAATGGAACTTAAAGAAGCTGTTGAAAATTTCCTAGCCTCTATCCTTAAAGAATTAAGCTTCCACCCTTTTATTTCACCCTACCTAAACACTTCTAGAGAAAACCCGCCTCAACACTATATACACCAGTGCGAAGTGGTCGCTAAACTAGCGCTAAGAAAACCAATTAGGGTGCTTATCGGAGATGAAATAGGCTTAGGAAAAACCATAACAGCCCTAAACGTAGCCAAGTATCTCGAAAACCTAAAAAGAGCAAGCAAAATACTGATAGTGGTTCCAAGAGTTTTAGTGGGACAATGGCGAAAAGAGCTATTACGAATAGGAATTCCAGCATCCAAAATCAGGCCCCTCGAAAGACACACTATCGATTTCTTGAAACTGCAAAATTTTCCAGAAGGCTACTATATAGCTTCTATGGATTTACTAAAAAAGGAAGAAAGAATAAGTGAAATAGTGAATGTTCCATGGGATTTAATTATAATCGATGAGGTTCACAAGTTTGGATATAAAACAAGAAGATTCTGGAAAATAGGAAAAATGCTTGTGGAGGCAGCTCCTCAAAGAAATGTTATGTTCCTATCCGCCACGCCACACAGAGGAGACCCCCATGACTATATTGCCAGATTACAACTTTTAGATCCCTACTTAACTGAAGGCTGGAGAAGTCTTGACAGGAGGCAATTTTACGAAACAACCCATGGAGCCATTCTGTACAGAAGAACAAAGGAAGACGTAAACAAAATTTACGAATGTAGAGAAATATTCCCTCCAGCTAGGTTCTATGCTGGCGTTATAACTGCCAGAGAAGATGAAGCAGAGTTTGTTAAACGCCTCGTTCAGTTTCTGCACAGCAAACTCGTAGAGTTTGCTTATGAAAAAAATCTGATAAGCGAGCGTGTCATACCTCTTCTTACAGTCCTTATATTCAAAAGAGCAGCATCAAGCCCTTTCGCAGCTATGACAACCCTTGAAAGACTGCTTGCCAAAAGAGCAGCACCAGAGCTTACAGACGAACTCGTAGATAACGTGAGAAGCTTCTTGGAAATAGGCTTCGAAGACTACGAGTACGTAGAAAAAGACCCTGAAGAAGTTTTCAATGACTTCCTCGATGCGACAGCTCCACTACTTAGCGAAAGAGATAAAGAAGAAATCAAGACGCTTCGAAACATGGCCAAGTCCATCATGGAAAAAGGAGACAGCAAGCTAAACGCCCTTACCTCATTGCTCCAAGACATAATAGCAGAAGAGCAATCAAAGGTCATCGTTTTCACAGAATACAAAGACACATTAAACTATCTTGTCCAGAATTTAGAAAGCAAGCACCCAGAATGGTCTGCCAACATTTTGAAACTAAGCTCTGACGAAACTAGAGATGAGACAATTTTCCAAAAGGTCAAAGATGCTTTCGAAACGAATCCAAAGGCAAGAATATTGATGGCGACCGACGTTGTAGCTGAAGGCGTAAATCTTCAAGTTGCCCACATCTTGGTCAACTATGAAATTCCATGGAGCCTAATAAAAGTTGAACAGAGAATAGGCAGAGTTTGGAGACTTGGACAGAAAAAAGAAGTTGAAACTTACACCCTGTTCATGAACAACATTGCAGATTTCACAGCTCTAAACTCGATGTATCAGAAGCTAATAAACCTGAAGAGAGCAGAACTAACCCCAAGACCTGTGACTGGTCAAGAAGTCCTACTCTACTCTGACGCCGAAGACTTGGCTAGAATTCCCCCCTCAATAGCTCTTGTCAAAGACGGAAAGAAGAAAAAATTCCTTAAAGTGACGGAAGCTAAAGCAATACTCACCTTTATAAGAGAAGATAGAGCCGGCTTGGAAAGACTCGTCGCATCAATAATAGCTGCAAGACAAGAAGTGGAAAAGGAATTAGCATCAAAAGGCGTACTCTACAAGCCTCGAACCCGGCAAGAAGTCGAACATACTATGGGACTAGTTGGTTTCAAGACGCCTTCAGAACTTTTTAACTCTTTAAAAGGCATTGTAAAAGCTTCTTCTGAAATCCTCAATTTTAAAGTGCTCGAAGCAGAAGACTATTTTAAAGTTGTCATAGGCTTGGAAATGCCAAAGACATTGAGCACGGTAGACGACGTATACGGGTTACTTTTGAAAGAAGATGTCAAAGAAAGAGCTACCAAGGGTCCAATAAGTTTAGTAGGCTACGGAGACAAAGAAGATGTCCTAATTCTCTTACCAATCGATTTAAAGGATAGGAAAAGCGGAGTAACACTCTACAGAGAACTTCTCGGAGTCTACGTAGAATGTGGCAAAATTTTACGCGGTTCCGAATTACTTAAAACTCTGTCTGAAGCGCTTTTTGGCTGCATTGGCACATTAAATGGAAACGGGCTACATTCAGAAATACCTGTCCCATTATTAGCAGATGTGATCGGGAGCCTTAGAAAACCAGCTTCCAGCTTATTAGAACCCTTACCCCATTACATGACTAGCCTCGAGAACCTCAACATAAGAAACTTGGATAAAACATGGCTTAGACTTGGAGACCTCGAGGTGGCTCTGTTGAAACCTTTAGGATATATCCGCTTTGTCAAAAAGCCAGAGCTACCTCTAGAAGAGCCATCAGAAGATGTTAAGAAAAAAGTCGAGGAAGAAGCCATCAGAATAGTGATAGAAAAGGAAAAAAGTGAAAACAGAATCCCTGAAAGAGTCTCAGAAACTGAACACTATGACGTAAGAAGCATTAGCCCATCAACCGGTGAAGTTAGACTCATAGAAGTAAAGGGGCATAATGGACCAGACATCTACGGCGAATTAACAGAAGATGAAGCCTGCATCGCAGAAAAGGAACATGAAAGATATTGGCTATACATAGTTTACAACCTCAAAAGCGGAAAGCCTAAACTTCTAATTTTTAGAGATCCACTTAACACTATGAACTGGAAAATGTTCGAAAAAGTTGAAAAGAGAAGAAGATATGTGTTTTGGCCCAAAAACTTCGAGAGGGTATAAAGCTGACTGAAATAAAAATTTTGGCTGGTTCCAGAAGCATTGGCGGAAATTTCGTCAGAATCGAAGATAAGGACAAAACACTGATTTTTGATCAAGGAATCCGTTTTGATATTATGGGTAGATACTACGCTGGTTTTGTTACCCCAAGAGGCGTAGCGGAACTTAGAGACCTAGGTATCTTGCCAAAACCTGAATGGTACGAAAATGCTCTCAGCATATACATCTCGCACATGCATTTGGATCATTTGGGAGCTTTATCTAACATCCCTGCTGAGACAGAAGCATATCTTCCAAACATATCAATTTATGAGGATATGGAAGAAAGATGGGCGGCTTCGCCTACATGGCTGGCGTTGGTACCTAGGAAGTACTATGTTGAACTTAAAGAATTGAAATCCATTGAAACTGACAAGAATGATGTGATGGCAATACCGGTATCCCATAGTGCATATCCTGCTTACGCTTTACTATTTTTTGGCAAAAATGAAACAATCCTTTACACAGGCGACTTTAGAGTTGATGGTTTTCTATCATCAGATGAATTTCACGAATTATATAAAGGCGAAAGCTTGCTTGATTTTCTGGGGCAGAATCGAGACATTAAAGTTGACACATTGATACTTGAGGGGACCAATATCGGTTCAAACAGACTCCCAATAGCACCTACAGAAGCAACAAACATTTTAAAAAGATTGATCTCAAGCCACAAACCAATAATAGCAACAATGCACGGCCTAGACTTAGAATATACTTACATCCTCATGAAACTTGCAGCAGAGCTTGACCTAAACTGTTACATCACATCGACTCAAACAGCAAAGCTCACGGAAAAAATCTTAAAACTGCCTTTAAAGCCCAAAGTCATCGAAGGTTATGTGGACTACCTAACAATAATGGAAAAAACAGCACTAGAAGACGCTGAGAAAGAATCTCTCTTTTTAGTCTCTTATAGAGAAATCATTGACTTCATGAAAGATTTGAGTACAACGAACAATCTTGTAAAAGACGCAGTGGCTATAATCTCTGAGCCAGAGCCTCAAATAGAAGAGGCCTCTGATTATGACGTGATAGCCAACTGGTTCCTGAAAATGGCAGTAGAGTCGTATAGAATTAGAGCCTCAGGACACTATTACCCATATCAACTTAAGACTATTCTAAACACGATAAAGCCAAAGAAAAGCATCAAAGTGATCCATACTGAAAGACCCGAGCTTTTCTATAACATATTAGAGCGCAGTAGATACATTTCGCCTAAGCAAATAAAAAAGAAAAAGAACAACTAGCAAGTTCTACGCAAGTTTTCAAAATAGGAATAAAACGCTTTTAAACTTAAACAAATAAAAATCAATAGACGTGATTGGCATGGCGAAATGTCCAAATTGCAAAAAAGAAAACCCCAAGCCGGCCAAAACATGGAAATATGGAAAATTCAAAGTCCAAGCCTACACATGCAACAACTGTAAAACACAATACAGAGAATACTACAACAAAAACGGAAAACACAGCTTCTCACTAAAACTCCAAAAAGGAAAAGGCTACATCAGAGCCTAAACAAAACTAGCTATTAATAGAAGAGCCTTGCGCCTTCTAACGCCCTACTTGTTGCTTCATGCTCAAGGTTAAGCGTCTTGCCGATTAAAAGCCGCCTATGAAGTGCAAGAGATGACGTTAATTGGGTGGAGAAGAACTAACCTATGAAAAAATAAGGGATTTGGCCTTAAAACTTTATTTCGCAAAAGCTCCAAGATGGGCTACCTTGCCCTCTGATGAAGACTTGAAAATAAAGGGATACTGGACAAAAGCCCGGCTCATATTGATGGGTAAAAGGGAGACGCCAAAATACATTAGTAAAGCCTTCTACTCCAGCTTGGCTCACCTAGAAAGACTTAAGGAGCTGCTGGAGTGGGCGAAAATGGACGATGAACTCCAAAAATGTCTTAAGCACGATGCGCTTACAAAGGTCCAACGCCTAATAAAAGAAGAGAGCAAAGAAAAGTACGGCGTCGGACCGAAACTTGCGAGCGAATACGCGAAAATAATCCTTGCCAGATTAAAAGCAAAAGAAAAAATCTATACCAAATGGGGTTTTCTTTAATTATCTCCTACAACTCACACTCTCAACTTTATACATTTGGCACATTAGTTCAGAGACTCGTTAACTAACCCCTAGCTTAAACACTGATTAAGTTTTTGCTCTTGTTCAACCACTAGTCGCTCAATTTCCGTTTTCTTTTTAAACTTAATGTTCAAAACTTCTTATAATGTTGTTTTTACCATTTAACACTTGATATTGATGAGGAAGAGAAAGTCTGGTCCTGAAAACCTTTTTGTCTCCACATCAGAGGAAATTTTAATCGCTTTGTTAGACGGCGATCTCAGCTGCGGAAAGCTAGCTGAACGTGTGGGAATAACCGAGCAGCATTTAAGCCGGCTTTTGCCAAGGCTTGAGGATCATCAACTCATCTACAGTAAGTATCCGAAAATGCAGAGAATAAACCGCTTAACGCCTAAGGGTAGGCTTGTGGCTTTGCTGGCCTTGGAAAAGAAAAGAGCTCTAGAGAAAATGAAGGTTTCCGAGGAGCAAGTTCAAGAGTTAAAGGTTTGGGCTGGCGAAGACATCAAAAGAAGGCGATGAGTATGGCGAATGTTACGGCAGACCACGTAAGGAAACGTTTAGGTTTAACACCCGCAGACATCAAAGACGAGGATGTCATGGCTTTCGTCGCCGAAGCAGCAGCATGGCTCAGCAGCGAAATCGACAGAACCCTCAACTACTCAGATTGCACAGAAGCAGAAGCTAACGCCATCCGAAATCTTGCAGCCATCTACTGCTACTGCTATGTTACCGGCGGAGTAGCCGTAGGCTTAGACTTCAGCGTAGGCGACTTGCGTGTTTCAGAAGCAACCACAAAACAGATAGCCTTCCTAAAAGAGCAGGTTGAACGCTTCATAACCCGAGAAGCAGCATTTCTGCCGGTCACAAGCGAATAAAGACGAATGTCTTGAAGTAAGCAATTGCAAAACTTTCTATTTTTGCAGTTCCTTACTATCTGCTCATGCACTGCACTTCTAAACTAACATGTTCAAATTTTGTTTTAAGCAAGCCTTCACGCTTATTTTTCAGATGAAAATTGGCAAATGTCCCTGAAGCTTACTACCAATTCATTATGCACTATGCCCCCTACTTCTATGTCATAGCCACAGCAATGGCTCAGGACCCGCCTGCTGGACAGAAAAACGTTACACTTACGGATAGCTCAAAATTTCAAGTCGGTTATCCCGTTGAGATTAAGGATGACGCTCACGCTGAATGGAACCAAGTTGCATCTATAAACGGCAATATCTTAACTATGGAGAATAATCTGCAACATACTTACTATGTTAACAAGAACGGTAGAGTCGAAGGCCCAGACCCAGCTTATGGAAGAGGAGCCTTTCCAGCAGCCTTCGCAATAGATTTTCTCTATGAGGCTTACAGTGATAAACAGTTTGAAAGTCGCAAAACAGAAATCTTGAACAAAATTGTTGAGCTTGCAGACTTTATTCTTACTCAGCAATGCACCATTAATACCAAGAAGGCCTATGGCGGATTCAAGAACAGCGAAGCTGGAACAGAATATTGGAGCATCGATGCTGGAAGATGTATTCCTCCGCTTTTGAAAGCTTACAAATTGACCGCCAATGCGACTTACCTGGACCGAGCAAAGCTTGCTGGAGCCACTTTCCTTTACAACATGCAACATGAGCCTGAAGCCTTGGGCGTGCATGACAAATATTATGGCGGTTTCGCTCGCTATGTGGACATTAACGACAACTGGAGTCAACCCATGAATGCAGAGGACCTTTACGATTTTATCGGCTTAAAAATGCTTTGCGACTATGACCCAGACAACAAAAGCATCTATGAAACGATGATGGCTGATGCTGCTGCGTTTTTGCGTGAAGGCTTCGAGCAGCTTTACTTGTGGTTTGACCCTAAACCTTTCGGTGATGGAAAATGGCATCGTGTAGGCATAAACGAAACAGAAGTTTACGATGACCCAATCAGCTTCGCACTGCTTGGACTTTACACCTATGAAGGTTGGAGCCTCACATGCCAAAGAGTCTACAACTTCATCCAGACAATAAGGGCTTCAGCACAATATCCAGCTTATCACCCAGCCATCTGCTGGACAGGCTACATTGACGTTGTTACAAGGTTTCCCGCTTGCCCTTACTATGATGCTGTTACAAGCGGAATCCTCTGGAATATCCGCGCTGCGCATGACAAGCCAAGCTTAGCCTTCTCTATGCAAATCATCGAGAAATACCAAGAACAGTTCATGTATTGGGGTCCAAAGTTTGAGGATTATTCTCCTATAACTGAGCAGAAAGCTATGGCTAACGTGAGTTGGCTTGCACTTCTTTTCCTAAACTACGAGGAGCCAGTTACACCATTTACACGAATTTTGAAGAGTAAAGGCGAAAACGTGCTTCTCTATCCGATAAGAGCCGCTGTAGACAAGGTTACTTACAGCGAACCTCTAGACATCAAAGCTATTGTCAGCCCGACAAGGGTTGAGGAGATTTTCATTGAGCCAGGCTACATGGTGAACGATTACATCACGGTTTACACCTTCGCACCATTGAGGCAGCATGACAAGATTAGGCGGAAAGGCGAGGACTACGAGGTTTTGGGCGTTCAAGCTTTCGACTTTGCTGGCGAAACAGCCTATTTCAATGCGAATTGTAGGAGGCTGATAGGCGGATGAGCGAGATAGAGGACCCAGTTACCACCGTGATTAGGCTTCTCAGCAAGAACGTGCGAGTAGTCAAGGAAGACAACGCAATTGCAAACATCCATGTCAGCAAAGAGTGGTATGATCGTGAACTGTTCAAAAATTACGACGGACAAATAACCGTGGGCTTAGGCGAGAGCAAAGACACAAAAGTTGAGATGTCCGGAAGGATACGCAGGCGTTTAGGCACTTTAAGGGTTAACGTGTGGGCTACAGACAGACCAGCAACTTCAGACCCTGGAAGGCTTATGCGCCAAAAAATGGTGGAAGAGATAAACCGCATTGTCCGCCAAAACCGCAACAAGCCAAATGTGATAGAGTATAATTTTGCTGGTTTAGGCTATCCTGAAGGTGACCCGCATAAGGCTTTCCAATGTGGGCTGGGTTCGGAACCCAGTCCTATAGCTGCAGTTTGGACGGAGTTAACTAATGAGGAGTATCAGAAAATCTGGTATAGTGATGACATTCGCTATAGCAAAAGCCATAGTGTTAACGGCGAATATGCGTTTATGCTTTTCCGCTTCAAGATTGAAAGCAGAGAGCAGGCTGTTAAGAAAATTGTTTTGGCGTTTGAAGGTTATGGGGCAGCTCCAGCAGGTAATGGCGTTACGATAAAGGTTTGGAATCATGTTTCTGAGGCTTGGGAGCAAGCTCAAACGGGCACTGGTGGAGCAGATGAAACGTTAACTATCACTTTGACTTTAAATATTGTTAACTTTATCGACGCTAATGGTTATGTTTGGCTTCTTGCCAAGACCACAAATCCGAGTGATGGCACAACTCCAGCGGTTCTCTATTGCGATTATGCAAGCTGCACAGTAACCGTAAACGGCATCACATATCTGGATATTGTTAGTTTCCGTGATGTTGACCGTGTTGATGTTAAGCCCTTCATTTTCAGAACTGAGTTTACGCTTAAAAGTTGGATGTTTGAGGATGTTGGAGGTGTTTTCTAAAATCATAGTCATGAAATCATGACAAAAAGGAGTGTGAAAGAAGATGGTTGACACGTATGGTGCGCATGAATGCCGTGTGTATTTCGTTCAGGAAACAGTCTATGGCGAGACGCCTGCGAATCCTTCAATGGTTGGCATAAACACTGAAGGTGTAGAGCCAAGCTTGGATCCTGGGCTGCTAAAAATTCGAGGCGTAGGCTCAAGAGACTTGCAGAGCATAACAAAGGGCTTGCGAAGGGTGCATTTGAAGATTCCTTCGGTTTTGACAAGTGAGTCGCCAATAGCGTTTATCCAGCATGCTCAGACGCTTAACAGCTTAAGCATTCAAGTGATTTACTACAAAGGTTTGTTCTCAAACCCCAGCGATGTTATCAGCTTCCTCTACAAGGGTTGCAGAATTAACAAGTTGGAAGTTGAATGCAGCGTTGAGGATACTATGCGAGCTTCAGTGGAATGCATCGGACAGGATGTTGCAGTTGGCACAGCAAAAATTGCAGGAGCCACATACGGAGATTATGCTGGAGCTGTTCCCTACAGTGAGAGCTATGTTAAAAGAGGAGCAGGAGACGGTTCAGGTCTAACCGATCTGGAAAGGGTAACAGACTGGAAGTTTAGCATTGAGAATAACCTTAAGCCTGTAACAGTCATCAAAACCACAAACGCCCACTTAATCAAGTATCTCCCAGCTCGCCACCGCGATCTAAGCGGCGAATTAACCTTCGAGTTTGAAAGCAAGGCAGAGTTTGAAGACGTCATAAACGATGCTGAGTTCAGCCTAAAATTCGGGCTTGGCGGAACAAACAGCGCCCTATTCAAATATTGCAAGTGGGAAGATGTTAGCACGCCAACAAAGATTGAAGACCTTGTAAGTCTGAAGGCGAAGTTTGTTGCAAGAGACATTTGGATAAGTTGAGGCGGTTAAAAATGGCTGAGGTCAGCGTTTTGGAGTATTTTGGTCGTGAGGCTGAACTGCGTAAAAAATGGATGCTTATGTGGGAAAGCCTTGGACATCGCATTTTAAAGATGCCAAAGTGGATGCAGGAAATCGTGCTTGAAGACATCAACACAGCCATACGAAACCGAATAGCGATTATGGAGATGATTCAAAATGCGAAAAGAAACCATTGAAATCGGAGACGAATACGGCGAGGAATACAGGGGACGCTACGTTTTTCAAGAGATAACATGGGCTAAGCGTAGCCGAATAATTCAGAAGCACACGAAATACAGCCAATTGACTGGGCAGGTTCAAAGCAGCGATTACGTGGCTATCCAAGCGGAAACGATAATGGCAAGCCTTAAGGAGCAGCCAGAACACAAGCCGATAACTATTGAAAAGCTTCTAAGCGAAGAAAACGGAGTTCCAATAGGCTTAGGTGAATTGTTCAGCAGAATAGTCAACAGGCTTAACAGCCTAAGTGTTGAGGAGACACGTTTTTTGTCAGAGCAATCCGCAGAGGAAAGCCGCATCCAGCAGTCACAGAGTATAGGCTCTGCAAAGAGTTCGGATGGACCATCACGGAACTACGAAGGCAACCAGCCAAAACCATCAGCCAATTCCTAATAATCCTAAACGAGGTGGACAAGCAAACGGCTGAGGAAATGGAAAAGGCGAAGCGGGAGGCAAAACTGCGATGAGCATTGAGGTAAAATGTGATGTTAAAGGCATTGAAGAGTTTCAACAGGCTATGCGTAATTTTGACTCTGGCATTCAAAAGCATGTGCATAGGCTTTTGGCAAGTTGGGCTGCAGACGTTAAAGCCTCAGCTCGACAGCTTGTTCCAGTCAGAACAGGACATTTACGGCAAAGCATCTACGCAGAAGTCAGGGAATGGGTTGTTCGCATTGGCGCTGAAGCAACCTACGCAATGTTTGTTGAGTTTGGCACAAGGCGAATGCAAGCAAGACCCTACCTTTACCCAGCAATCCAAATGTATCTTCCACAACTTGAAGAGATAATCCGAGACTCTATTGAACAAGCGAAAGCGGAGGCTGGTTTTAAATGAGCTTTAATGAGTTAGCAATAACCATAACAGCTTACAACGAGGCAAGCGGCGAATTTCACAAAATAGCTTCAGACGCTACGGTTATGGGAGAAGGCGTAAGGGCTTCTGCAAGCGGGTTCACAGAGCTTAAAACCCAAGCTGAAGCCACAACCATTAGCCTTCGCACCGTTGCCACAGCTTTTGGAAGCATAGCACACATGGGCACGGCAATAATCAGCATCGCAGGAGATATGGGCATTGTTGATAAGGAAACAGCAAAATGGGCAAGGACGTTAATGGCTGTCTTTACCCTCGTAAGTGCTTACATCCGTTTACAACATTACATGACTGTTTTAACTACTGGACACACGGCAGCCGTAGCCATAAACACAACAGCCCAGTCAGCAAACGCTTCAAGCAGCATTGCTGTAGCAGTAGCCCACAAAATTAAGGCTGCAGCCACATGGCTGGCTGTTTCAGCTCAAAACGCTTTGAATATTTCACACGCCACCTTTTTGGCTTTAACTGGGATAGGAATCGGGGTTATTATTGCTACAGCCGCTGCCATGGCTTATTTTGCTTCGCAAATGAACGCGGCAACGGATTCAGTTAAGGAGTATAACGAAGCGGTTGCTGAAACGCCAACACGCACCCGCTCGATTACTCGGGCTGGAGAAGAGGAGCTTTACCGCAGAGGTGTTGAGCCATGAGCGTTGAAATTCCAAAGATGGCTATAGCCTTCGGACAGTATGGTATTCCGCAAACTGATGTAATCGAGTGCCGTGTGCATTTAGGCTGCACAAGAGAGGTTAGCAGCTTCGAATTGCTTTTGCAAAATTGGAACGGAAAATATAGCCCAAACGGTTCTGTTCCGCTTGCTGTTGGCATGGACGGACACATAGACATTGGCAGAGGCTCTAATATTCCGCAGATTATCACTTGCAGAATTGAAAGCATAAAGCGTGAGTCAACGGCAACTGAGCACTACGTTCGTGTTAGCGGGAGATGCTGGGGTGAGCGCCTTTTCCGTAGAACGGTGACAAAAACTTACGAAAACAAGAAGGGTGAAGAGATAGTCAAAGACTTGCTTGATTATTATGTTGGTTTAAGCCATGTCAGAGACGGAACAGAGCTTGTTGAAGCTACCGATACAACCTATACAAAATTGGAATATGAAAACACGCCTGTCTGGGACATAATCAAATACATTGCGGAGTCCGCAGACAAACAAGGCGTTATAGGCTTTGACTTTCGTGTAACTCCAGACGGCAAATTCGAGTTTTTCCCGAAAAACAGCAAAACCTCGCCTGTAAGCCTAAGCGAGAAAATTGAGGAAAGCGAATACGCAAAGAAAATTGAGCGCATAAGGAATAGAATTACTGTCTATGGCGTTGCTGAAAAGCCTTTTCCTTTGGATAAGGATGGGCAACCTTACAGCGATACGCTTACTGAAGATTTGACGAAAAGTCAAGGGACAGGGTGGAACGGGTCAGATGAGCTGATACATCCAGTTTATGGTAAATGGACTGTTTTAACTGGCAGCACAAACTTGGATTTAGACACGAGCATCAGGTATGCTGGAAACAAAAGCGTCAAGGTAATTGAATATGGCTACATGTATTACACGGATGTCGGCTTCCAATTTAACTCTGGCAAAGAAGTTAATGCAGACGAATTTCCCCAAGTTATTTTCGCAATTTACATAGATGATGCTCACCATCAGACTGGCTATTTCCGTGCACAAGACATCAATAACAAATACGCAAGTAAACGTTTGAGCTTCACAAAGCAGAATGAGTGGGAGAAAATAATTATTCCATGGGGAAGCCAGAACGCCGAGCGTTGGGACTGGATAGACGCTGGGTTTGACTGGACAAAGATTAAGGCTGTAGACATAGGTGTTGACCAAAAATACGCCAGCAGCGGCGTCTGGCGCATCGACATGTTCCATTTCGGCTATGGAAAATGGAAAAGCATTCAGGAAGACACAAACAGCCAAAACGCCTATGGATTGCGTGAATTGGTTGAAGTCGATGAGGAGCTTTGCAGCGATAACAGCTGCGAAAGAAGAGCAAAAGCCTTACTAAGCCACTTAAAAGACCCAGCGGAATATTTAACAATAAAAAGCACAGTCCTTGACTATGGCAATACTCCACTTTTGCCTGGAGACAAAATCCATGTGGCATTGCCAAACGAGAACGTGGATAGCGACTTCCGCATCGAATCTGTGGAATATCATGTTGACGCTAAAACACAAACGCTTGAAGTAAGCCTTGAGTTGGGCAAGGCTCCGCCTTTATTGGCTGATTATCTTTATGGCTTAAGGTCAACAACGGTTACGGTTGAAAAGCTTGCCAGAACAAAGCTTGGAAGGTTCAAAATTCCAACTATGGCTGGTGCAGGCGTAGGCGTTCACGCTCGTGGGCATGAAGCGGGTGATGAGGCGGGAGATCAGTGGCCTAACCTTGGCACGGGCGGTTGGGACCGCATAACTGGGTGGATTTCGCCTAAACACATTGGTCCTTTCAGTGACACAGTAGACATTATTCGTTTCAGAACAAAAAACAAGGCTGGTTCAGCGGTTTTAGATCACTTGTTTATTCCAAGTGACAATGAGCATGGAGTTTTTGGGCGTGAAACAGAGCATTGGAAGGAACTGCACAGCAAATTCCTCGTGCTTTATCATGGTTTACAAGCCCCTTATGGAGACCTGCGCATTAAGGTTCAAGGCGAAGCTAATCCAAAGGCAAGGCTTACGGAAGAGCTTTTAGAGTTTGGTCCTGGAGGCGATTTGGCAGCAGACGTTTATCTCAAACGTGTAGGCGACAATGCTCTTGAGCTTAAAGCACAATATCTTAAACCCCAAGCTGACAACATCCTCGAGTTAGGCTCACCCACGGGACCGAAGAGAATAGCCAAGATTTATGCAAGCAGCTTCCTTCTACCCACCGATGGTTTTCTGCATATCATGGTTTACGGAGAAGACAACCCTAAGGCAAGGCTTACACAAGACGCTTTGTCTTTCGGTGCTGGTGGCGCATCAGCTCCAGACACTTGGCTTAAACGCTTGGCAGCAAACGACTTTGAAGTTTCAGCCGACATTCTGCCAGATTCCGATAACGCAAGAGAACTCGGCTTGGGTGGAGCATCGCCTAAAAGATGGAAGAACATCTACGCCGTAAACATAACTGTCAGCAACATGCTCTTCAACTTTCACCTTATTCCAGACGCAGACAACACATACGACCTCGGAGAAAATGCGACGCCTAAACGTTGGCGAGACCTTTTCCTCGCTGGAAAACTGATGGTTGGCGGATACATCGTTATTACAGCAGACCGTGTATTACAGAACGTAACTGCAGATGCAGCAATAATCACAAGCGGACAATTCCCATTAGCAAGGCTTCCCAGAGGCACAAGCGGTTATGTGCTTGAAGCTCAAGGCTCAGCCTATGACCCAATGTATGTTAACCCAAACGGGCGTTATACGCCAGCAAGCCATAACCACGCTGCAGGCGACATAACAAGCGGAGTTTTCGCAGAAGCTCGCATACCAACAGTTTTCGCAAACGCCAGAACCTTCAACGGCGGAATAACAATGGGCGCAGCATTAAACATGAACAGCCAAAGCATCCAAAACCTTGCTTCGCTTAATCAAGCTATGCCACCAGCAGCAGACCAAGGAGCAGTTGGCACAACAAGCCAATACTGGAACTGCATAGCTGGAAACTCTGTGTGGTATAAGGCTCTCGGACAGTTTGATGCCTTAGACGATTTGGCTTTGATAAAGAAAATAAGAAGCAACGGAAAAGTGGACAAACGAGGCATAGCTCTTGCTGATCCTGAAAGCCTTCCAGAACAAGTAACGGAAAACGGCTTAATCAATGCTGGAGCCTTAATGGGCTTGCTCATCGGCGCAGTAAAGCAGCTTGTTGCAAAAGTTGAATCACTTGAAAATGAATTGCAAAAGGCTAAAAGGGGCTTGGCTGCTTGAGCGGAAAAGAGAGGCTTAGAAAACTGAGGGAGAAGCTTCAGAAACGCAAGGCAACAGGCATAACAAGATGAGAAAACGAGAATTTTTCCGCATACGCCAATACGCTCGAAAATTTGACCGTGAAACAGGCAAATTCATCATCAACATAAGCTATGAAACTGCTGCCCCAGAGCCAACCGAAAGAGTTGTAGGCGTGGCTGAAGGCTTCGGTCTTGGGCTTGACCAATGGGAAAAGTTCATAATTTACGACAATGTAGAGCTGAAGATAAGCCCAAAAGACATTGTTTACATCACGGGCGATAGTGGAAGCGGGAAAAGCGTTTTGCTTAAGGCTTTGGAGAAGGACATCCGCAGAGACATGCAATTAAGCACAATCAACATTGCGGATATTCAGCCACCGCTTGGTAAACCCTTAATCGAAACTGTTGGCGCAAGCCTGGAGGAAGGCTTAGAACTGTTAAGCAGAGTTGGGCTTAATGATGCTTTCCTTTTCTTACGCACATACGAGCAACTGAGCGACGGCCAGAAATACCGCTACAAAATCGCAAAAATGATTGAAAGCCAAGCTCAGTTTTGGATAATGGACGAGTTTGCAGCTACACTTGACAGAGACACAGCCAAAATCGTAGCCTACAACCTTCAAAAGCTTGCCAGACAACAAGGCAAAGCAGTTTTAGCAGCAACAACCCACACAGACTTATTCGAGGACCTAAACCCTTCAGTTTATATCTATAAAAAATTCGGCAAAGAAATAGATATCCGCTACTATCCTAACGAGCCAGCCAAAGAATGCAGCCTTATAAAGGAAATACAAATCGTGGAAGGCACAACCGAGGAATGGCGTAAGCTTGCAGGTTTCCACTACAGAAGCCACAAGATAGCTGCACCACGAAAAATCTTCTGTTTGAAACGTGGAGAAGAGCTGTGCGGAGTAATAGTTTACTGCTATCCGCCACCCACATGCTTTGGACGAAAACTTGTCTTACCAAAAATGTCAATGAAAGAACTGAACAGAAAGTTGAGCATAATCACCCGAGTAGTTGTGCATCCAAAATACCGCACGATAGGTTTAGGCATGAAACTTGTCATGGAAACATTGCCGTTGGCTGGAACTGAATACGTGGAAATGCCAGCAGTCATGGCAAAATACAATCCCTTCGCAGAAAAAGCAGGAATGCAAAAAATAGCTGAACAACTACCACCAAAAGAAGCCCTAAAAATTGCCGAAGCCCTACAAAAACATGGTTTCAGCATTCATTTACTTAGCAGTGAAAAATACGTTTTAAACAAACTTCAAACCCTTAACAACAAACAAATAGCAACAATAAAAGAAGCTTTCATCAAATACAGTCATGCACGCTTCATGAAATACTTCTTTCCTCACCAGCTATTTGGGAAAAGGGAAGCATACACACAAGAAATAACAAAAGTAAGCCTTGAAAGACTTGCACGTTTGATAAAGGTCTGCGGCTTCCTAATGCAAACTAAAGCTTACCTTTTCTGGAGTAAAGGATAATATGCTCTAATATTATTGTAGGGCAAAACTAAAAAATTAATCAAACATTTATTATATTAAACGACTGTGCCTTTGTGTGAGTGCCCCAATTTCCCTTGAGAGGTTGTAGCATGTCTGACCAAGATTTGACATTTGAAAGAAGATTTAAGAACTGGAGCCGTGACCATCCCAGACAATGGACGGTAGCAACTGACACAACTGGTATAACCGGATTTATTTCTGCTCAAATAGATCGGGTTGTGGAAACGCAAATCAAAACAGCAGATGAAATTATTATTAGTCAAGAACGCATAAGGAGCGAAATCGACCAAGCCACCTTAGGAATTGAGAGAGTTGCTGATGGATTGGAAAGTCTTAACGCCACATTTGAGTGGGGCTTCTCAGAGCTCGTGTGGCAACTTGAGGAGCAAAGAGAAATACTTCGAGATATTCTGCGGGTATTGCAGGCTCCGCTGGACACTCAAGCTAAGGAGTTAAAGAAGAGAGCGGAATATGCTTATAGAAACGGTTGGTTTGATGATGCGCTGGAAGACTTTTTAGAGTCGGAGAAGAAAAATCGATATGATTTTACAATTCATCAAAACTTAGGAAACATCTATTTCTTCGAAAAGAAAAATCCAAAAAAAGCATTAGAATATTATGAAAAGGCTGCAAAGTATGCTACTCCTAAGTCTCCTTATCATGCGAGTATTGCTTTGCTTCATGTTGGTTTAATAAGATACCTTCAAGGCAACTTTCAAAAAGCTTATGAAGCAACATTAAAAGCGTTAGAGCTATCCTCACAGCTCTACGAAGCCCATTATCAACATGCACAGTATTGTGCAAATTTGCGGAAATACGCTGAAGCAGTTGAACATCTTAAAATAGCCATTAAAGGAGATAGATACTATTGTGTAAAAGCTGATTCAGAGAAAGATTTTGATGTAATGAAAGACCATTTGATATCCCTTTTTAAAGAGTTAAGAGAAGAGGCTTGTGATTGGGCAGAAAAAGAGATGGAAAAGGCAAAAGAACTAATTAAGGATGCTAAATCCTACGGCGTTCCCAATGAATCAATCGCAGTAGCTAAAAATAAATTAAATGAGGCGGATGCCCTCTTTAAAAGAGACAGCTATTTTGATTACCTTGATGCATACCATAATGCAATGGAAGCCCAAAATTTAGTTTTGGAATCATCAGTTAAATTTCTCTCTGATCAAATTGAAAAGATAACAGAAGAATATAATAACAATATTCAGAAATGTAGAAAAAAGGCAGAGTCAGATTGTGATAAAATCGAGATTGTAAGTACTTGGTTCTTCGTTTTTCCTGGCATATTTACGATCCTTTTCACCGTCCTTACATATTTCAATACTCATAATGCCCTCTCAACTATAGGCGTGTTTGTTCTGACGTGGTTTGTCGGTTGGATTATGTTCTTTTTGGGTACATCAAATTCGTTGCAAAATTTCCTTTACGAGACATACATCAAAGAATACAAAGAATCTTACGAAAATGAATTAGCTATTCTTGAGAAAAATCTTTCAAAAATCCGAAATAGAGGATCGCAACAGCTCCAGCAACCACCTCAGCAACTGTTTTGTCCCACATGCGGAGAACCATTGTCTTGGATCCAACAGTATCAATATTGGTATTGTTACAAGTGCCAAAAATACACCAGATCAGGCGAAAAAGCTCCATAACTGGATAGTAGACAGGATAAAAGGGCGATATTTTATTGACATCGGAGAATCAAAATCCATGCTGTCTTCACGCTAAAGGTGTAAAACCAGTTTTTAAACCGATAAATTTTCACATAGAAAATCCGTTTTTCTGCACCTTCAAGTGAAATCCGCATTTTTTCAGGTTTTATTTTTCACTTGGAAGCGATTCTAACCCAAATTTAGAAAATTAGCCTAAACCTCTTTAGCGAGGTAGAGAAAAAATGCCCAAAATCAAAAGCGTTCTTTTAGATAAAGAAGGCTTTACCATAACAGTCCGTCAAGCTCAATCAAAAATTCAAACGCTCCGCAAAGCTAAAGCAAGAGACCCAGAATTGTTCGAGTTAAACGGAGGCAGCCTCGACCTGCTACAGCTTTACCAATTCGTAGAACAAGCCAAAAAGTGGGACGGGACCAGCAAATGCAAGTAATAAACAAGACAAACCTCCCCATTTTTCTCAACGACCTAACCAACAAACAAGAATGGAAAGTCGAATACGGAAAAGACTTCAAGCTACCAATAAAACTCGCCCAGCCATTAGACGACTGGAAAGTCATAATCCGCTGGAAAAACGGAAAACACCCATTCGGCGGAAGATGCTTACCCTCTAAAAAGCAGATAGAAATAACCATAAACCCCAAAAACACTTACCCACTAACCCAAAAATGGGCAGTAGGAACAGAACAAGTTTACCCATACGCCTACAGATACATTTACCAAACAACCACTTTCAACAGTCCAAACGAACTCGCCCGCTTTATTTTCTTGCACGAATTTAGCCATCTATTGGATTATCTGCGGGGACTAAACCTACACTTTAAACAAACAAAAGCAAACCGCTTCGCACTCGCAAACTGGAAAAGGTGAAAACCCATGCCAAAATACTTAGTAGAAATAATCCTCGTAGTCAAAGCCAAAAACCCGCAAGAAGCCAAAAAAATCGCAGACTACATTATAGACCTACCCATACCAGACAAAAACATCGAAAACGCAATAGAAACCATGAGGTATGAGGAAATTGTTCAAATCAAAAACCCAAGAGCCTAAACTATGCCCAAACTGCCCCCTTCTCCATTTGTTACCCGTAATCACAGCAAGCAGAGTAACATACACAAGAGAAAAAGAACAGCTTACACCACACAAGATATGCCAACTGCTAAGAGCCTTGTGGCTTAAACACCCCTATGTAACTCTGGAAGGTTGCCCATATTTCGCCCGAACCGAGAGGATTGACTTCTATGCCAAAGCCTCAGCGAAAAACGGGTAAGTTTTGGCCTTGGGTGAGACCCATGATTTGGGAAAAAGCCCAAGAGCTTTATCAGATGGAGCAGGCGAAAAGGATGGGCGAAGATTTTAAGGGTTTAACAGCTACACGCAAAGAGCTTCGTGAAGGCGGATACTTTCATATGGCTAAGCTGATTGTTTTGAGGAACCTCTGGCGGGAAAAGAAAGGCTTTCCGTCAATAGAAGAGGAGGAAACCCTACATGAATAAAGTGTTAATGAAGTTCTGTCCCATTTGTAAGCGTTATTTTCCTGCAGATGAGTTTGAAAAACACCTGAAAAAACATAATTTAAGTCTACTACAGCAAGAGGGGCTGGCACATCAAGAGGAAGACATGTATGGCTAAACTGAAAAACATTTGCAGAAGATGCCTCTATTACATTGAGGGTGGCGGTTGCCGAAGAACACCTCAGCAGAAATGCCCCTACGATGAACTAGCTAAAAATTCGAGTATGAACCTACGCGAAAAAAGACAATCGCAGTTGACCTTGACGTTTTTCAACGGGTGAAGCTGAATGCTTTTCAAAAAGAAACACATTGAAATGATCCTTGCGGAAAGGAAGACACAAACACGCAGGTTGCCCGGAAAATCTGCAAGCTACTCTGTAGGGCGGGTTTACGCCATCAAAGACCGCTGGTTTTCCAAAGCCCAAGGCTACATACTGATAACCCGCAAGTTTAGGCAGAAACTTGGAGAAATAAGCCTCGAAGACATACGCAAAGAAGGCTACAACACGCTTGAAGAATTCCGAAAGGCTTGGGAAGAAATTCACGGCTCAGAATCATGGCAACCAAACCTCACAGTCACAGTCTACGAGTTTAAACCATTACACAAACGTAGAGCATCTACTAACCATATTTTCGCCAGACGTTATACGGACACTGGTTCCAGCAGTAGCGGCTGCCCTTAAAAACGCAGTTCCTACACTCAGACTTATCAAAAAGCCTCGGCTTCTTCGCCAACTAAAACCCTAAATCAAATAAACAGCTACAAATGGATTAAGCTTTTCAATTAATAACTTCATAACTTCACACTATCCGAGATTTAAAGACCTGTCGGTAAATCGTTTCCACAGTTTCACCTTTTTTAGCCAAATCTGACATTGACTTCATCTCGTCAGGACCTATCAGCACAATATTCGATTTTTCAGCTAACTCCTTCATTCCTGAGGTTACGTATTTAGAGGTAAATATCACTGGAGCCAGAGTGACATTCTTTACACCTTCTTTTAGCTTTGTTTTAACATTCTCTATTATCTCTATGTCATCTTTCACTATTCCTGTTGTGCAACCGACTAACATAATTGTTGGCTCTCCGATTTCAGGGGTGAAGAGAGCCAATCCGTCTATACCTCCGATCGTTTTGCCGTTCCTAAGAACATCATAATCTTTAAGCCAGATAGAATTGAATCCAGCTAATGATAGAAGGCACATTACAGCCCATTCGAATTTTTCTCTATCTGTGGTTTTAAAGAGAGAATGACCAAATTCATTTTCGCCACAAAATTTGTCAAAGATTTGATGTGTAATAGAATATCTTTGTGTCCAAATACTTGATTCATCAAGAATAAGCTTTCCCTTTTTTCTAAGATAAGCCATCGAGACAGTGGTGTCCGATGGGCAGGGGATCACAAGCTCGCTGAAATTTATATATTTGTTTAAGCATTTAGGTTCAACCAAGTCCATGGAACCCTTTACATCGCCACCTTCTCTGCGTCTAAAAATATAACCAACATCCAATCCTTTCCACTCTACTGATTTATGAAATTCCACGTGAATCTTAAGCTCATTGTCGTCGAGTTTACAATGCCTTATGACTCCATCATATACTGGCAAAAATACTTCGAGAAATCTTTCTGTTCCACGTGCTCCAAGCAATGAGAAAATCTCATAGATATCAGTCCACGGCTCTTTCAGAAGCTTCAGCTCCTCATTTATTTCTCTTTCGAGGTTCCTAATAAGATCAAGTCGTTGTTTATCGGTATCGGGAGTTTTAGCGATATGGAAAAATGGCCACTCTAAACCATAATCCTCTTGTGCTCTCTTTCTTTCTTCAAACTCAGCTGTTTCATTACTCGCAATTTTTATATCGAGCAACACATCTAAGTCGCTGAACTTTATAACGCCATTGGATAAATTGTGTATGATACTGAGAACTTTATCAATATTCGCATGAGCATCTACAACTACTAAATGTTTCGTTTGAATAATTTTGCATTCAGACTCAGGTTGTTCTACGTATGAAAAAAGTATCTTTGAATATAGATTTCTCCAAGCACTGTCTTTCACTGCTATGCTCCTTAAAAATATGCTATTATAACACTTTTTGTTTTCATCCAGAACTTTTGCAAATTCTTCTTTAGCCAAGATTCATTCTCCAAATAGTACTTGATTAATAATTATGCAGCAGTTAATAATTTCCTTGCTTTAATCAATGTAATCCATTTTTCTATGTTCTTGATCTGCTCCGCCATTTCCTCAACGGTTATGGTTTCTTCTTGTCGCCTATGTCGTTCTTCTCGGCTAAGCCTTACAGTAACTCTGATCGTTTCAGCCGATTCAAGGGTATCTACCCAGATATTAAATACGTATCTTTCGGTTTCAAATTCTCTACGGAAAGAATTTCTCATATATCAACTCCTCCAGCTAAGCCTAGATCTTTAAGCAAGGCTTTTCCTGCATTGATCAAATCTTCCCATTTTCCTATATGCTTTAACATTTCTTCAGTTTCATTTACGTCCTCTGGTGTAATATCCCTTAGTGGTTTAAGCATTATATCAACCTGAACTAGGTTAGGAGCTGTTTCAATCTTGTAGACTTTGAATTTGTACTTTCCCGTTTCAAATACCATTTCTTGACTCATATCAACTCTATTGTATTAGCAAGAAGTACACCTATTAAATTTTTTACCACATGCCAATGGAGTTAGGATGATTTCACATATACAATCTTTTTGAAACTACCGTTTTCACTTTAACTTATCTCTCTCCACCGAGCAAGTGTGTCGTTTCACCGTTTGCTTTTTAAAGCGTTAATGGGAAAAACCAATTTTTGCGCGGTTGGAGTTGAGGGTCCATGCTCTCTCAACAGTTAAACCTAAAATTGAATAGTTTAACCACTCTTCAACGCAAGCTACTCATCGATCTCGTGCGCAAGGGTTATCCGCAACTTTGGAGCCGTTTCACGAGCCACCTCTACGATTGGATGATTGCAAAGAAAAACCTTGAAGTTTTTCTCCAAAACCATCCCTCAGAATTCTTGAAAGAGTTAAAGAAGTCTGGTTTCAACGGCTACGAATCAAACGTTTTACTGGAGGAGGCAACTCAATGAACAGAGCTGAGCACTGCAAAAACCCGTGGAACGGCAAATGCCAAAACACAGACATCGAAGTGTTCATACTCTACAAGGGCGTTAGGCTTCCGATTTGTAGGCGCTGCTGGAGCAAAATCGCCAACAGCAACCTAGAATGGGGCGAATCCTTAAACGCTAAGGAGGATTAACCTTGGAGCTTGAGCAGATTCCAGGCGTAGGAAAATCCATAGCCAAGAGGCTTAAAGAAGCTGGCTTCGCAAACGTTGAAGCTTTGGCTGTCACCCCGGCACGGGAGCTTAAGGAGAGAGCTAAATACGAAAAGCTTGAAGCAGCCCAGAGAATTATTGAAGCTGCAAGGGAAGCCCTAGGCTGCAGGTTCATAACAGCCCTTGAGTATTGGGAGTTGGAGAAGAAAAAGCTGAGGTGCACAACGGGAAGCAAAGCCTTAGACAACATTCTTGGCGGTGGAATAGAAACCCGCGCCATAACAGAGTTCGGCGGCAAGTATGGTTCAGGAAAAACCCAGATATGCCTAATGCTATGCGTAACAGCCCAGCTTAAGCCTGAACAGGGCGGTTTAGATGGAAGCGTGCTCTTCTTCGACACCGAGGGAACGTTCAGCCCAAAACGCGTCTACCAGATTGCAGCTGAAAACGGCTTAGACCCAGGTCAAGTGCTGAGCAACATCATTTTGTCGAGGGTTTACACATCAGACCACCAAATGTTCCTCCTAGAAAACGCCTTTGACAAATGTGCAGAGGAAAACGTTAAACTAGTAATAGTTGACTCAGTCATATCCCACTTCAGAGGAGACTTCATCGGAAGGGAGACGCTTGCTGACAAGCAGCAGAAGCTCAACCTTTACATGCACAGACTTCTCCGCATGGCAGAAGTACTAAACATAGCCGTTGTGGTGACAAACCAAGCGCAAACAGAGCCAGTTCAGTGGGCAGGACAAACACAACCCTTAGACAAACCTGCTGGTGGAAACATACTTGCACACGCATGCAACACAAGGGTTTGGCTTAGAAGGGCAAAGGAGGGCAAACGCATAGCCAAAGTTTTCGACTCACCATACCTACCAGAAAACGAATGCATTTTCTGCATAACACAGAAAGGCATAGAAGACGCACCAGAAGAGGAGCAAAAACCTCAGAAAAAACAAGAAGAAAAAAGCGAGTAAATCAAACGCAAAAAACCCACCTTATTCACCATATCAAATAGAAAGCCAGCGAAGAGGTTCAAACCCATGGCCAAGCGCAATGGAACAGTCAAAATCTACCGCAGAATAGCAAAGAAACGCTATCTAGACGGAAAATACCTCTACGCCCATGAACGCATATGCCTGCCCATACCAAGCAGACTTCATGAAATAGTTGAACCGTTCATGGGTCAGCGCCTAAAAATAGAAATAACAGCAAAAAACGGCAGCCTAACAATCACTTTACACCCTGCTAAAACGTTTCGGCATGCCGAACAAGACACGGGAAAAACAGAAGCGGAAAACAGGAAAAATCCATCACGGCAACATCCAAACCAAAATTTTGTTTAAATATGGGCATGCCGAAAAGTTTTCCTCTATAGGCTTTTCGGCACGCAGAAACATTTTTCCCGAGGAATCGGACCACAAAAAATTGTCAATTATTTGTAAATAGGGTTTTCCATGGCTAACCTTCAATTAACGAGCCATACTGGTGAGTATCGAACGTGGCAAAGGGCAAGAGGACCCATGGAAGACTCTCAATATTCAAGGGACGAGAAGCCAAACTCAACTACGCAGTCTTCCAAGTCCTCTCCCTAAAAGGCCCGCAGACAATCTATGGCATACACAAAAGCATAAAAGCCCAGAAAAACTTCAGAGACGTCGGCTACGCAACCGTGAACAAGCGAGTCAGAGTTCTAGAAAAATCTGGTTACGTTAGGAAAGCGGTCAAGAAAACGGCAACTGCACCCACTCGCTTCATATATGAATTAACAAAAAAGGCTCAATTGTCGATTCTCCTCGACACCATAAGCCTAGAAGGACTTTTCACAAAGCTGGATGAGGCCTCAGCAGCAGCTATCTTGGATATCCTCAGAAGGACTCAAATCTCGGCTGATTTCAAAAAATAAGGAAAATCTGATATGTCCATTTTCCGACCAATGTTCCTTGCAACCCCCTTCTAAAGAACAGTGTTCTTTGTGAAAGCCTCCAAAGAACATGTTCCTTGCTGAAGCAAGAAAGCACTTAAACTCTCCAAACAACAAAGTTTAAAGGTGAACGCAGTTTGGTCAACATTGTTGAAGATTGGGAAATCCTCGAAGAGTATGCAGGAGACAAACAGGGCTTCTACCAAGTTTTAGGAGAAGGCGAAGCTGTCGAAATTCGAGTAGCAATCGGCAGACTAGGCTTCAAAAAAGAATTTGAAAGCAAGAATGATGCGTTGCTTAACCGCATCTTAGCCTTCTGCAAAACAAGAAAATTCATCCGCATAAGCGAAAACGTCAGAGACGAATTCTTCTTCAAATAGCCTTTATGCGACGGTGGGGAGTGGCTGGCTTCCACACAGAAACATCCGAAACCAATTCATCGCCTGCACTCGGCAAAGCCGGTTCCATAAACAATGGGAAGTTGGACCAGGGCCAAGGGTCCACCGGCACCAGCCCCCAATGCCCGCAATGCGGATCAGCAAGAGTTTGGAAGGATGGAATACGCGAAACAGCATTTGGCCCTGTTCAGCGCTATTTGTGCCGAAACTGCGCCTACCGCTTCTCAGACCCGGACTCTAAACAAACTCAGAGATTTTTCAACGGTTCAAGCGTGTCACAACACGTTGAAACAATTGATACGAAGAAATTAAAAAGCAAAACAGCCATACTAAATTACTGCCGAGTGAGCAATGACCTGCGAAGGCGAGCGTCTACCGGCCAACAAAGGCTGGTGCAAAACTTGGCCGAAGTTGAAACCCGAAAACAAGAAAAGGCTGCGGGGGCCACAGAGACGACTTCAGCGGACGCTAAGGGCAGGATATTGGAGTTTGCGTGGCACATGAAAAAAACTGGAAAATCGGATGCGACGATTGAAACGCGCATTGGAGTACTTCAACTTCTAGCCCAGCAGGTCGCCGATCTCTTCAATCCAGAAAGCGTCAAAGAAACAATAGCGTTTTATCAATGCTCAGACGCGTCAAAAAGAGTGATGGTTGACGCCTACAACAGTTTCGCTAAATTCCTAGGAATTCCTTGGGAACCTCCAAAATACAAAACTTCACAAAAATTTCCTTTTATACCATTAGAACGAGAGATTGATGACCTCATAGCTTGCTGCAGTAAGAAAACTGGAGCCCTACTCCAAATGTTGAAGGAAACAGGAGCCCGTCTGGGAGAGGCTTTAGAGCTCAAATGGACGGACATCGACTTTGAACGTAAAGTTGTGAGGATAGAACCTGAAAAAGGAAGCAATCCGAGAATATTCAAAATTAGCGACAAACTCCTTGGCATGATTAATGGTTTGCCAAAAAATAGCCAAAGAATCTTTGGCGGTAAAGTCAAGAAGAAAGTGTTCATTGAAAGCCTCAGGAAAGCAAGGAAAAAATCAGCAGCGAAACTTCAAAACCCACGATTGCTGCAAATACACTACCACACCCTAAGGCACTGGGTGGGCACGATGGAATACCATAAAACAAAAGATCCTTGGCACGTCAAGCGTGTGCTTGGACATAAATCACTACAAAGCACGGAAATCTACATAAACATTGAACAAGCCTTGTTTGAGGAAGCGCCAGAAGAGTTTCACGTTAAAGTTGCAGAAAAGCCTGAAGAAATAAAGGCATTGCTGGAAGTTGGGTTCGAATACGTCTGCGAAAAAGGTGGCCTAATGTACTTTAGGAAACGCAAATAAAGGGTGGATTTTCTGTGAAAAACAGCTACTTTTTCTTGCTGAGCCACCACTTCAAGTATTCCTTTTTCCGCTTTTCCTGTTCCTCTTCTCGGTTTTCAAACGATGGTCTCAACTTTTCTCGCAATTCGATTAACTCTTGCTGTGTTACTGAAA
>Ga0207433_10001423_pt1 | contig 51396 bp, 49 predicted proteins | sample YelNatPaOPGAMG01_FD_187559 | JGI IMG/M metagenome (GOLD analysis project Ga0207433, IMG submission 187559) | Hot spring thermophilic microbial communities from Obsidian Pool, Yellowstone National Park, USA - OP-RAMG-01 (SPAdes) (version 3) | ecosystem: Environmental > Aquatic > Thermal springs...
AAAGGGATGGTGAAACTTGGATAGATGAACCGCCACCGGAGAGGAACCTAGAATTAGGCATAGGAAGACATGTAGCATGGCAGACTCCACTACACAGGGAAGCAGTTAAAAGGGCAATAACACAATATTACGAAGCACACAATTAAGAAAATTTCAATGCCACAATGCAATTAAACTATATTTTAAAAGAATTCTATGGAAAGCCTTTTATAATTTTCACGTGTATTTATTGTTTAGGTTAGGCATGTCCATAGATTGCATAGATTACTTTGAGCTTAAAGGTGTATGGGTTAAGGCTTATAGGAATGGTAATATTCGCAAATTAAACCCATTTGAAAGGGGTTTCTTTAGGGCATGCCTAACCTATACGAAAAAGAATGGCGTAATAGTTAACAAGACAGTTCTAGGTATGCTTAGAAGGTTAATCGAAATATTAACTATTACTCCGCGTAGGGAAGCTTTGAAGCAGGGTTTTGAGAAGGTTAAAAGCTTAGTTAAAAACAACTTGTTAACTAAAATATTCCCAAAAATATTGGATTGGGTTAAAGATTTGGATTATATAATGTATTTGGGGTTCATGGAAATTAACAAACCAGAATACTTAAAGATTTACTGAGGATTTGTTAAGCTGGAGTTCTTGATTTATGCCGAAGTTGGCTTCAGATGATTGGAGGGAGTGGCTTGAGTATGCTAAGAGCGATTATGAGGAAGCTATTTCCGCACTTAATAGAGGTTCTTTTAAAGAGGCATGTTTTCACGCTCAACAATCATGTGAAAAGTTGCTTAAAGCCATACTGATGGTGGAACTGTTATATTTAGGGTGAGGAGGGTAAAGTGAAGGTTGCAATAGTACTTGGGACGAGGCCTGAAATAATAAAGATGTCACCAATAATAAGGGGGCTGGAAGAGGTGGGTATGGAGTATTTCATATTACACACTGGGCAACACTACTCCTATAACTTGGATCAAGTATTCTTCGAACAGTTGAAGCTCCCCCAACCCAAGTATAATTTGAGGGTTGGCTCCGGGACGCATGCTGAGGAAACTGGGAAAATGATGATTGGGATAGAGAGGGTTCTATTTGATGAGAAGCCTGATATAGTGCTTGTGGAGGGGGATACGAATACTGTGCTTGCAGGTGCACTGGCATCAGTTAAGGTTGGGGTAACTTTAGGTCATGTGGAAGCTGGATTAAGGAGCTTCGATAGAAGTATGCCTGAAGAGATAAATAGGATAGTTGCAGACCACGTTTCAGACATACTATTCGCACCCACAGAAGTTGCCAAGAGGAATCTGCTTAGGGAAGGAATCCCGGAGGAGAAGATACATGTGACTGGGAACACTATTGTGGATGCAGTATACCAAAACCTACAGCTAGCTGAAACTGTGAATGTTCAATTTGCAGATGATGACTATTTTCTAGTGACGGTTCATAGGCAGGAGAATACGGATAATCCCATGAGGCTTGGAAACATAATTGAAGGTTTAAAATTGGTAAGGGAATACTTCAACATGCCAATAATATACCCAATTCATCCACGAACATTGAAGAGGATTAAAGAGTATGGCATTGACGTAGAGGGGTTAAACCTAATAGAACCACTAGATTACCTGAGTTTCCTGAAACTTGAAAGTAAAGCTAAATTAATATTCACAGATTCAGGCGGCGTACAAGAGGAAGCATGCATACTAAGAGTTCCATGCATAACATTAAGGTATAATACTGAGAGACCCGAGACCTTGGAGGTTGGTGCAAACGTACTTGCAGGAACAGAACCCAAGCAGATATTGGAGAAAACAAAAATAATGATCGATGCAAAGAGGGATTGGGAAAACCCATTTGGTGATGGCAGAGCTGCCAATAGAATAATAAACATTATAAGTAGAGGGGAATATAGACAGTTTAAGTGATCGTGTTTGGCGAAGATACTGGTAACTGGTGGGCTTGGATTCATAGGCTCAAACCTTGTCAGGGAGCTTAGAAGTAGGGGGCATAATGTCTGGCTATGCGACCTAACACATTCCCACGACCCAAAATCCATTAGATGTGATGTGAGTAAGTATAGGCAAGTTGAAAGAATATTTGAGCAACATGACTTCGAATATGTATATCATTTAGCGGCTGAGTATGGAAGATGGAATGGTGAAGACTACTATGAAAACTTATGGTTAACGAATGCAGTTGGAACAAAGAACATGATAAGAATGCAAGAGAAGAGGAAGTTTAGGATGATATTCTTCAGTAGTGCCGAGATTTATGGCGATTACGATGGTGTGATGAGTGAAGATGTCCCTGAAAAGATACATATACATCTACTAAACGATTATGCAATGACCAAGTGGGTTGGGGAGATGATGATCAAGAATTCAGCCATGCAATATGGAACTGAAACTGTGATCGTTAGGCCATTCAACGTATACGGCCCAGGAGAACATTATAATCCATATAGAGGATTCATACCTAAATTCATATATAAGGCGTTACATGATGAACCATACACAGTATACTTGGGGCATAAGAGGACCCTTGAATATATCGATGACGTTTGCAGGGCGGTTGCAAATATAGTTGAAAACTTCAAACCTGGAGAAGTATACAATCTTGGTGGAGACGAATTGTATGAGATAAAGTACATTTCAGACTTGATACTCAAGTATCTTGGGAAAGATGACTCGAAAGTTACATATAGGGAGGCTGAACCATTCACAACGAAGGTTAAAAGGCCGGACTCAACTAAGGCGAAGAGGGACTTGAACTTTAAGGTGAAGATTAAGCCTGAAGAGGGGATACCGAAAACCATAGAATGGTTTAGGAGGGTGTATGGCAAATGAATTTCGAAGAAGTACTCAGCCACTATACTGGGAAGAGAATACTGATAACTGGTGGAGCTGGATGTATAGGTAGCAACCTAACAAGAGCATTACTGAAAGCTGAACCTGAAATGATAATAATAATCGACGATCTATCAGCATCATATGAATGGAACATGCCAAAACACCAGAAGGTGGTATTCATACATGGAAGCATACTTGATGAGGAGAAGATGAAGAGGGCATTCAGCTACAAACCGCACTACGTATTCCATCTAGCAGCACACTTTGCAAACCAAAATAGCGTAGACCACCCAGAAACAGACCTACTCGTAAACGGTTTGGGAACGCTGAAAACATTGGAATACGCCAATCTAACTGGAGTGGAGAAGTTCATATTCGCATCATCGGGATGCTCAGTATATGGAAGCCAAGCACCACTACCACTAAAAGAAGACTTCATATCACTACACTTAGATACACCATACCAAATCCACAAACTACTAGGAGAACTATACTGCAACTACTTCCACAACTACTATGGACTGCCAGTGGCCATAGCAAGATACTTCAACGTATACGGCCCCGGAGAAGTGCCCGGAAAATATAGGAATGTAATCCCAAACTTCATTTGGTGGGCAATGCACAGCCAACCACTACCAATAACTGGAACTGGAGAGGAGACAAGAGACTTCACATACGTGGAGGACATAGTTGACGGGACATTGAGGATGGGAGTTGTAGAGGAAGCTGTGGGGGAAGCAATAAACCTAGCATCAGGAACAGAAACAAGGATCATAGACTTAGCAAACTGGATAAACGAGATAACAGGGAACAAAGCTGGAATAATATTCAAACCGAGAAGAGACTGGGATAAAGCAATAAGGAGGAGAGCATCAATAGAAAAAGCCAAGAAGATACTTGGATATGAGCCAAAAACGGATATGAAGACTGGGCTGAGAAAGGTCTACGAATGGATCAAGGAGAACAAGGATAAGATAGAGGTATGCGTGAAATTCTAAGTAGGGAAGAAGTTATTTTGATAACTACATCATGCTAGGTTACGATGAAAAGTGTTAAGTTTAAAATACAATTACATCAATTATTTTACGTTTTCTTTAAAATTGAATGAAAGTATATCTAAATTCCTATTGTTCTGGAAGGATTTATGAGTAAACAAACTGTGGAAGTATCCGTTGTCATACCATCTAAAGATGAAATGAATACCATAGGGACATGTATTAAGAAGGTTCGAGACGCTCTTGAAGCACATGGTATAAGCTACGAAGTGATAGTTGCAGACAATTCAACCGATCAAACGCCAGAGATAGCTAGATCACTTGGTGCAATTGTTGTCACACCAGATAGAATGGGGTACGGATATGCATATCGCTATGGATTTAAGTATGCAAGGGGCAAGTACATAGTGATTGGCGATGCTGATAACACATATGATTTTTCAGAAATAATGAGATTGCTTGAACCATTGAGGAATAATGAAGCCGACATAGTTATAGGAAGCAGGTTCAAGGGGCATATAGAAAAGGGTGCCATGCCCTGGCTACATAGATACATAGGAAACCCAATTCTAACATTCTTCATAAACCTATTCTTTAACGCCAATCTTTCTGATGCACATTCAGGGTTCAGAGCCTTTAAAAGAGAGATTTTAGAGAATATTGAGTTCACATCTTACGGTATGGAGTTTGCCTCAGAAATGATAATAAAAGCCGTTAAAAGAGGGTTTAGGATAAAGGAGGTGCCAATAACCTATCATCCCAGATTATCAGGTAAATCAAAGCTCAACAGCTTTTCTGATGGATGGAGACATCTAAAGTTTATGTTGCTTTTCACACCGAAATACGTATACTTCATTCCAAGCATATTTTTCCTACTATTTGGGCTTTTCATGCTTTCATTAGCTTTCTTCAACATACACTTAGGATACTCCCCAGGAATACACTCCTCAATTTTAGGAGGAATGTTCACAATCCTAGGATATAACATATTCGTGATGGGCATATTCACAGACACCTACATTGCTAAAAAAGTTCATGTGGAAATGAGCAAAATAACAAGGGTCATTTTAGGAAAGGTTACGGTGGAAAGGGGAATAGTGATAGGAATTATACTAGCGCTTATGGGATTCGCCTATATAATCTACCTATTTAATGTATGGGTTAGCAGTGGTTTCAGAATTCTACCAATTAGAGGACAAAACGTCATAGGAGTAACCCTAATAGTATTGGGGCTACAAACAATATTCTACTCAGTACTACTATCCATACTATCTGAAAATATATGAGGGTTCTTGTAATATCACAGCTTTTCCCACCAGATATGGGTGGAGGGGCTACGAGGGCCTATAACGTTGTAAGAGGGCTAGTGTTAAATGGATGTGAAGTAACCGTTATAGCGTCATTTCCACACTACCCCTATGGGAAAATACCCGAGAAATATAGGTGGAAACCTATAGTTGTGGAGTGGATGGATGGATTTAGAGTTATAAGAACATTCATGCTTCCAATACCTTCCCAAGGATTGGGGAAACGCATCCTAATATTTGCTGTATTCACGGTATCCTCTTTGTTCGCTCTACCACTGGTTGGGAAAATAGATGTTATATGGGCGGCAAACCCAAACATTATAAGCGTCTTCCCATCAATGATGTATGCCATGATCAAACGTTGCCCAATAATCCAGAATGTAGACGACTTATGGCCTGAAGAACTATACGAACTAAAAATGCTAAGTGAGAAATCGCCACTCGCAAAACTCGCTGAACTACTAGCAAAAATAGCCTACAAGATTTCAAAAGCCATAACACCCATAAGCCCAGGATACATAAAAGTAATATGCGAAAAATACTCCATAAATCCAAGTAAAATCCACGTTGTAAGAGCTGGAGTAGATATAAACAAATTCAAACCGTGCAATTCAGCGAATAAACGTAAAGAAACATTTAAAGTATTATATAGTGGAGCATTTTCTGTTGCATACGACTTCGACCAAATACTGCTTGCAACAAAGCTCCTAGAAAACGTTAAAGATGTAGAATTCATACTGCAAGGTGGAGGAGAACTAGCACCATACCTGAAGGCTAGAGTAAAGGAACTTAAACTGGAAAACGTAAAGATAATGGACAAAATCCTAAGCAGAGATGAAGTAGCGAAATTGCTGAGCGAAGCCGATGCACTGATCCTACCGTTAAGGGATTTTGGAAGACCATACCTAGGAATATCCTCAAAACTATACGAGTATCAGGCAGCAGGGAAACCGATAATATGCTGTGCAGATGGCCAACCAGCAGAATATATAAAAGAAACAAAGTCTGGTATTGTAGTTAAGCCAGGAGACTATGAAGCCATAGCTAAAGCTATACTCTACTTGAAAAATAACCCTAACTTAGCTAAAGAACTTGGAGATTCTGGAAGATGTTATATTGAAAGTAAGTTATCAATAGAAAAAATAGGTAAAGAAATTATTGCCGTCTTCAAAAAAGTTCTCAGATAATTTTAAGAATAAATGCTGATAAGATTTTGCAAACCAATTAACGTGATGTCATATGGCTCGATGGAATCTTTAATATGAGAATTTTGCAGGTTATTCCTTATTTTCCTCCTGCATATGCTTTCGGAGGCCCAGTTAAGGCGGCATACCAGATTTCAAGGGAGCTTGTTAAAAGAGGTCATGAAGTAGTTGTGTACACAACTGATGCAAAAGACTTTGGCTCGAGATTAAAAATAGATTCTAGTGACACTATTGATGGAATAAAGGTTCATCGCTTCAGAAACATTTCCTTAAGGCTTGTTAAGAAACTTAAACTATTCATAACTCCTCAGCTTGCTTTATCTACAAGAAGAGAAATTAAAGAGTTTGACGTTATACATCTTCATGAATACAGAACTTTTCAGAACATTGTGATTCATCACTATGCTCGTAAATATGATGTTCCTTACGTTTTGCAGGCTCGTGGTTCTCTTCCTAGGATTGGTGCCTGGCGTAAGTTGAAGTGGTTTTATGATGTTTTGTTTGGTTATAGGTTGTTGAGGGGTGCTTTTAGGGTTATTGCTCTTACCAAAGTTGAAGCTGAACAATGTAAGCATATGGGCGTGTCTGAGGAGAAGATCGCCATTATACCTAACGGGATAGACCTTTCAGAGTACGCTGAACTGCCACCTAAAGGCTCCTTCAAGAAGAAGTTTAACATACCCGAAGACAGGAAGATCATACTTTACTTGGGTAGGATTCATAAAATTAAGGGAATAGACTTTCTGATTAAGACTTATGCTCATCTGGTAAATGAAATGAATTTTAAGGATACAGCTTTAGTAGTGGCCGGACCAGACGACGGATTCTTAGATGAAGTAAAGTTTCTGGTACAATCTTTAGGAATTTCTAGACTTGTGATGTTTACTGGACCATTGTATGGGAAGGATAAGCTTGGTGCCTATGTTGATTCTGATGTAGTTGTGCTTCCCTCACGTTACGAGGCTTTTCCGAATGTTGTGTTAGAGGCGTATGCATGTTCTAAACCTGTGGTGGCGTCTAATGTTGAAGCAATTCCAGATATAGTTTTACATGGGGAAACAGGGTTGCTGTTTCAAGCTAGTGATGTCAAGGAATTGGCAAGTGCGATTGCATATATGCTTACACGTCCAGAAGAGGCTGAAAGAATGGGTTGTAATGCTCGGAGGCTTGTAGAAGAAAAGTTTTCTATTGACAGAATTGTAACTCAGCTTGAAGCACTCTATGAACAAGTTTTAAAAGAGAAAAGATAAGAATTAGTAATATGAACAAATACGTTATCGGAATAGTAGGCGGCTCAGGATTCATAGGCTTTTCCTTAGCAAGACATCTGTCATCAACATTTAATGTAAAAATAGTAGATATAAAAGAACCTAAAGATAAATCATTTCCCTTTGAGTACTGCGACATCCGTAACTACGAACATGTTAAGAAAGCATTGGCAGATGTTGACCTAGTTATTCATACAGCAATAATTCAGATTCCATTAATTAATGAGAATAAGCGTTTAGCTTACGAAGTTAATTTCATAGGTACACACAACGTATGCAAGGCTGCTGACGAATTACCAAATGTTAAGGGCATAATATTGACTGGTTCATGGCATACTATTGGTGAAAGAGGATTAGAGGGGATTATCGATGAGGAGTTTGGATATAGGCCTGATAAAGTGGAGGATAGGGCCAGATTATACGTGCTCTCTAAGATAGCTCAAGAAACCATGGTCCGCTATTACGATGATATGTCGAATAAAATTTATGGCATTATAAGATTAGGGACTGTTTTAGGTGAGGATATGCCTGAGAAGACTGCTGCAAACATTTTTATAGAAAACGGATTAAAGGGGAAGCCTTTAACACCATTCAAGCATAGCATGCACAGACCAATGCTTTACGTGGATGTTAACGATGTGTGCTATGCTTTTGAAGCTTACGCCAGGAAGGTACTAGAAGGAGAAATGAAGAAAGGTAACCTCTCAGACCACATAATAAATGTTTACTATCCAGAACCCATAACAATTCTGGAATTAGCAGAAATTGTTAAAAACGCCATAGCAAAGTTAACCAATGGAAAAGTGGTGCCTAGAATAGAGATAGTAGATCAAGGTACAAAGCAGTTATTCCATGAAAACGACAAAATAAAATTTAAAGTAGATATCACTAAAAGTTTCAAAGTTTTAGGGATAAACAAGCTTACACATCCACGGGAAGCAATTGAAAGGATCGTAAGATACCGTTTACAATCCAGCAGATAAGGCCTTGAAAAATGTATCATAAATTACTATTCTATTTAAAGGATTTCCTCCTAGGTAGCTATTCGTATAGCCTGATAAAGTATTTTAAACAATTAGAAGATAATAAGAAAGAAATAGAAATTGTCAAAAGAAATAAACTTTTGAAAGTGTTAAGATGGGCTTATGATACCGTTCCATTTTACAGGAAATTAATGTCAAAACTTAAATTGAATCCTCATTACGATGATCCGTACTATGTTCTTTCAAAGCTACCCATTATTAATAAAAATATAGTAAGGTCAAATTTTCCTGATCTTATCAGTCGCAATGTTTGGTTTAAAATGCCTGCTCAGACCTCCGGATCAACGGGTACACCTTTAACAGTATATCACGACCTTTCCGTTATACGAGCTGGAATTACAAGTTTTTATTATGGTCTCTCTTGGTACGGCTATAATCTTGGGGACAAAATTATAAGATTATGGGGCAGACGACCAGTTGTTTCAAGAACATCAATTATCAAGAATTTCCTGTCAAATTATCTTTCAAATGTTTATGATTTAAATGCTCATGCTATGAATGAAAAAAATATGTTAAATTATTATTATATTCTTAGGAAAGAAAAACCAAAGGTTCTTTATGGTTATGTTTCCTCTTTATTCCTTTTAGGAAGATTTATAAAAAATAAAGATTTAGAACCACCGCCTATAGGTTTTATTGTAACAACAGCGGAAGTTCTAAATAAGTTTCAGCGGGAATCTTTAATTTCAAGTTTTGAAAGCAAAGTTTACGATCAATATGGATCTGTTGAAATACCTTCTATAGCTTTTGAATGCCCTTTCCATGAAGGTATGCATGTCATGGAGAACAGAGTCATATTGGAGCTCCTTAAAGATGGATGTGAGGTTGATAATGGTGAAATGGGAACAGTAGTAGTAACCGATTTGGACAACTTCGTAATGCCATTAATAAGATATAACTTAGAAGATATTGCTGAAAAGAAAGATTCAACGTGTTCGTGCGGAAGGAGATTGCAGTTAATAGGAAATATTGTGGGAAGAACAAGTGACATAATTATTGGATTGAATGGTAACAGGGTTCATGGAGAATTTTTCTCACATTTAATTGAGAGTAGTGGCATTGCGCAAAAAAATGTTGTTGAAAAATTTCAAGTGATCCAGAAATCAAAGGAAAAAATTATTTTCAAGATTAAATCTAGGATACCGCTTTCCGAAGAAGACTTTTACATGCTTACCACCCTCATACGACGTCACTTGGGTAATATTGAAATAATTTATCAACAAGTGGATGATATAGAGCCGCATCCGTCTGGTAAATATAGATTTACCATTTCTGAGGTCGATATAAACGCTGAAAATCTATAAGAAGGGTCTATTCTCTATAGTAAAGGATAATACTGTTATGGACTATCCTAGTACACCTCCATACAATCCACCAACATTTTATCCAGAGCTCACGGAAACGATTAAACCCTCAAGTATAGATCATTCAAACAAGGTTTACAACATTGTAAGAACAGCTCTAATTACTCTTGGTCTGGATGAAAAAAATTATGGAACTAAAGAATGGAACCCTTTCTTTGATTTCGTTAAAAAGGAAGATAAAATAATTATAAAACCTAATTTCGTTATCGATGGCGATTCTGTTCCATCGGATGTATTTAAAGCAAGCGTAACTCATCCCTCCCTCATACGGCCCATAATTGATTATATTTATAAGGCTACTGAAGGCAAGTGTGAAATCTTAATTGGTGAAGGCCCTCTAGAAGGAACATCTTTCATAAAAACTTGCAGAAAGCTTGGATTATTTGATATGGTGCATTATATCCAAAAAAGGTATAACATGAAAATAAAAGTTGTGGACTTAAGAGATTACGTGCTGGAAACTATTGCATCGTTTAATATTGGTAACATTTTACTTCTACGTTTATTAAAGGAAAGAAAAATAAGCCCTGAAGATAAATACGTCACTATCGACCTTAAAGAGTACAGCGAATTTGAATCGATTTGCGATCAGTTAAATAGCTTAGTATCTACTAGATCATTAATTGATAAGGTTCCCTCATTCGCACAAAGCAAAGGGCATCATCGATACACTATTTCTAAGGAGATATTAGATGCCAATATTATTTTTAACTTTCCTAAATTAAAAACGCATAAATTTGCAGGAGTGACGCTTTGTCTAAAGAATTTATTGGGATTCACAATTAATCGCCATTACTTTGGCCACTACAGGAGGGAGGATGTACCTTCAAATATCGGAAGATATACTCTTGAGAAGCTTTCACGTATAAGACTTACTAACACTCTTATATTAAATATTTTTCTAAATCGTAAATCTCTCGGAAACATGCCTAAAATGGCTGCGACTGGTTCTGGTATGAATAATGATACTATTTGGAGAGCTATACTGGACATTGCTAGAATTATTTTGTATGTTAATAGCAAGGGTGTATTGGATGATGAAAAACAACGAAAACATTTTGCAGTAGTAGATGGCGTGATAGCTGGCGAGGGGGAGGGTCCGCTTATTCCATCCCCTAGAAAATTTGGGACAGTTATTACAGGGTATGATCCCCTACTGATCGACATTATATCTTCGAAGTTAATGGGCTTTGATCCTCTAAAAATAAAAAAATTATATAAAGCGATGAAAGCACATAAATATCCAATATCAGATGTTTCAGAATATGAATATATTCTATCTTACAATATTCCTAGTTTTTGCTTTAAACCTCCAACTGGATGGGAACATGCTAGACTAATAAAGGGGATATAACTTAAAGTGAAATCTTTACAAATTAATGTTTAAATGTCAAAACGTCGTTTGGACATTTTTAAGACTTTAGTTGTGAAACTTTTAAATATAAAAGAATCGGTGAAAAAGCTTTGCCTATTAGGTAATAATGATAAGGCTGAATAGATTTCAAAAGATTTTCCTGTTAAAGATGAATAAAAGGACTATCATTTTGTTTACTTTTCCAGAATCTTTAAGTTTAGTATTTCACTCACTATGAAGACATTAAAGGAAAAGCATCAGCAAATATGACATCGTTCATCTTCATTTGTGGCGCCATTTTTCAAGATATAATAATCTCACCATTACGCTAAGAAGTATGATGTTCCTTACGTTTTGCAGGCTCGTGGTTCTCTTCCTAGGATTGGTGCCTGGCGTAAGTTGAAGTGGTTTTATGATGTTTTGTTTGGTTATAGGTTGTTGAGGGGTGCTTTTAGGGTTATTGCTCTTACCAAAGTTGAAGCTGAACAATGTAAGCATATGGGCGTTATTAATTGAGTAGTCTTATGGATCATAAAAGTCTTACTTTTAGGTTCGTCTGTTAATGCGAGTTTGACATTTTACTGCACATGTTTAGCTCCAATGTCGAAAAAAGAATAATGTTAGTGTTATCGTACCATTTATAAAGGTTTTGTGCATAAAGAAGTCAAAGGATGCAATGTTGATTTAAAGTTGTAAAACCTATGATTAGTATTGTCTATTTAGTGCTTACCTTCGTGTATATCTACTGTTTATCATTCATAATAGGTTATCTTTTATTCGACAGAAATATTGTTAAATTCTATTCAATATCGATGATGTTGCCTATAGTTACTACTGTAGGATTTTCCGCCCTAATGTTATCATCATATTTTATTAGCTTTATGCTTATTCATTGGTCTGTTCTCATAGCTCCTATCTTCTTTATAATTCCAGCAGTTCTTCTAAAATTGCCAGTAAAAAGAATTAGAATAACAAGCATGAAAGTTTCAGTTAATGCTATTCTAAAAAATGTAACAATATTTATATTGAATATAGTTCCTTTCATATATTTCATAATAGCTATAAACATTATGAAATGGCCTCCGCCCGGAGATATAATAGGTCATGGACTATATGTTTCTCTTTTAAGATATAACGGACGGTTATCATTTACGTTTGAACCATTAAGTCCATATAAGGATTATTATCCTAGAGGATTCCATACTTTTGTGGCAGACTTTGCTGAATTAACTGGGTTATACTCAGGTGAAGCAGTACTTGTAACAGGAGCTTTCTTATCTTCGTTGATGCCCTCCTTACTTTTTTCGTTAACATACATAACGACTAACTCTCTAATTCTGTCCTTAGTATCATATTTAGTGTCATTCTATATACATTCTACGGGACATCTTGAAAGATGGGTTTTCGGTTATTTCTATAATGGACCATATCCTTGCTTCACTGGTATACTTTGTTATGTACTGTTGGCTAGCTTAATAGTTATATTTCGTAAGAGTGATTCTATAAAGACCCTAAGTCTCATCCTCTTAGTTCTTTCTCAGCTCTTTATCACGTATCCCAACTTCTTCATTACAGCGGCGCCAATTACGTTGCTACTTACAGGAAATTCGTTGTGGCAAATTATAAAAGGGTCAAAATGGCTAACCTTAGTCTGTATATTTTTGACTATCGTGACTCTGCCCACAGCCTTTTATGTAGGCACATCTTACTTAATCAACTATTTAGCTCAAGAGCCTCTTCTAGGATACAATATTGATTCAATTTATTTTTCTGATTGGAGTACTTGGTTCATGTTGCTTGCAGTTCCCATGGGAATTTATCTATTGTTCAAAAATAGGTCTGTAGATGTACCTACTATCTTTCTAGTTACATTTTTACTCAATGCCATATCTACAAATAACGAAGCCTATCGATTTCTATCTCTAATTCTTCCAAGTAGGTTAATGATTGTAAGCTGGATACTATCATGGGTTGTACTATTAATTTTCATATCAACATTGCTTAGACGTGTTGAATATTATTTAGATAGTAAAGAACATAAAACGAATATTATGTTTTATATTATATGGGGTAAGCGCTCTGCGAAAATCGACTTATCTCAGAAATATTTTAAAATCCTCATCTTAAAACTATCCGTCATTGTGCTTGTACTTGCTATGGTTTATCCATCTCTATATCAACACTTCTCTCTTAGCACAGCTACTTACTGTGCTTGGTATTCTCGATCATCAAGTTTTCCATATGACTATAACGCCTCAGCATGGATAAGCCAAAATATACCGCCCGACGAATTGATTCTAAACGACATGAGTTACAGTGGTCTCTATCTGCCTTCTTACACATTTAAAAATATAATCTTTCATTACTTCATTCACCCTCCTGAATATGATGAAGCAAGGCTCATATGGCTTCATGCCGACAATGAAACACTAGTCAGAAATATTCTGAAAAAACTAAATATAAAGTGGATATATACGACGTCAGAATGGGGTTACCTTGACCTTTGGATGTACGGTGGATCTGGGAAATATGTAGGAAAACCATTCAATCCAGCTAAGTATATAGAAATATTCGATAATTACTCATTCCTAAAGAAAAGATATCAATGTGGCAATAGCGCAGTCTATGAAGTGATGGAAACGTATATGAAACACCATGATGAACAAAGCCCACATGACTTAGACGTACCTGCTGATCTACAGAAGATGAACACTCCAAGAGTATATAAAAATGATTATGCTTTTGTGAATAACTATTTGAAATTAGTACATGAAAATTGTATTGGTATCTGGAAATATTGTTACTATTATCTATAAAGGCCTCCACAGTTCTCTTTGAAATATGAAAGCTAGATGCCTAAAGATGGGAATACGCGTGGGCGTGACGATGGTAACCAGATACAATACTTCCTTATTAAGAGATAAAACGAATTTTCTAGATTAAAATTTGTAATTTATTATTTGTTTGAGGTTTTTGTTGCTTCTAAAGCTGATGCAATTATAGCTTTATCTGGAGTTACATATAGTTTTAGAGAAGGCAAACTGTTTTGCTCGGTCTAAAAAAATGCTCCTGTAGAGTTTTTCCTCACATAAGGATGCCGGTGACAAATAGTCTTTAGGCTTTTCCCATCATTAAGATTTTCTAAAAATTTTGGTCTGCATCGTGGGCATTTGATAGAGCATGCGATAATATTTTAGGTAGACTCTATATTTGCAAAGGCAGTGCTTTTCTTATGTTAAAAAAAGTTTAATGATTATTTTTGTGAAAGTAAACTTTGGGAGTTATTTACGTAAAGATGTCATTAGTATTGGTTTTGATGGTGAATAAGCATATTTAGAATCCAGTGGATTAACAAGCTATTTTAAATGTGCATATTTAATGAGGTGTTCATTGATTTACCGGGGGTTATGATATTGTTGAGGGGTAATGCACGATTGGTTAGGAGGGTTTGTAGGTTTGCGTATGGGTTTGCTTTACTCATATTCTTCATTTACGCCATTTCCAGCTACCCCTCAGCTGCAACATATTATGTTAACCTATGGAGCGGGAGGGAGCGTTTAGATGTCTTTGATTTCAGTTTGCAGAATTCTGTGGTTATTTGTAAAGTTGAAAAGGTTGGGGGTGAATTGAGAATTCTGTTATTGCGAACCTATTTTGAGCCTCAAGCTCAGAAAATGCTTGTTAAAGTGAAGGTTCTCAGTGGTGATGGTGGGGAGATGCTATACACATTCAATGAGGAGACAACGGCAGGCCATTTAACCATATACACGATCTACGCTCCAAAAGCTCAATACGTGCAAGTCGAAGTGGAAGTTGATGGTGTAAGGGTTGTTAAGGAAGTATGGTTAAGCGGCTCTTGAAATATAACATTAAATCCAGATACTGGCTTAACATAGCCAGCGCCATATCCATGGGGATAAGCATCCTACTCACTTGGACATACCTCATGTATAAATTGGGGTTATATTGTCCATGCTGGGAGTCAAGTTCAGGCTTCATTATACGTGCAATAATTCCACCCCTAAACTATATGGGTATAATTGTATGGGCAATCCTCCTATCCATCCCCCTAACAGTTAATGGCAAACTGTGGCTTATCGCCATACCACCATTAACATTAATACTGACTATAGCCATATCAGACCCATTACCATTAGCCCTCACATCCATCTCACTGATGCTTCTAAGTGGTTTGAGGAGGGTTTTTGAAGCCGTATCAGCTGGCATAATTGTTGTGGAATCAATTGTGCTCACATATATTTTGGCGAGGGCATATGATCTGCAGGTCCCCCTACTCCCAACACTGCCAATACACCTCTCCCTCTATTGCCTCCTAATACCAGTAATTCCAGTCCTAGTCTTAGTGGCTTGCCTCTCACCAATACTAAACCCATTAATCCCCAAGAAATTCAACCCAACAAATCATGGTATGAGTAGAACATTATTAGCCATAGCCCTACTCACAAGCTTAACCATGTGGTCAATCATATATTGTTTGGCATTAAACCCAGGCTTAAAGCTTGTTGGGGTTGATGCAATTACAAGATATTATCCACATGCAATCCAACTCTTGAGGGGAGGGTTGCAGAGTGTGATGAGTGTTGGTTATGATCGCCCACTATACTACTTAATTCTATATGTATTAGCAAAATATTTGGGGGCGTACAATGCTGTTAGGATGCTTGCATTAATAGCCATATCCACCTACACAGTGGCATCATACATATTTGCAAGGGAGGTTTGGGGTGGATGGGTTGCAGGGATTGCGGCAATGATTGCGCCACTCACATACACGGCTACAGTGGGCTTCTATAGTGGATTATATAGCAATTGGACATCACTATCAATTGCACTCCTAGCCTACACATCAATTGTAAAATGGCTGAGGAGGGGTGGAGTTAAATGGTTAACCTTATACCTCATTCTAATGGCTGGATCAGTTGCAACCCACGTGTACATGGGGGCAATATTCTTCGCAGCCTCCACAACTACACTTGCACTGGCAACCATTGAGGGGGGCTTCAGAAGGAGAGCTTTAACTGTATTTGCAATTCAAATTGCATTCGCCACACTAAGCTTACTAGCAATTGAAAATCTTGGTCCACAACTTGGAATCCCCACAACAAGAACACCCCTCAAAATAGTTATTGGAAATATAAATTCATGGTTGAGGGGGGTTACAAGCCTCAAACTATTTTCAACCAGCTGGTGGAATAATATGTGCTTCGCAATATATGCATATGCACCCACAGCGGCACTAGACCCAACAGTCTGGATTCTAACGGCAATTGGTATAGCTGCACTTAGATTTAGAAGTCTAGATGGCTTCATAATCATGCCATGGATACTTATAGTTGCAGCCCTAAGCTTCACAGCCCCACTAAACCTCATATATAGAGTGCTATACGATATGCCATACTCCATAACGGAAGCTGTTGGGCTAAGCTACATAACTGAGAATGTGGGGAGGAGGTTTGGTGGAAGGGTTGGCGCAATATCGTTGGCAGCCTTAATTGCATTCAAAATTTGCTATGCAATGAATTACGCTGTTGGATTAGCCTTCTAAAGCGGATATGGTGAGGTGTGCATGTTAGTTGAGTTGGATACTTGATGAAGAGGTTTTAGCAGTTTTAACGGCCATAATAATTGTTGCAGCGGCTGTGGGGGGAGTACAGGTATTTAATGCTGGTAGGGTTGTTGAGCCATTCAGCGAGCTGGGCTTGCTGGGGCCATCTGGGAAGATAGGTGGATACCCGAGGGAGGTTGTTGCTGGAATACCATTCCAACTCAATGTTTATGTTGGGAATCATGAGGGTAAAACAATGTATTATAGGGTTATGGTTAAAGTTGGAGATAAATCCTCAATAATAAATGCTTCAACACCATTACAATCCAAACCAATAATGGACATTAGAGTCATTTTAAGCCACAACTCTTCAACTATAATACCAGTAAATGTAACACTATATGATCCAGCCATAAACGTTAGACTTGTCTTTGAAATGTGGATATACAATGAAACCACGGGGGCATTCAATTATTATGGTAGATGGAACCAACTATGGATAAACGTTACAAAATCACCAACACCAACTACAACACAAAAACAATCCATAGAATTAAGCTCAGAACTGGAGTCTAAAATCATTGAAGCATACCTATCCATTAGGAGAGCCGAGAATTCTGGGGGAGACGTCACAGAAATGGTGAACCTAACAAACAAAGCAATAGAATACGCCTACAAGGGGGATAATGTTAAAGCTGAAACACTACTAAACAATACATTGGCACTGGAATCGGAAGTATCAAAAGCTGGGATAGAGGCGAATAGGATTAAGCTATACATGACCATTGGAAGCCTATCAACAGTTGCAGGAATATGCCTAACAATATACCTCTACCTAAGAAGCAACATGTGGCTCTTATGGGCTAAAACCCACAAGGGATGGGTAATCATGAAGACTGGAGGAAGCAAGAATACACATGATGATGATGGGAAGGTTAAGAATATCAAATCCATCGAGGGGTTAACAGTCAATGAATACCTAACGAAGCGAAACCCATCTAGGAGGGAAGCAAATAGATCGGCGAGGGAGCTCTATAAGATGATGAAATCTGGAATAGTCAAAATTGCGGATCCAAACCCACCGAAAACATTCAAAAACTTCCTAATATCAAGATACGATTTAAGCTTCATAATATCAGTTTCAATATTAATTTTTGGGGTGATATGCGTTTACGCTACGGAACCATTGAACCCAATACAGCAAACAATTAAAACCATGAGTGCAACGCAAATGTTAATTTCAAGTTCCATAACGATCGTGAGTTATATGAGGTATATATTTGGAAGCATAATAGTCCTATTCCTACCAGGATACTCGCTCGTGGAAGCCTTATACCCGGGGGAGGAGGATCTAACCCCACTTGAAAGGCTAGCCTTATCAATAGGTTTAAGTCTAGCTCTAGTTCCACTAATAGGTTTAGTGCTAAACTACACTCCATGGGGGATAAGATTGAACCCAGTGCTCACGGCAATAACTGCAACAACAATAATGCTGCTAACAATATCAGCGTATAGGAAGTATATGATACTCAAATTGAAGACATATGCAAGCCAGGCTGAACGGAGATAGATGCATTGAAACTGGATAAACCCTCCAAGAGAGACTATTCAACTTTAGAAGCTCAAAACAACTCGGTATCTAAGGATATGGTTACAGTGGTTATTCCAACATTGAATGAAGAGGAAGCCATAGGAATGGTTTTAGATGAGGTTATGGCTGAAGGATATAGGAACATTCTAGTTGTCGATGGATATTCGAAGGATAGAACTGTTGAAATAGCCAAATCAAGAGGGGTTAAAGTTGTATATCAAGATGGCGTTGGGAAGGCTGGAGCCATAGTGACAGCAATAAAGATTGTCTCAACACCATACATGCTCATCATGGATGGAGACTACACATACGATCCAAGGGATATAGAGCGCCTACTAAGATATTCTGGGGAATACGATGAAGTTATAGGCTATAGAACCAATAGAGTGAATATCCCATTACTCCACAGGTTTGGAAATAGGGTTATAAGCACAGTATTCAGCCTACTACTCGGAAAACAGATAAGGGATCCATGTAGTGGAATGTACCTACTAAAAACTGAAACTGCTAGGAAGCTTGAAATAACGTCAAGTGGATTCGACGTTGAAGTTGAATTGGCAGGTCAAATGGCTTCACTTGGGAAGGTGACTGAAGTCCCAATAAATTATAGGAGGAGGATCGGCAAGAGGAAGCTTAAATCATGGATGGATGGATTAAGAATAATCACAACAGCAGTAAAGATCACATGGCTCTACAATCCAGTACTCCTATTATCAGCCATAGTAGCCCTACTAACAATTCCAGGGGCAATAATACTATTATGGCAACTCACACAAAGATACCTACATGGGGCGGGAGCGTGGTCGTTGGGATGGTCATGGCTTGGACTAATACTATTCATAGCTGGACTACAAGGGATATCCATAGCGACAATATCCCTCATGCTTAAAAGGTTGGAGCGCAGAATATTACAGTTAATTAAGGAGAAGTGATCCCCCTTAACTTTAAATATGCCTTCCTATTTTGCTTATGATTGAGTTGATGAGTAAAGTGATGGATAGGAACATCTCCATAGGTTCAAGCATAGCTGTCTTCGGCTTAACATTGAGTTTAGGCGCCTACATCCTACTTGGCAACATACCATTAACAGCTATGGGTATAGGTTTAATCATTATTGGTGTGTCTTGGGCTTTAATCCCCCCAAATCCAATTCCAAGGAAAGCCATGCTGGACATTGTCAAGTCATCGTGTAGCAATATTGAGGCTTTTCTGGAGTTTGTAGGTGCAACTAGGAGGGCTATCTATATACCATCAAAGGAGGGGGGGAGGGTTATGGCATACGTGCCACTAAAGGGGAGCATACCACTTAATGCCATTGCCAATAACGATGATAGAATGATCGTTAGGCATGGTGAAGGTTTAGGGGTAACGATTACACCACCTAAAGTTGAATTTGGAAATCCAAGCGTGGAGTATGGTGGAAGCGTTGAAGCCATATTGAATTATGTCCTCATAGAGGCTTCCGAAATTGCTGAATCAATTAATGTGGTTAAATCTGAAGATGGATTCATAATTGAAATTCGAAACGTTAGAGTTGACATTGAATACCCGAGGTTTAAGGTTGTTATGGGTTCACTCCCCTCATGCCTAGCAGCCCAAGCCATTGCAACAGCACTCTCAAAGCCAGTGCAAGTAGTTGATGAGAGGCGTGATGGAGATAGATTGATAGTCCAATTGAGGCTAATGGATTGGATAGAAACTACCTACACATAATCCTCCTAGCAGTTCTCATAACCATAGCCACATCATCCCTAGCAGCTTTAGGTGAGAGTAGGCTGGATGCATACATAAGCGTTTTCACCCTAATATACTTCGCTTCAACAGCCATAATTAGGCCTAGGAGGAGGACAATAGACTTCCTATCCATAGCACTCTTGGCAGTCTTCTCATATATAGTGGCATTGAAGGTTATGGAGGTCCTAATTAAACCTTGAACTTAAAGAGGAATCTAAACATAATAATCTTAATTTTAATAATAATTTTACCCCTAATCACATTCCTAATGATATCATACTTCATGTACATTCCAACACCACTCAAAATCATACATGTAAATCCCAGCACAGAGGCATCACGCCTCCCACCACCAAAACATTTAGTTCAACTCATTTTAAACCCATTTGCAGTCATGCTTGGAGGAAACTTCTCAAAAGTTCCATTGGAATTGAGGGCTTTGGAATTAGCATATATTCCAAGCAATTTAAGATACATTATTGATAGATTCATTCAACTAATGAACGATGTATCCAACCACCTCGATTCCGCAGATAAGCTAATGGATAATGCTGAGGAGCTTATAGGGGTTGGGAGGGGGGTGGAGGCTAAACCACTACTCATGGAGGCATCCATGGAATTAGCTTCAGCAAACCTTACATGTAGAGAGTTGAGAATGGCGTTAGGTGAGCTTACAAGATCATTCAACATACCATACTACGATGTATATTTGAAGCTCAATGAACTAGACAACCTCATCAATAATATGTATAGGAGGATGATGAGCCTCCTAGATAGAATTGAAGGCCAAGGAAAACTCATAGAAACCTCAATATCAATAGATGCTGAACCAAAAACTTCATGGACTGGTGGAAGGATAACTGTTAGGGGCATATTATATGCTTCAAGTGAACCCCTCCCAAATAGGAATGTAACGGTAATTGTGGAAGGATTAAAGACATTTAAAGCCATAACATGCGGGGATGGATCATTCGAAACAAAAATAGACCTACCCTACATATACAAACCAACAATTACAATTCAAGCGAAATACACACCCATGGGCATTGATTCGGAAAAATATAAGCCCTCAATATCAAATAAAGTTGAAATCAACCTAATGTACATAGAACCAAAGATAAAAATCATACAAATCCCAGAAACAGTTCTACCTGGAAAAACATTCGAAATTAAGGGTAACATAATATCAGCTGAGCAAATACCATACGGGGAAATTAAAGTTTCATGGATCAATCAAGCATTCAACGTAAAATTGGGGGATGATGGATTCTTCGAAGCAACACTATACACGCCTGGAGAGATACCTGATGGAAGATATTTCCTCACAGTTGAAGCTCCAGCTTCAAGTGTTTTTGCACCCGCAAAGGAAGCATTGAGTGTGATGGTTAAGAGGATGCCCATAAGCCTATCAATAGACATTCCAAGCTCAACCTTAGCTGGATTAAGCACCACTATAAGTGGAAGCTTCAAAGCTGGAGAAGAATACTTCAATGCAACGGTAAAAGCATATTTTGCTGGAAATGAGTATACTGTGGAGTCCAGTGGAAGCTTCACAATAACATTAAGCATCCCAATAACAATTCCATCAGGCTACCAAACAGTAAAGCTATACATTACGCCGAGAAATCCATGGATTAGTGAAGCCACATATGAGAAGAACATTCTAGTGGTAAACCCATTAACCATAATAGCATCCATAGCCATCACAGTAATCCTAACAATAAAAACATTTAGGGGGAGGCTGATTACCACTAAGCAGACTATGGAAGCTGAGCGTATCGTGGAATATGGGCGTGGGGGAGAGGTTCGGAGGGTTGAAGTAGAATTCACGCCAAAGGAGTATAGGTGGCTTATTGACCTATATTGGGAAGCCGTTGAAATTGTCAGTAAAATGACTGGCATAGCCATGGAGCCACATATGACCATGAGGGAATATCTATCAGCAACAGCCTCAAAACTTGGAAAACTATCTTGGTGCTTTGAAACATTAACCTCAGCTGCAGAGAGAGCCCTATACTCAACAAAAATCCCAGAACCCATAATATCGAAGGCTAAAGATGCATTAGAGGATCTTAGGAGGGGGGCATGAATTTTGAAGCTAAACCCTAAACTCCCACTAATAGGCGTATTAACAGCCATAGCAATCATAGCCTTAGCATCCACACTACTCCCACCACAAGAAGACTTCAACCCATCAAATCCATACTGGAATGGGCTTATGGAATTCACAAAAATAGCTTCACCATCAATAATAGATGCTACAACTTATAAGCCAGACCCAAAGACCACAATACTATTCGTAATAGGCCCATCAATAAACATCACCGAGAGTCGCGTTGAAGCTTGGAGGAGATATGTTGAAGATGGCGGAATACTGGTACTCATGGATGAAACAGGCTCAATAAACCATGCACTTGAAATATTCAACATAAAAGTTAGAGTCAATGGGCATGTAATGCTGGACCCAGTATTCTACTACAACAGTTGGAGGATACCGAAAATAACTGATTTTAGAGATGATAAGCTTATGGGGGGTATACGTGAAATCGCAATGGATATACCATCAATACTTGAGGTTGCTGGTGAAGTTAGGGGGTTGAGGATTCTAGCATACTCATCAAGCTTCAGCTTCCTAGACCTAGATGGAAATGGGGAGCCATCCACAGGTGAACCTTCAGGGCCATTCCCAGTTGCCGTAGAAGTAAAGTATGGTGGTGGAAGCATACTGTTATTCTCGGATTCAAGCATATTCATCAATGGAGTTATAGGTTTAGGAGACAACATACAACTCCTAAAGAACATCATGGGGGGTAGAGTGGCTGTAATAGATTCTGGGGTTTGGCTTAAAACACCACAATCAAAGCTAAGAGAATACGTACTAACAGTATACAAGGTGATATCCACAACGGAAATCAAATACTCTTTAATACTGGTTACAGTAATACTCATATACATGCTAACTGGTAGAGTTGGAGTGGCTGAAGTTCGAGACGAGGTTGAAGAGTTAATGTCTAAACATCCAGATTGGGATAGGAGGACACTTGAAATGTTGAGGGAGGCTAGAGGTAGATATGAGCAGTAATGTTATGGATAAGATAATCTCAGAGGTTAGTAGATTCATTGTTGGGAAGAGGGATGTTATAGAGATGATGCTAGTCGCACTACTATCTGAGGGGCATATCCTATTGGAGGGGCCACCTGGAACAGGCAAAACACTAATGGCTAAGACTTTTGCACAAGCCATTGGAGCGAAATTCTCAAGAATCCAGATGACGCCGGATACACTGCCAGCAGACATACTTGGAACGATGGTGTATAATGTTAGGGATTCATCATTCTACTTGAAGAGGGGGCCAATATTTGCAAACATAATCCTCATAGATGAACTCAATAGAGCTCCACCAAAAACCCAAGCAGCATTCATAGAGGTCATGCAGGAGAGGCAAGTTACAATTGAGGGGACTTCATATCCAATGGAGAAGCCATTCCTAGTACTTGCAACACAAATGCCCTACGGTGCAACTGGAACATACCCACTCACAGAGGTTCAGAGGGATAGATTCGCATACAATGTTAGGGTTGGACATGCATCACCTGAAGAGGAGATGGAGATACTTGAAAGGATAGATGAAATAGAATCTGGGAGTGTTAGGAGGGTGGCCGATGTAGGTGAAGTTTTAAAGGCAATTGAAGAGGCTAAGAGGGTTCATGTATCGGATGCTGTGAGGAAGTATATTGTTGATCTGGTTATAGGCTTAAGGGGGAATGAAGCATTATTGGAGGGGCCTAGTGCAAGGGCAAGCATATGGCTAATGAAAGCAAGCAAAGCATACGCATTAATCCATGGGAGAGACTACGTAATACCGGACGACGTTAAGGCAGTTGCACCACACGTCTTAAGGCATAGACTAATATTGAAGCATGAACTCCTAGAGGAAGTTGATGAGGAGACATTGATAAGTGAAGCTTTAAAAACGACGCCAGTGCCTAAAAAATGAGTGGAGAAGTGAAACTGGAATCCTCTGGGAAGACCCTCATAATACTAATACCAGCACTACTATTATTTTACATATTATTCCAAGACATTGTAATCCTCTACGCCACAATAATAGTGATTACAGTAATTTTATGTGTATATATTTCAGCATATGGGAAGGCTAGATGGTTGGCTAGGAACTTGAAGGTTAAGCCTGAAAGTGTAAGCTTAAGACTTGTGGCTGGAGATGTGGGGAGGGTTAAAGTTGAATTTGAAGCTCCAAAGCAGATTAGATTGCTTGTGAATCATCCATTGAAATTCTGCGCTGTGAAGCCTCATCAAACGCAAACAAACAGCCAAATAACACTTGAATTCAAACCAAAATTGGCAGGCTCATATAGTTCAGATGAAATTTATGTTGAGTGTAGAACGGCTTTAAACATGTTCAATGTGAAGGTTGGCATACCATTCAAAAGTGAAGTTACAGTTATACCTAGAGTTATACCAGCAGTTGTCAGAGCCCTCGAACTTATTGCATCGGCTTCACATGCTGGGCCAATGTATGAGTATCCATTGATACATAGGATTGGGAGGGGGACTGAGTATGCTGAGACGAGGGAATATGTGGCGGGAGACGAATTTAGGAGGATTGATTGGAAGGCAACTGCTAGGTTGCAGAAGCTAATGGTGAAATGCTTCCATGAAGAAGTTGGTGGAGAAGTAAACCTAATATTCGATTTGAAGACTGCTGGACCAGTATCAGCAGACATAACTGCAACGGAATTCCTAAACATGGCAACAGCCCTATCAACACAGAACATACCATACAGGATCACTATCATAAATGCTGAAGATGAGGTTGAGACGTTGAAGTTTGATGATTGGAGGGAAGCTCTAGCCACAGCAGTGAAATATGCACTCAAATCAGTTAAACTAGACTACACATACCTATACGAAATCATAGGACCACAGCCAACAAGAGAATTGATGAAGCTCATGAAGATAGCCTATGAAGAGGATGCATCAAACCCAGCCAATGGGGAGATTGGTGGGGGGTGGATGGATGCAATTGCAATCACATGCCTAATAGGAGACTTAACATGGCTAATAAACATATGGGATGAAGTGAAGAAGCATGGTGGAAGATTAACAGTACATACAACATCAAAAGTCTGGATAGATAGTGAAAGCCTAGAAGAAGCATACATAAACCACCAAAGGCAGAAGAGAATACTGAAAATGCTTAGGGAGAGGGGGATAGAGGTAAATGTACACTAAAAGTGGAATAAATTGCACAAATTATCTTGAGCTTAAATACTTCAATCACCTAAGAATGGTAGGAGATTTTAGATGAGGAGGGTTAAGCTGGATTTCGCTGGTTTGAGGGTGGATTTCTGTGATAGGGATAGGGCTATTAAGCAAGTGGAGGATTTCGCTGAGAGGGGGACTTGGCATCCCATAGTTGTCTTTGGACCTGAGGGTTGTGAGAAGACTGCATGGCTAAAGCAGACTGCTGAATTGTTGAGGGAGCTTGGCTTCGAAACAATCTACGTTAACCCACTACACAGAGAAGCAGTTAAGAGGGCAATAACACGATATTACGAAGCACACAATTAAAAATTTCAATGCCACAATGCAGTTAAACTGTAATTTTAAAGGATTTTTGTGGAAAGTCTTTTATAATTTTTATGTTTATTATATTGTTTTAGGTTAGGGTATGCCCATGGATTGCATAGACTACTTTGAGCTTAAAGGTGTATGGGTTAAGGCTTATAGGAATGGTAATATTCGCAAATTAAACCCATTTGAGAAGGGGCTTTTTAGGGCATGCCTAACCTATACGAAAAAGAATGGCGTAATAGTTAACGAGACAGTTCTAGACATGCTTAGAAGGTTAATTGAAGTGTTAACGACCACTCCGCGTAGGGAGGCTTTGAAGCAGGGTTTTGAGAAGGCTAAAAGCCTAGTTAAGAATAGCCTTTTAATTAAGATGTTTCCGAAGGTTTTGGATTGGGTTAAAAATTTGGAATACGTTATGTATTTGGGGTTCATGGAGATAAATAAGCCTGAATACTTGAAGGTTTACTAGAATTATGAATTCAATCCATGAAGCCCTTCTGGAACCGTTAATGTGTACGGGTGGGAAGAGTTGTGGGAGGGTTGTAGTGAGGGAGTTATGCGTGGAGGGGCTATTCTAGGGGATGCTTGAACAAGTTAACAACATATTCTTGGACGCCTATGCCTGAGCTTCTACTACACTTTGCAATACCATTCTCAATTTCCGCACCAATAGTTGGAGTGAGGAGAGCCATAGTGGTGGGAATTGTTGGAATGCTTCCAGATGTAGATGCACTCCTACATGTCCATAGATCGATGACGCATTCCATAATAATCCTAACAATACTATCCCTAATCCCACTCTACATAACCTCCTTCAAGCTGAAGGAGAAATCACTTGCACTACTCTCACTCCTCTCCTTAACAACACATCCAATAATGGACATGTTCCAAACCTACACCCCAATAATTTACCCAATATCAAACTCCTCCCTACAAGTAAGCGTAAAGGGGGATGTTTTAATTTCACAATCAATAACCCCATACATACAATTCCAAATAACATCCACACAAACAAACTTCCAAAACTTTTCAGTTATGGATGCACCAATATTCACAAGCGAAGGATTCATAATCTCACTCCTACTAGTAGCGGTTCCAATACTTTCCAACCTCTTCAAGAAACATACCAAAACCACATAATTTACTGTGAAGTAAACACATCTAGGGGACCTCAAAATCTAGGATGAGCGAGGCGCATGGTACGGATAGTGTAAATCCCTCATACATTATGTCTGAGAAATGTTAGAACTGGTAGCACTAACATTAGCTGGAATACACTTTGGAGTTCCATTAGCCTACTATTATTATGCAAAGACGAGATGGCTACCTAAACCATGGAACATAAAAATGGACGAAAACTATAGACCAAAAGTGACTATAATACTGCCAACATATAATGAGGAAAAGATTATCGAAGAAAGACTTGAGAACATTTACAATCAAACATACCCAAAGGAGTTAATGGAAGTGATAATCGTAGATTCAAGCAATGATAAAACGCCAGAAATAGTTGAAAGTTGGAGTAAGTCTCATAATGATATCAGTTTAAGTCTAATAAGGGAAGGGGAAAGAAGGGGGAAGGCGTTTGCGTTGAATGAAGCATTAAAGTATGCAAACAGCGACATCGTAATCATTGCTGATGCCGATGCTTTATGGCCTAAAAATGCACTTTGTGAAACTGTCAAATGGTTCTCAGATCCCACAGTGGGCGCCGTCTCATGTTTAAAGAAACCCACAGACATAGGTCTCTTAGGTACAGAAGAAGGATATAGAAACTACTACAACATATTAAGAATTGCGGAAAGCAAAGCGTACTCTACACCAATATTCCACGGTGAACTTGCTGCGTTCAGGAAAGAATTGCTCTTAAAAGTTAATGGATTTCCAACAGACATAGGCTCAGACGACAGTCATACTGCGACAGAGATCGCTTCAATAAGTTATAGATCAATAACACCAGAAATATGGGTTAATGAAAAGGTTCCAAAAGAGGATTATGCTTCATGGAAAATAAGAAGAGCACAACACTTAATACAACACTTCATAAAGGCAACGAAACTAAGAATAAAGAACAAAACTTTTAAAAAGATATTAGCAACTGAAACTTACTTACATATAATAAACCCATGGATTCTATTAACTGCAACAATATTGTTGACAGTAGACGTGCTCTTGTTCGAGTCACTAATTTCACTTATACTATTGTTCGTCGGATCAATTTTACTGTTAATAAAAGAATACAGAACATGGTTAATGCAACAAATATATCTAATGATAGCAGCAATAAAAAATGTTAAGACAAAAGAAATAGCTTGGAATAAGCAAGAGAAATAAAAATGCCAATTTTAGATAGACCAAAAATTTTAAGAATAACATTACATATTGGCTTAAGGTTAAGAATCTACAGGCATTAAAATATACTAAACCATCACCTTGGATAAAAATTTCTACAAACTATTGTAAACAGTAGCTATGCTAGCCTTAGCAGGCAAAGACGGCAGAGCATGGATTAGGGCGTCGAAAAAAGCATTGAGCATAATTTTAACGGGCATTCTCCTACAAAATTTTAGCTTTGCAGTGTAAAAGGATGTAGCTTTTAAAATGAATCTGCTATTTGTGGCACCAAGGTATTATCCGCACGTAGGTGGTGTTGAGTATGTTGTTAAGTCAGTAGCTGAGAGGCTTGTTAAGAAAGGGCATGATGTAACCGTGCTATGTGGCGAATCGAGCATCGATAATTCGAAGGAAGAGTGGATTAATGGTGTCCAAGTATTTAAGTGGCCTATTTGGGCTCCTGGAGATGCATACCATATTCCGAGAATAAGGAGCAAGCTGAAAAGCTGGCTTTTGGACGCTGTAAGGGAATGCGACGTTGTTCACTTCCATAGTGTTCATAGCGTTTTGACGATGTATTCTTTAAGTGTATTGAAGTGTTGTAGTGCACGTAGGGTTTTAACACCTTACTATCATGGTACTGGTCATACATTTTTTAGGAGGTTTTTATGGAGGTTTTGGCGGTCCTATGTTGGTAGGCTTTTACAATCTGTCAATGCTGTTCATACCGTTTCAATGCTTGAGGCTCAGCTTGTTAAGAGGGATTTTATGGTTGATGCCCTACCTATAGAGAATGGTGTTGATGAATGGATCCTTAACCTTTCATGGTCTCCATCTGGCTATGTAATGTATAGTGGGCGAATTGAGAAGTACAAGAACATTCATAGATTGGCCAACATTGTTAAGATACTTAATGTTGATTTTGGGATGAATTTTGAATTGAAGGTTTTCGGATCAGGTTCATTCAAGAAATACTTAGAAAAGTACCTAGGAAATGTTGGGATCAAATATCTTGTTGAACCACTGCAATCATTTGAAAAATACGTTGAAAGCTTGTGTAGAGCATCATTGTTTGGGTTACTGTCTGAGAAGGAATCTTATCCACAGTCGGTTAATGAGGCTAATGCTATAGGTGTGCCTGTGGTTGTTGCGGAGCCCTGGGGTCTGAACTTTTCCGAGAGAAGTAGAACACTAATAACACAATTATATAAGAGCGATGAGGAGATAGCGGGAGAAATAGCAGCCTTCCTAGAAGAAGCTAAGAAACAGCCAAAATCAGAAGTCCCAAGCTGGAATCAAGTAGTAGACACTTATGTTAAAAGATTGTATTGTCCACAAGAAGACTAGATTCGTAGCCTAAAGTCACCTTTACCAAGAAGCTACAAATGACTCCGATGGGAAGTTTAGAGGCATAAGTAAGATGAATGCTAAACTTGCTTTGGTAACTGGCGGTGCGGGATTCATAGGCAGCCACCTAGTAGATAGGCTTGTTTCTGATGGCTGGAACGTTAGGGTATTGGACAATTTCAGTAGTGGAAGAATGGAAAACATTGAACAACACAAAGGAAGCAGAAAAGTAGAAATATTGAGGGGGGACTTGAAGAACTTTGAAGAGGTTGAGAAGACTGTTAGAGGTGTTGACGTCGTATTCCATTACGCTGCGAATCCAGAAGTACGGGTGAGCACGACAAACCCTGAGATACATTTCAACGAGAACGTAGTTGCAACCTTCAACCTTCTAGAGGCAATGCGAAAGAATGACATTAAGGAGCTTGTCTTCGCATCTTCAAGCAGCGTTTACGGCGAGCCCGAAAGCATACCTATAAGTGAAGAAGCCCCAATAAGACCCGTTTCAGTCTATGGAGCGAGCAAGGCGGCTTGTGAAAACCTAATCCACGCATACAGTAGACTTTACGGCATCAAGGCCATGGTGCTCAGGTATGCGAACGTAGTAGGTCCAAGGCTTAGGCACGGTGTGATCTGGGACTTCATAAATAAGCTCAGGAAAAACTCAAGCGAGCTCGAGATACTTGGCGATGGAGAGCAAGTTAGGAGTTACATATACATTGATGATGCAATGGAGGCGACGATAATTGCATGGAGAAAAACCGAAAACAGCTATGAGGTCTACAACGTAGCATCAGAAGACCGGATAACCGTAGACGAAGTGGCGGACGAGGTAATAAAAGCCATGGGGCTAAATAACGTGAGGAAAATATATAAGTCGGTTCTACACGGAGTTGGGTGGCTAGGTGACGTGAAGAGAATAGCGCTGAAGATAGATAAGCTAAGGGCGCTGGGCTTCAGATCACATATGAATTCAAGAGAAGCCGTTAAAACCACAGCAAAGATGCTAATCAACGAAATTAATTATCATATTGATTGAGAAAATAGGGTACGAAGCATGATAAACACTGTGTTATCCATGAGTGAGTCTAAGAGCAGAAGGTAAGGCGATGTTTAGTGGGTTGCTTGCTAAGAGTATCTCTTATTATTTTAATGTACGTCCTTTAACTCTTCGTGGACATTATTGCTTATTGAACGCCTCGTTAGCTTGGCTTTCAAGTTATTTGCGAGGGATTCGAAAGCCGTTTGAAAGTTACTTAAAGTGCGATGTAGTCGTAAAAACGTGGGATGGTTTTCTATTTATTGCAAGGGCTGGAACCCAGGATCTCTACACAATAGCTGTTGCTGAAAGATTTGAGCTTAAGAACTGGTTTAAACCTCTTGCAAAAGGAGTAGTTGTCGATGTAGGTGCATATATTGGGACTTAACTGTTAGAGCGATGCGAACAGCGGATTTAGTCATCGCAATTGAACCCTTACCTTCGAACTTTAAAGTTCTTCGGAAAAATGTTGAGCTCAACAGCCATATGCAAAGAGGAGATGTCATTTTGGTGAACAAGGCCATAGCTGAGAAGAAAAAGGACACTCAAATCTTTGTACCTATTGAATCTAATTATATTGAGACTACAACTGCGAGACTAGGTACTATCCCAAGAAAAAATATCTAAGCTACATAATAAGTGCGAATACTCTTGATAATATTCTGAACGAACTTGGGATTGAGAAAATTGATTTACTCAAGATCGATATTGAAGGTTACGTATTAAAGAGTCTTCCTGGCATGGTGAATACCCTTAAAAGGACACAATGGCTTTTCATAGAGCTACTGGGGCAAGATATACTATGTGTAAGCACTTTGAGAAAAATTGGCTTCCACTTAAAAGCTCTACGTGGAAGAAACTTCCTGTTCAAAAATGAGACATAAAGTGCTTCTCTTTAATACTCATGTGCTGAAGAGTAGTACACGTTGAGGATTCATTTAGATTCTTCGTAGATGATCTACTGAACCTAACGGGATTAGGTTTTATTACAGTATGCTGTTCTTCAGTATTCTGGCATTATCAGCAACATACTCATTTTATTCATGCACACGTTTATGATAACTGATAGCCATGGATAATATTCTCGAATCGTTTTTGCGATACTTAGATTTTATGTTAGGTTTAGATAGGGTACGCCCAATATATTGGCTTTTATACGTTGCAGTTTGCTTTTTCATACTCACGTGTTTATTGCCAAACTTCAAAGGTCATCGTAGCAGTGATAATAGATGTAGGTGTAATAGGTGTAAACTATGTCTCTTAGTTTATCCATTGCTTCTTTTCTCAGCTGGAGTTTCGATATTTGCTTTCATATCTGCATATCTCACAAGTCATTTTTACTCCCATTACGTTATATTAGGCTTGATCACTCAGCTGTTTTGCTCCTTTATTTTGGCATGTTCATGGCAATATCTTAAGGGTGAGCGTGACTTAGAATTCGTCAAAAAGTTCTCAATACATTTTAATGTTATTGTAATAATATTTATATTGACTGCTAAGTGGCTTATTAGAGGTGTAGATGCTGAGGAGACATCTGCTGACACGTTGAACATATTTTTCAACGGTCATTTCGAGTATTCTATGCATGCTGGATGGTATGATCTAGCCCCAGTTGACTCCATAATAAAAATAGTGCTTCTGAACACAACCAGCAATAATAATCCTTTCAGTCCTCTCGAAACATTCATGATATCATTTTTGTTAGGCCTCTCCCTGTACCTTGTAGTTTACAGTTATATGAAGGATAAACAGTTCTTGAGTTCCCTGATTCCTTTAATTCCTGCCTTACTAATGATTCATCCATACGCTTTTCTTTCAGGTATTTACGTACCACCTACAAATGTTGCTTCTGCTTTAGCATTAATGTCAATTATTGTGTTCTTAAAGCTTCTGAAGACACCTTCCCACTCCACTCTACCAGTGGCGAACCTTTTATTTATCACTTCTGTACTTGCACATCCCTTTTCCCTCATAGCTTTAATATTTATAGGTATAACGTTACTTTCAAGATATATGGATATGAAAACCCTTTCCAGCCAAGAGGTTTGGTTTTTCATTTCAATCTTAACAATCTGGACAGTTAAGACAATCTATACCGCCATGCTTTACGGCGTTATAAGCATCTATAATACTATTATTAATGGTTTACTTTCCACAGCGGGGCGTGAAGAGATTTTAGCGGCCAGAAATTTAGGTTACCTAACGTTGCCTAAGCTGGCGTTAGCTTCCTTCTCAGCCTCACTAGGCATAGTTGGTGGGATTTCTGTAATACACCTATATTATGTGGCAAGGAGGCGTAGTAGTAATTCAAGGTGGTACAGCTTCTGGATAATACTGTTTGCAGGGGTCACGGGTTTACTGAGCCTATTAGGTGCGCTTGGAGGTTATTCAAGGTATCTTGTAGTGCCCTCTGCTTCACTCTTATTCATACCTATCATGTTTCATTTTGAGGGGAGAGGCTCTCCTTCTCGCTACTTTTTAGCATTAATCATGACTTCGGCTATCCTAACCTCGCTTACCCCAGCCATAATTGCAGACCAGTATTCATTCGCAACGGTAGCTAAAATATCGGACGAAACTATGTTCACTATTACTAGGTCAATATTTGAGAAATTAGATTCCAGCTTCATTGTTGATAGGTTTTATGGTAGCTCAAGGATGAAACTATATATAGTTAAGGAAAGTGAATTTTTCAGGATGGGTGGAGAATCTGGTCTCATCGTTGAGAAAATAATATTGAGTGGCATAGTTAGGGCAAGGTCCTATTGGGAATTTGTTGGAAGAGGACCTTTCGACACTTTTACGAGAGAATCAGACTATGCTACGGTTAACGTCGTGTTTGATTCAGGCTTGGCAAAGGTCCTATTAACATGGGGCAACCATTAATATCAATAGTATTGACGTCATATAATTCTGAGAGAACCATCCATAACGTATTAGATTCAATAGTGAAGCAGAATTTTCCATTAAATGATATAGAACTTGTATTAGTTGATGATGGCTCAAGAGATAATACTCTGAACATTGTAAACAAGTTTATTTCAGAAAACGTACACAAATTTAATAATGTGAAATTAATAGTTCATGATAGAAATTACGGCGTTTCAAAAGCTAGAAACGATGGAATTAAAACAAGTAGAGGTAAATACCTACTAATTCTAGATCACGATGTTATAATGCCAAGTAACACTCTCAAAATGCTTTTAGAGTACATTGAGTCTGTAAGCAAAAAAGTTGTAGCTGTCATTCCTCTTCACAATAATTTATGTAGCGGTTTTTTGGAGAAGTGGGAATATAAGATTAGAAGAAGGAAAATAACGAGGAGTAATTCTATAACTTCTTGTGCTCTTATAAAAAGAGAGTTGATTGATGAGATAGGTTTGTATGATGAGAGTTTAGGTTTACCGTTTACTATTTATGAAGATATTGAGTATGGTGCACGAGCACTAGCTAAAGGCTATGAGATACACGTGGTAGGTACTATTGAGGTGTTACACGATAATTGCGATGAAACTACTACCTCACTCCATGCTTACTCTGCAGTAAAGTCCTATAAAAAGTTTCTGAATGCCATGAAATCCCTTAGTGATCCCATATACAGGTACTCATTAAAAAAATATTTGTGTAGTTCACCAATATGGGAGAAACTAAGGTGGATAGCATACTCGGCGCTAACAGCATCATTTATACCTATAGTTGTCATATCAACGCTTTTAGAATTGAAAACATTTATATTAGCATGGATGCTTTTCGCAATAGTCATGTATCTCGATGTTCTAAGGCAGCACTGGAATAGCTCCATTCCTACCGTGTCATTTGCCTACTCAACAATAGCCTTTACTTGGAGATTAGCTAGGTCAACAATGTTGCTGATTCCTGGTCCTAGAACTACAAATCGGAGTCGTATAAAATGACTAATGGAAACTTCACAACTATTCAGACATCTTGAGAAGCAATACCAAGGACGAAGAAATTACATATTAAGAACGCTACCTACTTTTGGGGGCCGATATTTTTACTGGCTTTACTTGCTAATGCTTCCTCTATCAGCATTAGTTGTAGTAAAAGTCTCCAAGAAGTTGATAAGCTTAATTCTCTGCATAGCCTTAATCTCTACAGTCTCGTTATATGGAATACAAGACATTACCCTAAGTGGTAATACCTACGTTAATGGAATAGGATGGGCAGACAAGAAATCTTGGGAAATCTCATGGACTATAAGTTCCCTCCTACCTCCAAGAGTGAGCTTGATCTCTGATCCTAGAATAGAAGTGCCGCTGGGCGTTATTTGTTTCCTTAAGGATTTGGAGATAACGCATCCAAAGCATGGTTATCTTCCAAAACTATTATTATTGGGAATGGATAATATTGGATATAGGACATTATTAGGGGCGGAGTCATGGTATGGAATTACCTCCTTAATGGAGCGCGCAGAAGGAGTTGTAATATCTTTTGGTTCGTATAATGTATATTACTATGGATAAAAACGCTACTTTATTTTTACAGAACTTCAGGCGTTAGAGTAAGTACCTTGCATAAGTTGCTCTTATCAAGTTATCAAAAGAAACTCTTGAACACTTTTTTGATGGATGCTACATGATGTACATATAAACATGGATTAAGCGCTTAGAAGTGTACGTGATGACGCTAGTAAATATTATCGGAATTTTACCCCCCGTAGGTAATAAAGGGGACGAAGCAATTTACATCACATCCATCAATTTAATTAAAAAATATTTAAATCAAGCTAACCTTGCAATTGCTCTACCACCTAGATGGTATTACGATAAAACTAACGCTCCTTATGCACAGGAGATACTTGAAAAGCTGGATATAGATAAGGTAATTCCTCATCCGTTAGAACTGCTTTCGTTCGTTGGGGGCAAAAAATCAATGTACGCTTTTAAAGGGATTAGATTTTTGTATTATCATTCTCCACATGAACTCGCATCATTAGTTTTGTCATTGAAAGCGGTTACATCGATCATGAGAGAGAAAGAGAAGGTATGCGTAAATGTGACTTTAAGTTTTCCATTTGAGAGTGCAAACATTTTGTATGTATCGTCCTTCATCATCCCGAAGAGGTTGACGCATAAACCCCTTATTGCTTTTCCCATTAGTGCGGTTTTTATTAAAAATAATACTGAAAAGGATCTTGTTAGAATAGCTTTATCAAGTGCGGATGTAGTATTTACTAGAGGTCCTTATACAACACGGTACTTTAAAAAATTGGGTGTATCAAACGTTGTAACAGGTTTTGATCCAGCTTTCCTACTCGAATCTCATGAAGATATTAATATTAAAGGAGACATGGATAAAACCTCAATAGGCATAACTCCGCACTCATCTTTTCCACCGATCATACTCTCAGCGTTGATCTCTCAGATAACGGAGAAGTTGGAATCACGGATTTACATAATTCCGACTGATGTTAGGGATTTCAACTATGCTAGAGCTATTCTCGATCATAATAGACAATTCAACAAGTTTTGTAAGCTCGTTGATACGCGACGTATGAGTGCTCAAAGAGTAAAAGCCATGTTTAGTAAGATTCAGCTGCTAATATCATTTCGTGTTCATCCCATAATATTTGCATTAAGTCTAGGAAAACCAGTTATAGCAGTAGCTAGCATGTACAATTTAAAGTTCTTAGATGTATTAAGCCAGTTTGGTTTAGAAAAGAACTTCATAGATAGAGAAGCCTTTATTCTTAAACCTGTTGAATCTATAAATAAAGTTATCAGTATAATTTCAGAGATACTCGATTACTATCCATTAATTGAAAAGAACATAATGAGAAGGATTCCTAATATTAGGTTTAAAGCAGAGCTACCTGGGTTATACTTAAAAGCTTACTTAGAGTGATGTAGTTCTATGAAGAGTTCTGTAAAAAGGCATCTTGTAGTAAATGTATGTAGTGGCTGTGGTGCATGCATAGGCATCTGTCCAGTTAATGCCATAGTTCCTGTGGATATTAAAGGTTATGCTGGTCTGAGTATAGATACTGGGAAATGTGTTAAATGTGGTTTGTGCGTAAAAGCGTGCCCCATGATTAAATCGGTGGAGGACTCTAGTACAACTACTATAGTATCCCGTGAAAACTCTATTGTTAGAGCATTTCTAACTTATGCAACTGATCTGAACATCAGATATAGAGGTGCTTCTGGAGGTGTAGTAACAGCTTTACTAATATACCTACTAAAGAAGAAAGAGATTGATGGTGCTCTTGTAGTTAAAATGGATAAAACTAAGCCTTTTCCCCTTATTGCTAAGACTGCCGAGGAGATTCTCAAAGCTCAAGGTTCCATATACTTTCCAACATTTAGTTTAAGTATTTTAAAGAAGTTGAAAGCTATGGAGGGCAAGTATGCAGTAGTGGGTCTTCCATGCCAAATCGATGCTATTAAAAAACTAATTGATATCGGTTGGCTACCTAGAGACAGAATAACTTACCTTTTTGGTTTACAGTGTCATGGAATTTTTGCACCTTGGTACCTAGATTACGTTCTAAAAAACCTACTTAAACTCTCTAAGGATGAAGTATATGAAATTACGGCAAGAAGATATGGGTGGCCGGGAAAAATTTTCGTTCTATCTAAGCATGGTGTATACGTAGTTCATTTATTTGATGAAACAATAAGCGTATGGAACCCTTTGTCATCATCAAACCTTAATGCTCAATTACCTTGCATTATTTGCACTAATCATAGCAATGTGAACGCAGATATAACATTCGGTGATGCGTGGATGCCTGAAGTAGTAGGTAGAGAAAAAATAGGTGTATCCCTTATTATTGCGAGAACCAAGAGAGGTTCGGAGCTCTTAGAAAGAGCTGTTCGTGATGGCGTTATCAGAGTTGAAGAGATTCAAACTAACTTAGCAAGCTCAGAAAGCATTTTTAACTATGATAAAGAACTACTCACTACATTAATGAATAACGGGATCATAGGAGTAGCCAGTAAGTATGGGTTACGAGGCTTACTTGTAGTTGTCGCACGGCTACTTTTCTATAGAGAGAGCTCTAGAAGGGTACTATTAGCTTTACTCCCTCCTAAGGCATTATTTTACATATTATACGCCCGAAAGAATCTTTTACATAAAGCCATTAATAAACTATAGTAATAAACTATAGTGGGTTACTTAGTTTGTTAAATATATTGCTCATTGCTTGGCCCTGTATACATTATGGTGGTGCTGAGAGGTGGTGGTACTATATTCTGCATGAATTCCGGGATAAACCGATACGAGTTTACGTGCTAATCCCTACATCGTGGAGTCTAGGCTGCTTTGCATGCCCCAAGAAGATTCAAAGCAGTTCACTTAGAGTTCTCTATATAAGGCCGAGAAAAAACTCGCTACTAAAGGTGATCTCTTTAACCTCGTCATTGATTAATATTATTAAGAAGCAGAGTATAGACTTCGTGATAACGGGTTACCAGACTCCATCTTTAGCATTAGCTTCACTCATAGCTAGTGCTATGACTAGGAGAAAGAACTTTGTAGTATTTCACGTGCCACTCGGGTGGTTACCATATTATAGAAATGAGGAAAGCAAGATTAGTATATTAAATAAGCTTTTAATTGCGGCATATAGTTTACTGAATACGCACAGGTTACTATATTTCCTTATGGTTAGCCCCTCTGTTGCATACGACTTGGAGAGGGTTAATCTCAAAGTTAGCAGAGTCTGTTCTCTGAAAGGTGCCGCAGTAGAAAAAGTCTACGATGCCTACCGCACCTTTGATAGGAGAGATATTGACATTATTTACCTAGCTAGTATTTCAAGGCATAAGGGTGTATATGATGTACCTCTGATATTAAATTACGTTAAAAATAGAGTTCCTAATATCAGGGCTGTAATTATTGGTAAAGTACCTGAGCACATATCTGAGCATTTGAGAGATATGTTAAGGTCCTATGGTCTTGAAGATAATGTAAAATTATTAGGCTATGTCGATGGATATGAAAAGTTTGAACTTCTTGCAAGAAGTAAGGTAATGATTTATCCAAGCTATATGGATACTTTTGCAATAGTGGTTCTTGAAGCTTTAAGCACGGGCACTCCGGTCATTGCATATGCAATACCTGCAATAGCAATTAATTACAGGACAAATGCTGTGATTAAGATTCGCATAGGTGACGTCGCCAGCATGGCTGAAAAAGTAATGGACGTGTTAAGTAATGAACAATACTGGACAAAACTTAGCAAGGAGGCTATTAACTTTTCAAGTACATACAATTGGAAAGAAAACGCAAAAAGTTTCCTTATGTGTATAGTTAATGGGCTAAGAAAATGAGAGCATTGATCATTTCATCACCAAACCCCTACGGAAGAGGCGGTGAGATTAGGTCTTACAAAGTAATTAAGAACATGAAACATTTTAAGGTAGATATTGACCTAATTACCGACTTGAATAACAGTCTTGTCGTTAATGAATTAACTAACTACGTAAATGAAATATATAAGGTTAAATGCCCGAGTAAACATGAAGCTTGTATAGCATTGATTGTTAGATTAGCTTCGAGTTTACGTAATAAAGACTACGACTTAGTAATATCTCAAAGCGAACACCCACGATACTCGCTTTCCGCTTTTAGTGTTTCTAGAGTTCTGCGTAGACCTTGGTCAGCTATAGTAAATTCATTTACTTATATATGTCCATCATCTAATAAGATATCGCTAAGCAGGTTCGCTAGGAATAGTATTGCCCTGCATGCCCTTAATAAAACCATTGTTCATCTAGTATCGTATGCAGTACAAAGTGAGCTGTTAAGAAGAGGATTTAGATTTAACAACTATGATGTTCTCGAAATACCTGTAGGCGTTGATTGGGAGGTTATTGAGAAAGCAATTAAGCACAAACCTGAGAAGGAGTATGACATAGCATTTATGGGAGTGCTTTCTGCTGAGAAGGGTATATACGATATTGCTTATGTGATATATAAATTAAAAAAGGAATTGAACAAAAACATTAAAGCTCTCTTCTTAGGTGAATTCAGTAGTTCTATTGAAAGGTTTCGATACCTCTCAGTGTTGAATAAGCTCAATATCCGCGACAATATAATATTTAAAGGATATTTAACTGGCGAAGATAAGTATCGAGAATTAACAAAGGCAAGATTATTCATTTTCCCATCAAGAGTAGATGTGTTGCCAATTTCAATACTCGAAGCTCTTGCCCTAGGGTTAGCAGTAATTACCTGGGATTTGCCATATTCACAGGAATTTACAACTAATGCTGTTATAAGAACTAGATCCATTGATGAAATCAGTAGGGTGACGGAGACTTTATTAATCGATGATGATAAGAGGGAAAAGCTGGGAAAAATCGGAAGCAAATATGTCAAACGCTATACGTGGGAAAATGCCGCATTAAGCGAGTACAGAGCTTATTTAAAGACTATTGAGTGGTGGATAAATGAAGTTAAGTAAGTTAATACCATATCTAGATAAGTTTAAACTCCTAGATTTGCTCGTTAAACTAAATGTTAAGGATTCTGTGCTACTTGTCATTACGTACCATGAGGTAGGTAAAAGCGTTTATTATGACGAAGGCGTACCTACAAGATTACTTGAGAATGAGATAAAATACTTACTTAAACTTCAATTTAGGATTCTACCCCTCTGCGAAGCATTAGAAGTTATAAGGAAAGAACCCAATAAACCTCATAGAATCGCTGTGCTAACTTTTGACGACGCCTATAAGGGTGTTTACGAAAACGCATTACCAATAATGCTGAAATATAGCATAAGAGGTACGATATACCCCGTGGCTGGATTTATGGAAAGATGCATTGCTCACTGGGCGTCACAAATCGGATTTGTAATTAAGAACATTAGAATGCCATCAATAATAAGGATAAATGCCCTTAATAAAACATTTGTTATAAATAACGAACATGATAAGAATACTGTATTGTCATACCTTTTAAACATACTACCTAAGTTGGATTTTAACGAAATAAATATGATTGTACACGAGTTATCTGAGTGTATTAATGATTCATCTAAACGCACTATGCAAAGGTTGTATGAGGAAATAATGATGAATAGTGACCAGCTTAGGGAAATGTCTGAGCTCGGCTTTGAAGTTGGAGGGCACAGCTATTGGCACTTGGGACTCACAAACATTAGCAAGGAAAGTCTTTATCAAGAAATAAAAAATTCATTAAATTTTGTAAACAAATTTATGAACAATTCTACATGCAAAATTAGAACATTTGCATATCCATATGGCCTATACAACAATGAGGTAATAAACGTCTTAAAGGAAATAGGATTTCATGCAGCGGTTACAATGGCACCTGTTATAAATAAAATAGCAGAGCTTAAACAATACGAAATAGGCAGGATACCTCCGTATAGATTTGGTATCGTATCGCTAAGCACATTTAAAGCTCAATTAATAAGAACGTAATAATGAAGTTTCTATATATCGGTAGCGGTGATGTATTTTCTAGGCATGAACTTGGATTCATAGCAGCGCTTAGCGCGCTTGGGAACGTTGATGTGATCACCTTAGGATCTAAGGAAAACGTTGAGAAAATGAAAGTTGGGAGTGATAATGGTGTTTGGAATGTAACTTTTCATTACATTCCATGCGGAAACATGCTTCGTTTATCTAAGTGCAAGACTTGGATAGAGGAGGAGATTAATACTGAGAAGTATCACACAATATTCGCCACGCCTAGACTACCAATACTTGTAGCGAAGTCGCTATCTAACAAGGATCAAAAAGTGATACTTAGGCTGTGGAGTATTAGGGCAGCTAAATTAAGGGATAATTTGAGGTTTGACGCTTATGAGGACGCAGTTATCTATATGCCCAGCATCCTTGCAAACTTTCTCTACATTCTCAGCTCAACATATGCTATAGCAGTCGATCATTCTACATGCACGTTCGCCGTAAAGACATATCCAATTCTTGCCAGTAGACTTACTAAGTTATATCCTCCATATGGGTTCATCGCAGAACAACGCAAAGAGACAATAAAACAAAAAATATTTGAGCTCATAGAAAGGGGAAACTATGTACTTAGTTTCACACTGCTTAACAAGACAGGACCTTACCTTAAGTTTGAGGCAAGACCTCATGCTATAGTCCTCTATCGGTTAGCGAAGAAGATAAACGCTGACGTAGTACTTGTTGGTAGCACTTATGAAGATTGGAAACGTGTATTTCCCAATCTTGAGCCACCTAAAAATCTTCATGTTATTGGTAGAGACTTTAGAAATGATATAATAGCTGAGCTATACAGGAGAGCCAGGATGGTTGTAGTATCTATAACCAATAGGAGTATTTCCAATAGACTTCTAGAGGCTCTATTTTATGGTAAGCCCATTATAACGACTGAAGTCGCTAAGCATCTGCACCCAGAGCTTATTCACAAAAAGCACATTTACATATCCACGTGGAATAATATGGTAGAAGATGCAGCAAAGCTCTTAGGAGATGAAGAAACCTTAAAAATTCTTGGAGAGGGTGCTAGAGAAGCCTACAACATATTCTTCTCTACCAAACACAACATAAAGTTCATTAGGAGTTTAGTTTAAAATATACGTCATCTATGCATCAAATACATTAAATTACAAACCTCCTATAGGTTATAGATACGACAGTGTCTTACTGAGTTCATTTAAATTTCAACTATTACTAAAACACAGGTAATATAGGTGAGGAACATAACTAGGACTTACCCTACATATAGCTTCATTTCAACTGTCTATAATATATTATTTTATTGCGAATAGAAAATCGCAATCATGACGAGTAGAGAACTACTTATTTTTAATATTGGCGATATTGAGCAGACATTGAGAAGTAAGCCTATTCTTACTTCTTACAAGGCTTATTTGGATAAAATTAAAGGCTTAGCTTTTACAATTAAGAGAATTCAATGGATGCTCAGATTATGAAGCCTAGAGTTCTCGTGTTAACAAAGCTCTTCTGGCCTGAGGGAGGAGGTGCCGAACTTGAAACATACCTCATAGCTAAAAACGTTCTTTCAAAACACTTCAATGTAGTTATTGTTTCGGGAACTAGAAAACCCGAGCTCGATGTACTGAAAGTTGCTAGTTATATTCATTGGAGTGTTCTGGAGTCTAAGTATAAGCCTATTGAGTGGCTTAAACTTTTTGTTAATACGCAGTGGTTTAGAAAGCTTGTTAAGAAGACAGAAGTAGTTTATATACCTTCGCATACTCTCATACCTTTAGCAATCATTACAAAGCTTGTTAAGCCTAATGTCAAAGTTATACTGCATCTGCACAACTACCAGGTACTCACCTTTACTTCGGTGGTTTTAGCTAATAGGGAGCCTAATATGGCTACGGACATCATAGTTGAGTATGGAGAACATAGAAACTTGTTGAGAGCTATTCTAGCCGGCTTTGGACACTACATGAACTACCTAAACAGACTTGCTCTTAACTACGTCGATGAGGTTATTTGTGTATCCAAGAGGCAATGTGAGATCATATTAAAGTATTTGCCGGAGCTGAGAAACAGAGCTATAGTGATTTATAACTTGCCTCCCTCATTATCAAGCATTGGTAAGAGAATTAGTAAAGAGCCTACGCTAGTATATGCCAGTGGAGGAAGCTATATTAAAGGGTTCAATATGTTCCTGGAGATGTTAACTAGAGTTTTGAAGAGACATGAATGTAAGATCTATGTTACATATGGACGTAAAACCTCTTCTCTGGAGAGATCATTGTTAGATAAACTTTCTCAAAAACTCAACAGTAAGTTGATTGTTCTAGGCAGGTTACCATATAAAGAATATCTAAAGTTACATGAGCATGTATGGAGCTTGCTCTTCCCATCAATATATGAGGAGCCGCTGCCATACGCAGTTGTTGAGTCCATGTTGATGGGCACGATGCCCGTGGCTGCTAGAGTCGGAGGTGTGCCTGAGATCGTCGGGGGCTCTCCAGCGGAGGAGTATTTGTTCACCACTGGCGATGTCGATGAGTTCGTAGATAAGATAGAGATGCTTCTATTGCAGTCGAGGGATAATATTATGGACGTTGGGATAAGGCTGAGAAAGCATGCACTTAAGCTATTCAATAAAGAGGAAATTGAAAATAAAATAGTAAATCTATTTGAATCTATACTGAGTCAAAGTAACGCTAAATAATATATATAAAATGGGGTTTACGAAATGAAGATCGCTTTTATTGTTAGTGAGACTTTTACGGAGAAGAGGCATGGTGGTTTTGGGTGGTTGGTTAGGGTTGTTGGACGTGAACTTGTTAGGCGTGGCTTTAATGTTACTGTTCTTGCATGGAGGGATCCTGGCTATCCTGAGAAATACTTTGTTGGTGGTATCGAGGTTATTACGTATCCATATGCGTTTGAGAGGTCTGTGATTAGGCATTTACGTGATTACTATGGCTTTGCAAGAGTTATTAGGCGGATGGAGGCTGACGTCTTCATTTCAATAGAGGCTATGGTTGAAACCTTAATTGCTGAAAGTCTTATACGTAATGCTAAGCACGTTGTTTGGGCTCAGGACCCCTTTGATTGGACTGATTACCAATTACTTGGATCAATAGACCCTTATTACAAGATTTCTAGGGCTAGGTTCCTGGCAAATAGGATTGTCTTCGGCTTAGCTTATAAGAGGGCTAACTTAATTCTGACACAAGCAAAGTTCTATATTGATAAGTTGAAGCGTTTGTATGGAGTTGATCCAAGTAGAGTTGTTTATCTTCCAAACCCTGTTGACTACATACCTGAAGAAGAAAGCATAAAGAAGAGCGATGAACCTTTAGTTTGCTACTTGGCTAGGATGGATCCTCAGAAGAGGTATTGGCTCTTCTTCGAGTTAGCTAGACAGTTCCCGGAGATACTCTTCATAGCCATAGGTAAGCCGAACATGCTTTATGAGGATAAATATAGAGAGATCGTTAGCAAGTATGTTGGATTGTCAAACCTCGAGATAAAGGGTTTCGTGAGCGAGGAGGAAAAGAGGAGCATACTCAGCAGGTGCTGGATAATGGTGTTGCCGAGCATCAGGGAGGGGTTGCCGATAGCAATGCTAGAGGCCTTAGCACATAGGTGCGCGTTGCTAAGCTCTGTAAACCCTGATGGATTAACAGAGAGGTTTGGTTACTGGGTTAGAAGAGATAACTTTGATAAAGGGCTCAGGTGGTTGCTTGAAAATGATAGGTGGAGGGATCTTGGTGAGGAAGGTTATAAGTATGTTAGAGCAACTCACAATTTGGGGAAAGTTGTCAACGAGCTCATTAGTCGACTAGAAGAACTTAACAGGAGATAGCTATGCCTAGAAGGGGTAAGTTAGTAGTATTTCTGGGACCCGTTGGTGTTGGTAAGTCAACGGTCATAAGAGCTCTTCTTAACCTCTCTAAAAAGAGGGGGATTAAGGCGAAATCTGTACATATCAAAGCAATGCACGGTCCATCATACCTTCTATGGAAGATTATGAGTCACATAATAGCACGTAAAGTGAGTCGCAAGCTCGCTTCATGGTACATTGTAGGTAAGATTAACAGAAATTTATCCCGACGCCTTTTGCTCATCTCAGTATACCTTGATAGCATTACAATTCCATTCATACTGGTGCTAAGAGTAATGATACCGAGACTTCGCGGAGTTAACATTTTCGTAGAGGAGTACCTTTTGGGTACATTATTTGATTATGTTTATAGCTTTTATGAATTAGAAAGAGGAAATTATTTTCATCTCTTGCCATTCAAGATGTTGGAATCTCTATGTTTAAGGTACAAGCCGAGCCTCGTAATACTCCTCGATGCAAACCTATTTGAACTAATAAAACATTGGAGGGGCAGAGGTTATGGAGATCCTCAAATTAAGTATGTTCTATCTCAAAAATACATTCTTCCTAAACTTGCCCAAGCTCTATACAGCAAAGAGCATATTGTGGAACTTGAAGTAGCCTCGGTTTCAGTCGCTGATATTGTAGAAAGAATATGGCGACTATGCGATATGGAGGATGAAATTGATGAAAGCTAAAGTAAAGGCTAAAAATGTATACGCCTTGATGCGTTATTTACAAGCACCTGTCCATCACGTATTTCGTTCATTAGAGTTACCGTTGACCATACGGTTTGTGAATTATTTAATCACTTGGAAGTGTAATTCGCGTTGCATGATGTGCAACATCTGGAAAAAAGGCCCAAGTGCTCAGAAAGAGCTACAGATTGATGAAATAGAAAATCTTTTTGCTGACCCTCTTCTATCTAAGCTGGAATGGATTCAGCTATCTGGAGGAGAGCCATTCTTAAGGAAGGATATTGCTGAAATAGTGCGTATCCTCCTAAAACTTCATCCAAAGCTTACTATATATATATATCCACCAATGGCATGTTGCCTAATGCTATTGACTCGTTCTTAATAGAAACTCGTGAATACCATGATCGTATAACTATTGGAATAAGCGTGGATGCAATTGGCTCCCTTCATGACTACATAAGAGGGATCCCTGGAGCCTTTCAACGTATGATCGAGACGATGAAGGTGCTTAGAAAATATTCGAATATCAATATTAATGTAAGCATGACTGTAATGCCTATGAATTATAAGGCTTTTCCTCACGTGAGGAGATTTGCAAGGGAATACGGAGCTAGTTTTGGCTTTCAAATAGCGCAAGTCTCAACGTATTTTTCAAATATAGAGAAAATAGGCAATATCGTTTTTCATCCTTTATCGTTTAAAGATGCTGTAAAATTAATCTTAAAAACACTAGATTTACATAAACTCAAACCGAGCACACAATTCGATCTAAAAGCTAAGCTTTATTATTCCATTGCAAAACGTAACCAAATTATTCCATGCTTTTCTGGATTCCATTCTTTTGCTTTGGATCCAGAGGGCAATATTTTCCCATGTTTGCCTTGGATAGGATACTCTGAAGGGTTTGGAAACATACGCGAAAAGACTTTAAAAGAAATATGGAAAAATAATCAAGCAAAGAAAATCCGTAAAAAGATAGCAAAAGGAAATTGTCCAGGTTGTTGGTTAGAATGCGAAATCGCTAGATCTTTAGACAAGTCTTGGCCCTTACTTATGAGGGAAATTCTATGCTCAAAGAGGTCATCGCAAAGCTTCTTCCCCTAATCTATAAAGCTTTTCCACGAATGTTCTCCACAAGCATAATCTTACAGGAAATAATTCCTACCAGAACCATCTTAGACGTTGGATGCGGATATGGGGAAACTTTCAATCGATTAAAGAGGTTTGATAAATCGCTAGGGTTTAATAAAACAGTAGATGCATATACCGTTGGTTTGGATATTTATGTTCCTTGGTTAAAAAAGGCTAGAAATTACTATAATGACGTAGTTAACGGCGATGCTCGCTACTTACCGTTCAGAGATCAATCTTTTGAGGTATGCACGGCTTTTGAGATCATTGAGCATTTGACCAAGCTAGATGCTTACAAATTTCTTAAAGAATTAGATCATGTCGCAAAAAGACAAATTATCATTACCACTCCTGTTATGGAAATAATTCAACCTCCTTCAGAATACTCTGAAAACGTTTTCCAAAAGCATCGCTCTGCTTGGCACCCTGAAGAAATGAGGAAGTTAGGATTCAAGGTGATAGGTTTACGCGGTATAAAAAAGATATTCGGCGAGGCCCGTCAGAGTGGCGTCGATTATGCCGTTAAGCACCCGTTGCTTAAGCCATTACTCATCTTTATAAAGAAGTTATCTTGTTTGATTGTTTACTACTGCCCGAACACAGCTCACCAACAATTATGTATAAAGATGAAGAATGAAGACTATGATTAGCTTAATTAGTTTAAAAGAGCTATTTAGACATTACCAGCTAGAAGGGCTCGAAAAGCATCAGTTTAAAACTGAAATCATGCACCCCTTCCATAGGATCCGTTATGCAATCATACGACAACTAATTCATAAATATGTAAAGGGCTTGGTGCTAGACATTGGATGTGCAGAAGGGTGGTTTGCTTTATGGATGCCGCATCATACGGAATACGTAGGAATCGACTTATCAGCCCCCAGAATAAAGCGTGCAATACAAGAGACAAAAAGAAAAATTAAAATCGCAGAGTTCATCGTTTGCTCATTCGATAATCTTCCATTCAAGGAGGAGACGTTTGATTCTATCATTTGGAGCGAAGGACCTGAGCATGCTATAGACCCAGAGCATGTTTTTAGAGAACTTAAGGGATTATTGAGAGACAATGGAACTATAATAGTCTCTACGATGGGACTAGCTCCCCCTTCTTGGTACAAAATTTTAAGACAAGCACTAAGACTGTGGGAAAATGACAAGCTGGAACAAATAAGGTGGGGACACGTATCAACATTCACAAAGAGTTCTATAAAATTATTAGTAACTAAGTACTTTAAATTAGATGAAGTGTTAGAGCTTCGCCCTCTACTCTTAATTCCAATTCGCAAGTTACAATACCTTTTTGAACATTTTGTACAAAGGGTTACAGGAAGATATATTGGTTCCGCATGGCCTGGTTTTGGTTGCGTATTTATTGTAGCATCTAAATCTGATGACTAAACTTATGTGTTAGGGCCTCAAGCACCTCCAAGCCGCCCATAAGAATGTGAATTAAATGTTAATAGCATTATTCGGGCCTGATGGTTCTGGGAAGACCACTATCGCTAGTGCTCTTGCATTGGAGCTTAGGTGTAGGGGTTTAAAGCCCATTATTGCTTGGATGAGGGGTACTCACACTTTAGTTTCGTTGCTTGCTAGGTTTCTCTCAAAGCTCACTATTTTCAAGGGACTTGATAATCCTTATTATGGGATTTCTATTCCAAGTTGTATGAGGAGGTTATGGCAGTTGATGGAGTTTATATCGGTATTGCCTATCTTACTTTTTAGGTTTATGTTGCCTAGTTTTTTAGGTTATACTGTTGTAGCTGAGAGGTATGTGCCTGACTTTATAGTTTGGGTTTCGGTGACTACGAGGGATGAGGATTATCTTGAGAGGTTTGAGGCTAGGTTTATGCTTGCCCTTTCGGTTAGGGCTTATGTGAGGGTGTATGTGACGGCTTCTGAGGCTGAGTTGGTTAAGAGGAGGGGTGGGGAAGTTAATTTGAAGTTTCTTGCTGAACAGCTTAGACTTTATGATGTTTTGGCGAGACTGATTGGGAGTTATAGGATTGATACTACTGGTAGGGATGTTGATTCATCTTTGCGGGAGGTTTTGGGGTTTTTGGGTTTTCGGTAATTTTGTGGTTTGGATGTGTGGGGTTTGAGGTTTATGGGTTTTAGGTCGTTTACTTTAAGTTTGATTGAAGTGTTGGAGGGTGATGGGGTGTGTGATGTTGGTGTGGATGTTTTGATTGATTTGGCTTCTCGGAATAAGGTTTTGCTTCACTTGCTTAGGGCTTTGGATGTTCAGGGACCTTTGAGGGAGCAGCAGGAGATGGGTATGAGAAAGGTAACCGAGGTCATCGAAACTATTTCAAAATTGTTGAGAGGTTGTGATTATGCGTTTTTCAAGTTGGTTAAGCCTTTGAGTTATGTTCCAGCTGATGTTGATGTTTTGGTTAAATTTGAAGAAAGAGAAGAGATTATTAGGAGAATTGAGGGGTTAGGTTTTAAGGTTGAGGTTAAAGAACCATTTTGTACTACTCTAGTTAAAGGTCCATTCATAGTTGATGTTTATGTTCATCCAACCCTTGGAGGTATGATTTACATGGATGGTCAAGAGCTTCTCAATCACGTTTGTATTAAGGATTTTAATGGGCTTAGAATTAAAAGTCTTGAGAACTATGTTGAAGCTTTAGTTTCTGCAACTCATGCAGTTTACAAGGAGCGCATCTACACTTTAAACGATTACTTTACTGTTAAAGAGTGGGCGAGGGAAGAAACTTTTAAGCTTGCTGAGAAGCTGAAGTGTACTTCTTGTTTAAATATTGCTGTGAAAATTAACGAAGCAATTGAAAAAGGACTAATTGAAGCACCCTACAAGATACCAGTAACTACTTGGGCTAAGTTGCTAGTTCGAAAAATTATTAATGATCCTTTAACTAGGTCAACGAGTAAAAATTTAGTGAGTTCTATTGGAAGTAAGCGTGGATTAAAATTGCTTAAGTCAAAATTCATAAGAGAAACTTATTGAAAATTCTATGATTGAAAAATTATTGTCATTTTTTTATTGCCATATTAAGGAGAAAGGCATTTGAAGAAACTTTAATTAGCAGGTTTCTTTCTATTGTTCTTTCATCTTCTTTTGTAGGTAGGGTTGCTTTTAAGCTTAGCATATTGGACTGAGTGCTTATGGTCAGCTTACGTTGGAGGATGAAGGGGATGTTAAGGCTATGAAAGAGTTATTATAGGATACTTAGGCCAAAGGGCATCATGATACTTACGACACCATAATAGGAAGCTGTCCATTTAGGGTTAGTAGTTTTGAAAGGAACTATAATAGGCAAAGATTGCAAAAACTTTTAGAAGGTTTTAGGATAGTTGGGGAAGATTATTTTTATCCAAGGAAAATTGGAGGAAAGTTTTGTTGGGAAAGGATTAGCATTCGGAATTCAAATTCTTCGAAGAGATACCTAAAGGTATTCATCCATATTTGCTTAAGGTAATTCAAGATTCTGGTTGGAAATCTTTAAGGATGGGTGATGAATTAAGCAAGTGTTAGGGAAATAATTTTATCTTTTAAACTAGTGTTAAGGCTTCTTTTTTCTTTTCATTACTATTCTCTTGCTTTTTGTTTCTTATTAGTAGTCAACTAATAGTATGGATTATCTGATGTAGGATTTATGAGTGGTGTGAATGTTCTGCATTATGATTTTTGTGGTTTGATGTATGACTGGAAATTCCGGTAGCGTTGTCATTTAGTTATAAATTTTATGACGCTGAGCTTGTAATATCACTTGTGGCATAATTTGAGTGGAAGATAAAAAGCACATTGTTTTTATTACAAATGATAGCATTATGATAATTGATTCTGTTCTAAAGTTTGCTTTATAAAGTTATTATAAGAAAGAGGATGGAGGAATGAAGGAATTTGGTTGATATGTCTTACATTGAGAAACTTGTCAATAATTACGTTAGTTGTTGGATGCCCATAAGGCCAACCTATTCAGATGTGTGGGAGGATAATGATTTTGGTTGTGAGCATTTTCAGATATTTCGTAATGGTTTTAATTTGGAGGATTTGGAAATTTACAGCCACTGGAGAAATGGAAAATTGGAGAAAGTTTTATGTAGCTTCAAACTTCTCTAGTTCATGCTGGAATCCCATTCTCCAGAGATATCAATTCTCTAAAACATGCAAATTTTGGTTCTAATACATTTTTGGAGCCATATATGGTTCCAAAATGTCATTGAGGAGGAGTATAGGTTTAGGATTAGGGAGAATGAGAGAGCCATAATAGTAGCTGCACTAAGGGAATATGTGGAAGTTTTGGAGACCCTCATAAAGTTATATGAAGACCCAAGATTCAAAGCTTTGGAGGGGGAGATCCAACTACCCCCTAGGGAGGGGCTTGAACTAATGTTAAATGTCGCTACAAACCTTGAATACAGGATTGAGAGGGCATCTAGGGGGAGGGTAAAGAAAACTTCAACAAAACCTATGAATCTTCGTTGAGCTTCAATGTCCAACAAAATTGTGGTTCCATATGCCAAATATGCATATTGTTACGATCACACTTTAATATTTCCCAAACCTCCAAGCCTCATTGGAGAATGCTCACAGAAGGCTTCATGCTCCAACAGTTACTAGGGGAATCTGGAGAGGAGGATTTTGGAGAATCTCCAAGTCTCCAATACATATTTCAGGTCCATAGAAGCCAACCTATTGCGTAGGCATCTGACAGCCTTCC
>Ga0207433_10001428_pt1 | contig 51357 bp, 47 predicted proteins | sample YelNatPaOPGAMG01_FD_187559 | JGI IMG/M metagenome (GOLD analysis project Ga0207433, IMG submission 187559) | Hot spring thermophilic microbial communities from Obsidian Pool, Yellowstone National Park, USA - OP-RAMG-01 (SPAdes) (version 3) | ecosystem: Environmental > Aquatic > Thermal springs...
CCATTGAGCACGGTGTTATTTTTTCGGTTGGGAACCCGTCCCCGACTCGTTCGGGGATGGGCCGAAAAAATAACACCGTGCGATTACTTTCTACCGAACACACGGATGTGGAGTTCCGCCCGATTCTGCAGGGAAACTGAAAGAAAAAAGTTGTTCATACCCTCTACCCTCCACAGCGGTATTTTTGCATTGTAGCACTGGCTGGCAAGCCAGTGCTACTTTTATACTCCGTTCCTCTTTACTTCGACAGGCTTATTATAAGTCTCATAAAACTTTAGACATTACGCTAAATTATAAATCATAACCGCAATAGGATAAGTTAAAACTTTTATTGCAAAGTGGGAAATCAGAAATTCCATTATTTTTAACGGCGAGCGCAAGTCCATACCAGTTGTTAAAAGAAGGATCTTTTATTTTGTATCTGAAAAGTTGACCTTTTTCATCTGTAAGAGCAATATGAGCAATCTCTCCCCTCCAACCCTCTACTAAAGAAACCGAGAAAGAGGTGGGTCTTAGTTTTAAAGGCAAGAAATTACCAATAGAATCTTCCGGGAAATCTTCCAGTATCTCCAGAATAAATCGAATTGATTGTTTTATCTCAAGATAACGCATGTAGGCTCTTGAAAAAACATCCCCTCCTCGCAAAGTTAGCTTATGTACAGGATGTGTTATATAAATTCCATACGGATGATCTGCTCTTACATCAACTGCAACACCCGAAGCTCTTGCCGCAGGTCCAACCATACCAATCTTCTTTGCTGTTTTTACATCAACAGTACCTGTTTGTTCTAATCTAGATAAAACGCTTGATGATGAAAAGAAAGCCTCTGCAGCCAAAGAAACTTCTTTCATCACTTTTAGAAGAATGTTTTTTATTTTTTTCTTTAAATCTTCATTTATATCAAAAACCACTCCGCCAGGTCTTACAAAACCCCGCCCAAAACGGCTTCCACAAATATCCAGCATTGTGTTAATTACAAGGGTACGAAGAGCCCCAAATATAGAATTCCCCTGTAAATAAGCAATATCTCCAGCAAGAGCAGAAAGATCACCAATATGAATAGCAATTCTTTCCATTTCAAGAGCTATTCCTCGAATTGCCTTTGTTCTTCTCGAAATAACCTTTTCAGAAAGACCTTCAATTAAGTTACAGTAGGCCAATGTGTGTGCTATAACAGAATCTCCTGCAATACTTTCAGCTAGATGTACAGCATGTCGCGGATTAATCTTAATAAACATATCTTCAATACCGCGATGCTGATATCCAAGTTGAATTTCAAGGTGATAAACCTTTTCTCCATAACACTGAAAACGGAAATGTCCGGGTTCTATAATTCCAGCATGTATAGGACCTACAGCCACTTCATGAATTTCTTCTCCTTCCATTTTAAAGAATGGATAATTTTTCATGGTTTGACTTTTATCATATCGATTGAAACTATACCTCACCGGTTTAAGCCATGGATGTCCTTCTGGTTTTATCCCAAATTCTTCATAAATTTCTCGTTCAAATAAATGAAAGGCAGGTATGTCGGGTGTAATAGACTGATAGCTTTCCCCTTCTTGAAGAATTGAAGAAGAAACAAAAAGCCTCGAATTATCATCTTCCGCCAGAATAGCAAAAATTTTTATACTCTTATCGTTTTTATACCCAAAGAAAGAAACAACCCTCTTTTCACTGTTTTTAATTATTTCACTTCGGAGGGTTTCTATTTTCAAAATCGGAATGTCTTTTATCTTTATAACTCCATTATTTCTGATAATAGCCCAATTCATATCTGAATCCTCTTTTTATATTAATACTCTACAACAAACTGGCTGCCTTCTGCACAATATTATATATTTCTTCCGGTAACAATAGACCAATAACTAATAAAATAGTAAAAAATATAACCTGTGGAATATAAAGAAGATAATTAAGTTGCACTATTTCAGCATTCTTTTCGCTTTCGCCAAAGCACATATTTAAAACTGTATTTCCCATTCCATAAATAATAATCGTTAATAAGAAAAACATTATAAATGCAAGAAAAAACAATCCTTTTATAAAGAATGCTTTTATAATAAAAAGTTCACTAAGAAACAATGGAAATGGTGGTATACCGGAAATTCCAATAAATGAGAATATCCACAGCCAGGAACTAACCTTATCTCTTTGATGAAGATTTTTAACATTAGCAATTGATTTACTTGCATAGATCATATTTATATTACCCGAAGTAAGAAAGAATGCCGCTTTTGTTAAAGAATGGGCGATAATATGGAGAAGTGCAGCAAAAAAACCAATACCACCAAGGCTTATTCCTATTAAAGCAACACCCATATTTTCTATAGAAGAATAAGCAAGCATTCTCTTATAATTTTTTACCCTGCTAATATATACTGTACAAACAAAAATAGAGAGGAAACCCATTATAAGCATAAGTATCTGACAGTAACCTATTGTATTAGAAAGCTCCATAATTCTATAAACCCGAATTATTCCAAGGAAAGCTACATTAAGAAGCGTTCCTGAAAGCATTGCCGATACCGGTGAGGAGGCTTCAGAATGAGCGTCCGGAAGCCATGCGTGTACCGGCGCAAGCCCGGCTTTTGTTCCAAAACCAACCAGTATAAAAATAAAGGCAATCTTTAACCAGAAAGCATTCATAGAAGTCGCGTTTCTATAAAGATCATCAAAGAAAAGAGAACAGCCATTACCCGTAGCAATAGAAAGCAGTACAATCCCCGTAAAAGCAAGAGCTATACCGATTGAGCAGATAAAAATATATTTCCATGCAGCTTCTAATGAGGATTTATTTTTATTATAATAAATCAAGTAAGCACTGCTAAGAGTCGTAGCTTCAATAAAAACCCAGAGCAAAACAATGTGAGTACTAAGAATGGCACCGGTCATTGAGGCCACAAAAAATAGAAAAAATATTGTGTAATAGGTATGTGCCTTTTCTGTGGTTTCATCTTGCAACGAAAAGATAGCATTGTAAAAAGAAACCCCTAAAAAAATAACTGCAAGAGTAAGCATAAAAAGCAAACTGATGTTATCAACTTTAAAATATATAGAAAATTCTTCAGGTTTAAATACCTGTATGAGTGTAATTATTAAATAAAGCAAAGAATAACAAATAAGCGTTGTATTATTAATTACCTTCGATCTTATAAAAAAAAGAAGCACCCCTGCAAAAAATGGAAACAAGAATAAAACAATAAACATACATTCTTCCTTATTCGTCTTTTAATTGCCTTAGCTTATCAATATGAGAGGTATCAAAAGCAGCCTGAATTTTATTTGCAAAAAGCCCCAGAAGATAAATTCCTATAAAAATATCCAGAAGAACTCCCATATTAATGATAATTGACATTTCTTTAGCTACGGACATTGATAAGAGAAAAATCCCATTTTCCATCATCATATATCCAAAGATATGAGTTATAATATTCTTTCTGGCAATAATAATAAACAATCCTATAGATATAGTTGAAAACGATATTCCAAAATAAAGCGGGTTAAAAATATTGCCAAAAGGAATTGCCCAGTACGAAATAAAAAATCCCAGAGCAAAAATAATACTGGCAATAATAAGCGAATAAAGGTTTGGTATAACAGATTCAACTTCCTTCTGGATATCATTTTTTCTTACAATTTTAACAAGAAAAAATGGTATAAAAATTGTCTTGACTATAAAAGTTTCAAAAATCAAAAATATAAAATTTAAAATATCAAATTTCTCAAAATCAAATAGAACAAGAATTGAAAGTAAAATTCCCTGTACAGATAAAGTTTTAATATATCCTTCGATTCTTTCGGTTGCTGATACAAAAAGCATTGTTAATCCAAAAAGAACAATTATAAAGCTAATCACCTTATTCCTCCTTTTAACCATAAAGCAGTAGCCGAAAGAATAATTATAGCTGTAGAAGTCATAATAAAAATAAATTGTGGAACATGATTCATTTTAAGTCTTGCTATCAACGACTCTACTGTACCTATTACAAACGCTGTAACCACTTCAATCCCAAGCCAACCACATACAGAAGCCAAAAAATTCCAATTTGCAGGAATAACCAGAGCTGCTATAAGCGATGTTATAATAACCATCTTCATACCAGAAGCATAAAATATAAAAGCCATATCAACACCAGAATTATCAAGAACCATTACCTCATGAATCATTGTCAATTCAAGATGCGTATTTGGATCATCAACTGGAACTCTGCATCCTTCTGTTAACAACATTACAAAAAAAGATATTACTATTAATACAATAATAAGAACATAAAAAGGATTTTGTCCCTTCAACAAATTTAACATCTCTGAAAAATCCAGATTATTGCTTATCAAGGCAAGTGTACCTATAATTATAAAAAAAGAGGGTTCAACTAAATTGCTGAAAGTTGCTTCACGGCTTGCTCCCATTCCCTCAAAACTGGACCCGGTATCCATAGCCCCAATGATAGAAAGAAATTTACCCAGAGCAAGAATATAGCTAAAGAGTATAAAGGAACCCTCTACAGAAAAAAAACAAAGCCTTTGAACCATCGGAACCAGAAGACCTGACAAAAAAATGGAACTAAAAGAAATTACTGGAGCAATCTGAAAAATAAAAGAAGCTGTTTTGCTTATAACCTCTCCCTTCTTTAACAATTTAAAAAAATCGTAAAAAGGCTGAATTATTGGAGAACCTTTTCTCCCAGCCCAGAAGGCTTTTACCCTATTTATTATTCCAATGTAAAGAAAAGGCATTATCAAAAGAAACACGATGTTAATTAGTTTTTCCATCATAACCTTGCCTCCATTAAAAAAAGAAGTGCCAAAAATAAAAACACAAGTCCATAAACTAAATAATTCTGGGTACTACCACTCTGTATCCAGGAAAAAAGATTAAAAAATCTCTCGATTATATTTACTGATGGCTTAATTACTTTTTTCTCTATAATATCTTCTGGATGACTCTCCAGAATAGCTTTTTTAGGAAAAATACCTTCTGGAAAATGGATATTTCTCCGCACTATAATTAATTTCCCTGCTAATTTTATAAAACTATCTGCAAACGAGGATGCTGTGTACTGCATCCTTGAATTACCAGCCTGATAACCACAATCCCAGGTTTTCTGAAAATCGATTTTCCTTTTTCTTAAGAGCAGAATTCTGGCTATAGACATAACCAAACATATCGCCACAAAGATAAAAAAGATTTTTGATAAAGAAGAAAGTGTCGTCATAATTGAAGCACCCATTGTAACATTACGCGACAAATTAATTACAATATTGTTTGTAAGCAAAAATGCAAAGTTAGGCAAAAAGCCAATCAGCATTATAATTATTCCGATTAAAAGCATAGGAATAATCATACTCTTTGGAACTTCACGCACTTTTAGCGCTGAATCAGAGCGAGGCGTCCCAAGAAAAACAACACTAAACACCTTTGTAAAACAAAGTAAAGCCATTACTCCAATAAGCGACAGTCCTGCAATAGTTAAAATTAAAGCAACCGAGTGAAGAGAGCTATTTGCACTTAAGCCTTTAAAAGTTCCAAAATATATTAGAAATTCACTGACAAAACCATTCAAGGGTGGAAGCCCGCTTATTGCAATCGATCCAATAAGAAAGAGAATTGCAGTATAGGGCATAGCTTTAATTAGCCCACCCAGCTTTTCAATATTTCTGGTATGGGTTTCTCTATAAATTGCGCCAGCTCCAAAAAAAAGAAGAGTTTTAAAAAGAGCATGGTTCAAAACATGGAGTACTGCCCCAGAAAAACCAAAAAAAGCCATATTTTTATTATTATATGAAAGACCCAGCATACCTATCCCAATACCAAGACCTATAATTCCTATATTCTCCACACTATGATACGCAAGAAGCTTTTTTAAATCATGCTGAGCAATTGCATAAACAACACCCATAATTCCAGATATAAGTGCTATTAACAGTACAAAGTAAGAAATGAAAAAAGATGGCAAGCTAATCCAGCTTAGAATTCTTAGAATACCATAAATTCCAGTTTTTATCATAACACCTGACATAATTCCAGAAATCGGACTGGGTGCGGCCGGATGTGCCATTGGCAACCAGGTATGCAAAGGGAAAAAACCAGCCTTAATTCCAAATCCAATAAAGAAAAGAACAAACAATACATCAACAGGCAATTTATTTGATTCAATCACTTTTTTAAAGGAATCAAAATCAAAATCATTTGATTGGATAGATAACAAAAGAAAACCACAGATTATAAATATTAAACCAATATGCATACTTATGAGATAATTAATCCCGGCTTTTATAACTTCCTTTTTTTCGTCTTCAAATATTACAAGAAAAAAAGAGGATAGAGACATTATTTCCCATACTATTAAAAAGGCTATAGCATTTTGAAGTGTAACAACTAACAGCATAGAAATAATCAATAAATTCTGGAAAAAGTAATGTGAAGACAGCTTTTTATTCTTGTTAATATAGACTTTCATATAATCAATAGAATAAAGACCTGCCAGAAAGCCAACAAGTGAAATTACGAATGCAAAAAAAGCAGATAGAAAATCAAGTTCTATAGAAACATTTCCTAAAACTGGGTTTATATAAAAACTATCCTTTAAAATACTGTTCCATACTAAAACTCTAAACAAAGGAATCATCATTATGAAAAAACTTATTGTTGAAAAAACAAAGTTGATAATACCCTTTATCTTTTCCGGGGAAAAAAGACAAACCAATCCACCTATAAGTAAAAGAAGTAAGGAAATATAAAAAAGCAACATAATTCTCTATCCCTTAACCCACTCTATTTCTTTCTTTTCAATGTACTTTAAAATGGCAAAGGCTTCAGATTGCTTTTCTATCAGTTCAATAAAATCATTATCCTGGCAAAGATAGGATATTCTTGATAATATCTCAAGATGCCTTTTAGCATTTGCACAAAGTACAATAAAAAGAGCTCTCACAGGTTTTTTATCCAGAGCTCCAAAATCAACCGCTTCTTTTAAAAAGTATAATGAAACGCTTTCATTTTCCACATCTGAGACAATAGGATTTCTTGGATGAGGAATTGAAATACCTTTCCCAATCGCTGTGGGAACCATTCTTTCTCTGTCAAGTAGAGCTGAAATCAAAGAATCTTTACTTAACCCTGCAGGCAAAGTCATTTTCCCTACAGCATTTTTTATTACCGAAGGAACATCCACTCCTGAAATTTTATAAAAAATACCTCCCTTATTCAAAAGTGAATAAAGGGAAACCGGCATTTTTGTTAAAGCTAAACCAAGTATTTTTTCCGTAGCCTTCCAGTTGTTATTAATTATCCATTCGTGGACTTCGGCTTTGTTAAAGAAAAACCTATGATGTATTTTATGCGCAGGAATCTTTTTTAATTTTATCCACCTGATAAGCTCTTTTTCAGTAACATTTAACAAAGCACAAACATCTCCAACCGTTAGTTCCATACACCTACCATGCTAAAAAAACTAATTTAAAATTATAGCAGAAGTTATGATTAAAATCAAAAAACTAATCTCAAAATCAAGCACCTTTTATCAAATGTAATACTCCATTAATAAAGGTGAGAGGGTGAATTGGACAACCAGGAACATATAGGTCAACCTTATGTTTTTTAAAGAAAGTCCTATTTAACGCTGGAGATTCTTTAAAAATGCCTCCACTGATTGCACAGCTTCCAGCTACAATTATAAGCTTCGGTTCTGGAATTGCTCTGTAAGCATCCTCAAGAGCATTGCTCATATTACCTGATATTGGACCGGTAACTACAATACCATCTGCATGCCTTGGAGAAGCTGTAAATTCAATACCAAAGCGCCCCATATCAAAATTAACATTACTACAGGCATTTAATTCCATTTCACAAGCGTTACATCCACCAGCAGAAACCTGCCTCAGTTTAAGGGAATGACCAAAAACCCTTTTTATTTCCTTATTTACTCTAATAGCCTTTTTTTTAAAATTTTCCAGGGAATCATTTTCTGAAACAATTAAAAGCTCTCTGGAAGAAGTAGATAACTTATGATAAGAAGTAAATTTTATGGCATTCCTTGCACAGTTCCTTTCACAATCTCCGCAGAAAATACACTTGCCCAGATCAATTCTTAATGGTTTAGTAGAAATAGCCCCTGTAGGACATACTTCCTCACATAGAGAACAATCTTTGCATACATTTTTTCTAAACTCGGGCATTCCTCTAAAGCTTTCAGCAACAGTAGCTTTCCTGATCTCCTTTATATAGGGAAAACCATGAGCAACCCTTGACTTGATTAGTTCAAACATTCAAAATACCCCAAAAAATAAGCCATTATGCTAAAGATACGGCCTGTTTTTGTCAAGAATACGAATTTCCCAATTCTACAATCTTCTTCTTGTCTCTTCAAATATAGCATGCAGCTTTTCTTTAGTTTCCTCAAAGCTTGATTTTTCGAATATTCCCTGCTTTAAGAATTGATTGATTTTATTTATTTTAGAGATGGCATAATCTATGGCAGGATTGCTTCCCTTTACATAAGCGCCAATATTAATTAAATCTTCTGCTTCTCTATAATTTGCAAGTACTTCTCTGAGTCTATTAGCATCCTTTTGATGTGCTTCATCTGCCACATCAACCATAAGACGGCTTATGCTATTCAGTACATCTATTGCAGGATAATGGTTTTTTGACGCAAGGCTTCTGGAAAGAACAATATGTCCATCGAGGATACCTCTAACAGCATCCGAAATAGGTTCATTAACATCATCACCTTCAACAAGGACAGTATAAAAAGCTGTGATGGACCCCTTCTGGTTTGTTCCAGTTCTTTCAAGGAGCCTTGGAAGTACCGAAAAGACACTTGGCGTATATCCTTTTGTTGCAGGAGGTTCACCTATTGCAAGACCAACCTCTCTCTGTGACATAGCAAATCTCGTTATTGAGTCCATCATAAACATCACATCCATGCCCTGATCCCGGAAGTATTCAGCTATAGCCGTTGCAACATAAGCACCTCTTATTCTTAGCAATGGAGGTTCATCAGAAGTAACCGCCACAACAACGGATCTTTTTAGTCCTTCTTCTCCAAGATCCCTCTCAATGAAATCTTTAAGTTCTCTCCCCCTTTCCCCTATAAGACCTATTACATTTACATCCGCCGTTGTATTTCTGGCAACCATTCCAAGGAGGGTTGACTTACCTACTCCACTTCCAGAAAATATACCTATTCTTTGTCCTTTTCCTACAGTTAGAGTGCCATCTATTGCCTTAATTCCAGTTGTGATGCTGTCACTAATCCTTCTTCTTTCGTATGCATTTGGGGCACTTCTATCAACAGGATAATAATCCTCTGCCTTTATGGGTCCCTTATCGTCGATTGGTGATCCATCTCCTGTAACAATTCTGCCAAGCAAAGACTTCCCGACAGGAACCTCAAGCTTTCTACCAAGGTTTATAACTTTTAATCCGGGATATATTCCCCTTACATCTCCAAGGGGCATTATAAGAGTTTTATTTTTTTTAAAACCAACCACTTCCGCTTTAAGCGGTTCAACACCATCTTTATTAACTCTGATCTCACAAACATCTCCAATTGAAGAGAAAGGACCCACAGATTCGATTGAGATGCCCACTACATCACTAATTCTACCGATTGTTTTAACAGTAACTGCCCTATCCAGAGATTTCTGATATTTTTCAAAAATATCTTCTTCTAAAGAAGAGGAACCTGTCGGAGAAAAATCTCTCCCTTCCTTTTCAGAAACCTTTTCCACCTTCTTTCTCCTCACAATCTACTTACTATTCAAAAGTTGCATTTCTACTTCGCTGGTTCCTTCTTCAATACCATCAGAAACCCCACTCTCTTCAGCTTTCTTCCCCTGCACCTTTAAAGGGGCATAATGTTTTATTTTACTTTCTATTTCCTCAAGCTGTGTTGATATTCGAGCATCAATCTCGCCAATATCGGTCTCAATATATACCCCTCCTTTATCAACCGTAGGATCCTCAAGAAACTTTACCTCTGGCATACCCTCTATCATCTTAATCAATTCATCCTTATGTTTTGTGGCAATATTAAAATCATCAGGACTTACATGAATATAGACCATCATCGCCCCGCGCACCAATGAAAGAGCTTCCTTTACATTGTTTATTACAACCTTTTCATCATTCTGTGTTAATCGTTTCACTATCTTCTTTACCATTGTAAGTACAAGATTCATTATCTGTCGCTCGCTGTGAACCAGAATCTTTTCTCTCTCTTTTATTGTTGTGTGGATTATAGCCTTCAATCGCTCTACAACGCTTATAACCTCATTTTTCCCCTCGTTATATCCCTCATCCCTTCCAATCTCAAAACCCTCTTTGCGTGCCTGTTCTTTCAGCTTGTTTACCTCATCAGTAGCCTCTCTAATAAGCTTATCAGCCATTTCTTTTGCTTCTCTTATAATTTTTTCGGCTTCTTCCTTTTTGCTTTGTATCGCCTGCTCTTTCTCTTCCATCGATTTTTTAACCCTATCAAAGGCATTCTTCTCTGCTTCTTTTATTATTCTCTCTGCTTCAAGTTCGGCTTTATGAATAATCTCTTCTGCTTCCTTTTCGCTTTTCTCCATTCTCTGATTTATCTCTTCTTCAAGGCTTCTAATTTCATTCTTAAGATCCTCAACCCTCTTAGAAGATTCATCAAGTTCCTTCTCCTTTGCCTTTTTGAAAACTCGAGGTGCCTGTACTATAAATCTACTATCCTCTATTTTATATTGACCTGAACGCAGGATTCTTGGATGGTATTCATTATGAAAATTAGCCATTTTCTTCTCCTGATTTTTCCATTGCCTAAACTATTATTTCATCCTCTGCATTTCTAGCCAGTACAATTTCTCCCTGTTCTTCAAGCTTTCTTATTATATTCACAATCTTTTGTTGCGCTTCTTCAACATCTTTTAAGCGAATAGGACCCATATATTCCATATCTTCTTTCAACATCTGTGCCGCCCTCTTCGACATATTTCTATAGATCTTATCCTGAACCTCAGGATCTACAGCCTTAAGCGCTTTTGCAAGGTCAGATGTATCCACATGGCGTAAAACCTTCTGGATAGACCTATCATCGAGGGTAATAATATCCTCGAACACAAACATCTTCTTCTTAATTTCCTCTGCAAGATCCGGATCGTCTTCCTCAAGGGCTTCAATAATATTTCTCTCTGTAGATCTATCAGCATTGTTAAGAATAGCGACAACTGAATCAATACCACCTGCAGAGGTATAATCTTCACTGGCAAGTGTTGAAAGCTTTCTTTCAAGAACCCTTTCAACTTCTCGAAGAATTTCAGGCGAGGTCCTATCCATCGTCGCAATTCTTTTAGCAACATCCGCCTGTATTTCATGTGGCAGGGCACTTATAATATGCGCTGCTTTCTGTGGATCCAGATAGGAAAGAATTAAGGCTATTGTTTGCGGATGTTCATTTTGTATAAAGTTTATAAGATGGACAGGATCTGTTCTTCTTACAAAATCAAAAGGTTTTGTCTGTAGAGAAGAGGTAAGCCGGTTTATAATATCCACTGCCTTCTGAGTACCAAGAGCCCTTTCAAGCACCTCTCTGGCATAATCTACGCCGCCATTTATTATAAAGTCCTGTGCCATCATGAGTTCTTGGAACTCCATCAGCACAGCATCTCTTTCTTCAGCCTCTACTTTATCAATCCTCGCTATTTCAAAGGTTAATTCTTCAACCTCATCTTCTTTCAGGTGTTTAAAAATGTCTGCTGAAACCTCTGGACCTATAGAGACAAGAAATATTGCAGCTTTCTCCCTTCCGGTTAAAGCCTTTTTCTTTTCCCTTTTGCCACCTATGGTTCGTTGTGTGGTTGCCTTATGCTGTGTAGTAGTAGCTGTTGCAATGTTACTGCTTAAACTGGACGCAGCAGATGTAGAAGGTGCATCTGCAGTTGCCGTAGGATTATTTATTTTATCAGCCATACTTTCCCTCCTATTCCTCAGCCAGCCAAGTTCTAATCAGGCGTGCAACATCATCCGGCCTCTCTCTGGAGATATTAATAGCATTTTCAAGCAGCTCCGCCCTAGCTTTTTCTTCAATGGAGAGCTCTACTGTAGCTGCTTCCTCCTCAGCTGCCCTTAATGCCGCTTCACGCATTGCCTGCTGCTGGCGAGCTATTTCTTCTTCTCTCAGTCTTCTTCTTCTCTCCACTTCCCTTGCAATAGCCCTATAGACAAGGGTCGCAAGGAACAGGAAGAATAAGACTACAATCGAAGCAAGAAGCGTCTTTCTTAACTGTATTTTTCTTCTAATCTTCTCATCTTCCTTTTCAAACTCTTTTGTATGGTCAAATGGTATTGTTTTTACAACAACATCATCCCCTCGTTTTATATCATAGTTTACAGCAGCCTTGACCCACGATTCATAGTTCTTCAAGCTATCCTCGTCAACAGGATGGTAAACCCTTACAATTCTTCCACCATTTGTTATGATTGGATCTCCATCATCTTTCCGCTGGATTTCCCATATCCCATCAATCGCAACAGCAACAGAAATTCTCTTTATTTCATATGGAGCCTTCTCTTCCATAACCTTTTGCTTGCTGTTCTGATAATTCACTATGTCTTCGTTCTTGTTGTAATGAGTAAAGCGGTCAATTTTGTCTTTCAATCCCGGCGGGACATTGTTTTCCACACCTGCAGGTCCCTCAGGAATATATGCAGGACCTTTAAAATCCTCAGTAGTTTTCTTTTCACTTATAGGAACATTCAATTCCACTTCACTTTCATCATAAGGTGTAAGTGGATTATCTTCTTTTTTAACAATAGGAATTATTTTATCTGCTTCAGATTTTCTTTTTGTCCAGTCAAACTCAATATCGGCCGAAACAATTATTCTTTCAGGACTGATGGATTGCTTCAAAGCCTCTTTTATTCTGGCAATGAGAACAGCCCTTTCTCTTTCTTTTATCTTTAAATGCTCACGGGCAAGTTTTAAAGATTCCGAACCTTCATCAGGAATCAGAAGATCTGAAAGCACATTCCCCTTGTTATCAACAACTACAATGTTTTCCGGCTTCAGGTTTGGAATTCCATATGCAACAAGATTAACTATTCCCTTAACCTTACCCTTGTTTTCAACAATATCACTATAGGGCTTTGGTGTTATCAAAACAGAAGCTGTTGTGGGTGCCTGATAATCAGAATAGAGGGTTTCCTTTGGAAAGCTAATTTCAATACTAACATCCTCAATATCATCCAGACTCTTTAAATGCCTTACCATTTCTCCTATTATCGCCCTTTGAAGATTGACATTCCTTTCAAAGTCTGTTGTGGTAAACTTCTGGGTATCAAAAAGCTCCCATCCCTTTACATTGCTCGGTATAATACCTTCCTGACCAAGCTTCATCCTTATCATACGACTCTGGGAGTCATCCTTAAGTAGAATGTATCTATCATCCTTTGTATCAAACTTAACATTCCACTCTGAAAGCTTTTTTGTAACCCTTGCATACTCTTCCGGAGACAGTGGAGACTTATAGAGCAGAGAAAAGGTTTGTTTTGTTGAGAAATTTGCAAGAAATATAACCGACGCCACTATTCCAAGAACAATAACACCAAGGATTATCTTCTGCATCGAAGTAAGCTTATTAAACATCTCCTGAATCTTTTTAAGTATTTCTCCAAAATTAGGCATCTTTCCCCTCCTCACCAATTAGCCTATCGGAGCATCATAATATCGTTATAAGCTTTAAGCGCTTTTTCCGTTATACTTTTAAGAAAAGTTATTGAAAGACGGGCTTTTTCAGAAGCAATCATCACCTCATGAACATTCACTTCTTCAGGACTGACAATCATTTTCTGTTCAAGATCATCTGCATTCTGCTGAAGCTGATTTGCCTGATTTACAACATTAAATAAAACATCTGAAAATGATTCAACTGGATCGGTTTCCTTTTGAGAAGTAATTCCCTCTGTATTAAAATGAAGTGGATTTGTTCGCTTTAAATCTATTCTTGTACCAACGACCTGCTCTTTAGAATAAACTTCCATATCCTCCCCTCCTTTTCCGTAGTAATTTTTTAACTACTATTCTTATTCCTCTCTTTTATTATGACTCTTTTTAAAAATTTTGCAAGCTTTTTTAAAAATTTTTTTTACTTTCCAATACCTAAAGTTTTCTCAAACATTTGTCTTGCCGAATTAATCATTGTTACATTAGCCTCATAGCTTCTATTAGCCGAAATCATATCAACCATTTCTTCTACTATGTTTACATTCGGATATATAACATATCCCTTCCATTTTCCATACTGAATAGCATCAGGATGTGTTGGATCATAAACCATTCTTGGAGCTTTTTCATCCTTTTCGATTTTAAGAACACGGACACCCTGTCCTACCTGCTTTTCAAGGGCTTTTGGAAGCAGGTGAGATTTAAAAGTAAGACTATCATCTATAGGTCTTAAAACCACTCTTGACCTCTGAAAAGGACCTCCCTCTGTTGTCCTTGTTGTATTTGCATTTGCTACATTATTAGCAATAACATCAAGCCGAAGTCTCTGTGCTGTTAAACCACTACCACTTATATTTAAAGTACTGAACATTCCCATAAACTACTCCTTATCTCATTACATAGTCAAGGATTTTTACATTTCTTGAGTAACTTTCTACAAGGGCATTATACTGCATTGCATTCTTTGTCGCATCCACCATTTCCTTTTCTATATCAACATTGTTTTTATCATTTCTGTAAACAGTGTCAAAATCCACCTGAACCCTTGGGCGAACTGTTCTGTAATCAATGAATTCGTCAAAGCTTATATGCCTTTTATCTGTCATCAATGCAGGAAACTCACTTTTCTTTTCCGATTCAAGAGCCCTTCTAAGCTGGGATTCAAAGGTAACCTCCGAGCGCTTGAAAAATGGAGTATCAGCATTGGCAATGTTATCCGCTATAACCTCTCTTCTTACAAGATTTGCATTTAAAGCCCTCTCATAAAGATCCATCTTTTTGCCATAGTCAGAGTTTATACCGAAAAACATACCCACCTCCAGGTTTTTCTTATTATAAGTATCGGATAATACATAAACTGAATTAGTTTGACATATTTTTTTTTATTATTTATCCTAAGATATTCGATTCCTGATTTTAAAACCCCAATTCAACACGGATTTTCACGGATTTGGCAGATTTTCACAGATTACCCATTAAGTGGAGATACCTAATTTTCATTAATCCGTGTAAATCCGTTTAATCCGTAGAATCCGTGTGAAATTGGGGTCGGAATAAAAAAAAGAATCGCTCAAATTAGGTTTATCTTAAAATAGCAGTTAAAAGTAGAAATTAGAAAGTAAAACAGTTATGCATTAAAAGCTTCTCACCTTTATTATTTTTTTAATTTTTACTTTTTACTCGGAAGTCAAGGACATTAAAATGGAATTCTTGAGCGGTAAAATTATTGCGGAAGTAGGAGATATTACAAAAAAAGCCGTAGATGCAATAGTAAATGCGGCAAACTCAAGCCTTATGGGCGGCGGTGGTGTTGATGGAGCAATACATCGAGCTGGTGGTACGGAAATTCTTGAAGAATGCAAGAAAATAAGAAGAACAACCTATCCTGAAGGTTTACCTACCGGCCAGGCAGTTTCTACTACAGCAGGACTTTTACCTGCAAGGTATGTTATACATACCGTAGGCCCAATCTGGCACGGTGGAAAACAAAACGAAGATTCTTTACTTAAAAATGCCTATATTAATTCCCTGAAAGAGGCTATCAGGCTTGGCTGTAAAAGTATTGCTTTTCCGGCAATATCAACAGGGGTTTATGGATTTCCTTTAGAAAGAGCCTCTAAAATCGTATCAGAAGCTTTAAAGGAGTTTTTTGATAACAATAAAACCGATATTAAAATATATCTTGTATTTTTTTCTCAGAATGATTATCAAATCTTCATAAAGAATCAATCATTCTAAATAATAAATTATAATCCACCTGAGGAGAGGGTAATATGTCTGTTTTGCTTATAGAAAATACGGATTTCAAAAGGTTTTATCCAATTACCAGAACAAAATTTCTCTGGAATATAACAACAGGTATTTACAGCCCTCTGGAGCGTTACGAACGGCAATTTCAGGATGTAAAGGTTTTATCTATAAGATTCTCACAAAAACCTTTTTCCTATCTATCAGAAGAATTTCCTGAAAAGATCTATCAAAAGGATTCCCTGGTTAACACAATCATAAATTCTCAGTATATTCCTTCCGAAAACCTATCCCCACAGATGAATACCATTGGAATAACTAAGGATGGAAATTTTATATACCTTCGTGAGGAAAAAATAAAACCCGATATTATTGAAAAAATTATCAACAAAGAAATAAAGAGTCTACTTTCAAAATACAAAGTAATAGAGCTTGAAAACGGAATATTTCTTAAAGATTTAACTGACATTATAAAGTATAACTCACAGGCTATAGAGTGTGATTCTTTCTTAGTCAAAAGAGATTCTAATTTTATCACTCCTGATAATAATATCTACATTGAAAAAACAGCAAAAATTCAGCAGTTTGTATCCCTGCAAGCAGAAAATGGTCCAATAATTATAGACAAAAGTGCTGTTGTTCGTTCCTTTACAATAATAGACGGTCCAGCGTATATTGGTAAAAGCTCCTTAATTGACAGTGCAAAGATTCGTAGTGGAACAACTATAAAAGACTATTGCAAGATAGGTGGAGAAGTTGAAGAATCAATTATCGAAAGTTACTCCAATAAGCATCATGAAGGTTTTTTAGGTCATTCTTATGCGGGAAATTGGGTTAACATCGGTGCAATGGCAACAACAAGCAATTTAAAAAATAACTATAGCGAAGTAAAATTGAAGATAGGAGAAAAACAAAAACCTACGGGATGCATAAAATTCGGATCAATCATTTGCGATTATACAAAAATAGGGATAGGAATAATGTTAAACACCGGAACAGTTATCTGCGAGGGATGCAACTTATTTAATGAAGGCAACATTTACCCTCCTTTTGTTAAGCCATTTAGCTGGGGGTTAAATAAAGTCTATGAAATAGACAAGTTCATTGAAGACATACAGAAAATGATGTCCCGGAGAAATATTAAGCTAAATGAAAACAGGATTAAGTTTTTAAAAGCGATTCATAGAAGCAGGTAAATAGACACCACTTCACACCAATTCCCCATTTTTAGAAATTAGATAAATCGATAGCCATTGCAAAGCAAAATGTAAAAGCAGCACTGGCTGCGCCAGTGCTACACAATACAAAACATTTCGCTGTGGAGGGTAGAGGGTATGAACAACTTTTTTCTTTCAGTTTTCCTGTAGAATCGGGCGGAACTCCACATCCGTGTGTTCGGTAGAAAGTAATCGCACGGTGTTATTTTTTCGGCCCATCCCCGAACGAGTCGGGGACGGGTTCCCAACCGAAAAAATAACGCCGTGCTCAAAGGTAAGAGCAACACTCCGCCCTCAACGACCGCATCCTGCGGTCTTGGTAAAGGCGAGGAGGTGAAAACTGAAAGAAAAAAGTTGTTCATACGCATAGGTATAGACCACAGCGTGGGTTATTGGATAGAGAAAATAAAAAAATAAAGAAGAAAAAACCGATATCGCGACATGGTTATAGATACGACCGTTGCTCCCCCCTCTGCGGTTTTCCCCTTAAGAGCTTTTAGAGTTAAAGCAGAGGAAACGAAGTAACAAGAAGGGGTATTCTGCGAAGGGGATAAAGGGAACAAGCAACATACCGCAATGGATTGCGGTTGCCTTTCGAATAAAGCTATGGATAGCGACATGAGAAAGGCATAAGTGTAAGCAGGAAGGTTTTAGAATAAGGTCTGAAGAATACCAACTTGGAGTGAATAAGGAATGAGTATAAAAGAAAACCGCAGAGGGGCGATTCTTTCTTTGCTTACTTTCTTTCTCATCGCTGAGAAAGAAAGTAAGGAGGTTTTTACTCGGTCTCGCTCGGGGCGAAATGCCTCCTGCATTTCTTGGCGTAATGGCGGGTAGGATTTTCCTGTGGGTGCAAGCGTAAGACATTCGACGGAAAGATGATGACAATGACCGGAAGGCATAGACCACAGCGGGGATTGTTGGATAGAGGAGATAAAAAATAAAAAGAAGAAAACCTCCGACACCGCGAGGGATGTAACTGAGGACAACCCCCTGCCCCCTTTAATAAGGGGGATTTGGAAAACGCCCTCGACTTTTATTATAGACAGTCTTGGAACAAAGGATTAGAAAAATACTCGGCGTTGCGACACGGATATAGTAATTTGTGTTTATAGAGAGTATTGGTTATAGATAAAGTGTGTTAACCGCTATTACATAAAAGAAAAGTTTACCACGCTGGAACGGATTCCAGCGGGGATTTTGAATCTGGACAGGAAGTCCAGATGAAAAATCCATATTACGAGAAGGCGAAGTTGTTTTTAAAGTATTAAGGTTAACACTATCGGTATAGAAAGAGAATTGGCCGATAAAGCAACGCCGACGGCTTTTCTTTCGGTTCACTTTCTTTTGGCCGTTCAAAAGAAAGTGAACATGAGGTTTTACTTTCTTTCTGGTCGTTCAGAAAGAAAGTGTGAAGGTCTTTCCTTGTCCTTGCTCGGGGCAGGCTTTTTTGGTTACTTTTTCTTTGTTGCTGGAGACAAAGAAAAAGTAACATTCTAACCATAAATGTTGTGGTGGAATAATCTGCCGAAGTGACGATTTATTGTAATCCAATCAAAAATGGGGAATGTCTACAAAACAGAAGAAAAATTCCAAAAATATTTCTTTTTCATTATAATAAATTGCTTCTTTTTTCATTAGAGAGGAGTAAATGATTTTTAAATTTACTATATCTGGAAGAGAGGATCAAATAGTTCAATTTGAAAAAAAACTTCTGGATATTCTTAATAAGACGGGAAGAATGGATGAAGTAACATCGCACGAGATACACTTTTGTGTTCACGAGGCGATTCTTAATATAATTCAGCATACCTATAAATGGGATCTTGACAAACTAATTGAAATCCGAGTTGATATTACCGATGAAGAAGAGAAACAAATTTTCGAGGTGTGGATTAGGGATTTTGGTGAATCTATTGACAAGCCTATATTTCCACCAAGAAAGGTCGGGCAATTTCAGTTAAGAAAGAGAGGGGTATATATGATTTCTAAGATTATGGATGAGTTTTATGTGAAGCCCCATCATGAAATAGGAAATGTTACTTACATGAAAAAGATTTTTATTTTGTAAATAAAATTAAAATTTTATTAGGGAGAGGAGATAAATTTGGATGGGAAATTGAGTATAAAAGTATCCTTTTACAAGGATATAATAGGCATAATAAGCATTAGTGGGGAGCTTACTGTTTTTGTAGAAGAGTTTGACCTGTTGTGTAAAGAGGTACTGGCTTACATTAAAATGGGAATTTACAGATTTATCCTTGACTTATGTCACCTTACCTATATTGATTCTTCAGGAGTTGGTGTTATTATTCGTCTTGCTGCTGTTGCTTCCAAACATTCTTCCACTATTTGTGTTATATGTGATCAACCTCAAATCAAAAAGATTCTTGAAATTTCTAATGTTGATAAGATTGTTAGATTTGTTTCCAATGTTCAGGAAGGTATATCTTTTTATATTGCTACAGATCGGCTGGGGGAGAAAGTATAGCATTTCTTTCTAAAAAAATAGCTAAAAAAGCCGAAAATAGAAAAGCTATAGGAGAATTCTTTTTTATGAAAATTCTTAAGAGTCGGCTTTTGAAAGGTCTGGTTTTGATGTCTTCACTTTCTTTTCTTTTTTCACTTAAGCCTTTTACAACGGTTAAAACAATGGTACTTGAGGGGGAGAATATTAAAATTTATAAGGGTGAAGAAATGGTTATGAGGAGGGTGAATCAAAAGGAAGCCTTTCAAATTGAAGGAATGGATGATGTAAAGAGTGAAGATAGAGACTTATTTATTGATTTTAATAGTCAAATACAGCACAGTGAGAATTACAGAGTTATTTATTCAAATTTTGAATTGAACAAATACCAGAAAATTGGATGGGGGTTTTCAGGCAAGTTTTATTTTTCCGACAATTATATTTCTCTGTTACCTTTATCTACTTCTCTTTTTGCACCAGGAAATATTACAGGAAGCTTCAGCATAGATTTCTGGCTTTATGTTTATAAAAATTATGATAATCAATACATTATTAAGTACATAGGGAATAACCTTTCAGATGAAAAGGATAAAAATGTCTATGGCTTTTCGATATTTATAAGAAATAACCAGCTTCACTACAGGTTTGATAACTTTTTCTGGAATGAAAAAAACGAATCCTTTAGCATAGAAATAAAAGAGGATGAAGGAATAGCTTTAAATAATTGGGAACACCATGGGCTTACTTTTAATATTAAAAATGGTAGAATTGCTACATATAAAAATGGTATAGAGCAGGAGATAAAATGGGCTACAAGAGAGGGTAAGCCCCTCTCTGCTATACTGATTCCAAAGATAAACGAAAATCTTAGTTCCCCTGTTTTAATAGGGAAAGGTGGCTTTTTTTCTATAGATAATCTAAACATTGAGAAGATATTTAAGCCAAAGTTTAATTTAAGAAAATATAAGCGAGAGGAATACCAGCTGATAACAGATACATATCACTTTTCTGATAATTTTGCTTTTTTAAAGAGAATATCGTTTGATGTGGATGTCCCACAGTTTTCCTTTGCAAAATTTGCATATAGAATTTCAGATTCCTACTTTTTACCGGATAATTCTGATATTAGATGGGTATATATGCAAAATAATGCAGAGAATTTTCCAGAGGATTATAATCTCGGTAAGTATATCCAATTTAAGGTAACAGTATATCCATATGAAGAAGAAAAAGAGGATTTTAACCTTCGTTCAATTAGATTAGACTATATTGTGGATAATTCTCCTGATGTGCCGGCTGTAACACGCGTTATTCCATTGGATAAAAAAATAGAGATTACCTGGGTCCCGTCTCCGGAAGATGATATTTCGGGTTATGAAATTTACTATGGCAATAGAATGGGAGATTATGTTTGCAGTGATGCTCAGGAAGGGAAATCCCCAATCTTTGTACCTGTTCAGGAGACAGGTAGATTAACACCAATTACTTTTACTGTTACGGGATTGGTTAATGAAAAACCTTATTTTATTTCTTTAAGAACCGTTGATAAGAGAGGGCATCGTAGCATCTTTTCAAAAGAGTTTTATGCCAGACCAAGCTCAATTTACAGTGAAAAGAAATATAGCGTGGGACGCTAAGAAACTATCTCTGTTCCAATTCCTGCATCTGTTAACAATTCTAATAATACAGAGTGTTCAATTGTGCCATCTATTATATGAACCTTTTCAACCCCATTTTTAATAGCTTTTATTGCAGATTCCACTTTGGGGATCATTCCTTTATTAATAATTCCTTCCTCTTTGAGCTTTTCTACTTCCTTTTCATTAATAGTGGGAATAAAGCTATTTTCATCATTTAATTTTCTATATATACCTTTAATATCTGTCATATATATTAATCGGGAGGCTTTTACGCTTATTGCTATTTCTCCAGCCGCTGTATCAGCATTGATGTTGTATGTCTTTCCATCAATTCCAATTGCCACGGGTGATATAACAGGAATAAAGCCTTGCGATGTGAGTGTGGATAAAATTTCAGGGTTTACTTTAACAATGGTGCCAACATGGCCTAGATCTATTTCTTTATTTTGCTTATTTTCTTTCTTTTTAGCCAGAATAAGGTTGCTGTCTTTGCCTGATATACCTACAGCCATTCCTCCGTTTGAATTTATAAGGGCAACCAGTTCCTTATTGATCAATCCACTGAGAACCATTTCGGTAATTTCCATTGTTTCGCTATCGGTTACACGATGTCCCTCTATGAAAACAGCCTCTTTGCCAAGTTTTTCCATAAGAGAAGTAATATGGGGGCCACCACCATGAACAACAATGATATTAACCCCGATTAATTTAAGTAGTATTATGTCCTGAATAACCTTTTGCTTTAAGTCGGGATCTTCCATGGCATTACCACCATATTTTACAACTATGGATTTACCATGAAATTCTTTTATATATGGCAGAGCTTCCATTATATTTCTGGCTTTTTCTATATATTTTTCCATAGCCATTCTCCAGATTATTAAAAAAAGGACACGGCTAAAACCGTGTCCCGGAGTTCGGGGTGGCCAGATTCGAACTGGCGGCCCCTACCACCCCAAGGTAGTGCGCTAAACCAAACTGCGCTACACCCCGACTAATACTACACAAGAATTTTAAGCTTGCAATAGTTAAAAGTCAAATTATATTTTTTATAAGCCACTTTTAACAGTAGCCTTGCGCAGCTTTTTATCGAATATTCTTCTTAGCATATATGTTATTGGGGATGCTATAAAGATAGAAGAATAAGTTCCAAAGAATATTCCTATCATTAGTTCAAGTGCAAAATTATGTAAAACCGGACCACCCCATATAAAGAGAGCGAGAACTACAAGAAAGGTGGTTAGTGATGTAATAATGGTTCTGCTTAAGGTTTGAGTGATACTTCTATTCATAATCAACAAAAGATCTTCGTCTTTGTTTGTAGATGCAATCTCTCTAATTCTGTCAAATACCACGATGGTGTCGTTTATTGAATAACCTAGAATGGTCATAATTGCTGCGATTACTGTTATATCCACTGGAATATCAAGCAGTGCAGTGAACGAGAGCATTACAAGTGTATCATGTAATAGAGCAAGTACTGCTCCTGCTCCATAATAGAAATCGAATCGGAACATAACATATACCAGTATCAAAACAGCGACAATCGTTAATAGCTGGAAAGACCTGGAAGCGAAAGCCTTACCAATCTTTGGCTCTACAACCTCACTTCCCCGAATTAAAACCTTATCAGTACCAAATTGCTTTTCCAGAAAGGATTTTAAGTTATCAATCTCTGTTGTTGCAGAAGAAGAAACGGGAAGAGATATCATAAAATTTCTTTCTTCTGGTTTGCCTACAGTGCTTATTTCTGCGTTCATCTTGTTTTCTATAAAAATTTGCCTTACCTTCTTTATATTAATATCAGGAGCATTTATGTTTACATCAACCTTAACTCCACCTTTAAAGTCGATCCCGAGATTAAATCCACCTTTCAGTAAAAAGGAAGCTATCCCCGTTCCTATAATTAGTAATGAAAATGCGAAAGCGAACCAGCGTATTTCAAGGAAAGGAAAAAATTTATATTTCTGTCCATCACTGGTATTTTTCAAATTGTAGGCTGTTTTTGTATTGTTTAAATCTTGAGGTTGCATTTTCTTCTCCTATTTAAACACTAATTTTTTCGGGATGAAATGTATCAAGCCACCAATCAAAAATTAATCTGCATATAAACAGGGCGGCAAAAATATTTGCAATGATTCCGAAAGCAAGGGTTATGCCAAATCCCTTTATTGTTCCAGAACCAAATATATATAGAGTAAAAGCCGCTATAATGGTAGTAATGTTAGAATCCCATATTGTAGCGCTTGCATGTTGAAAGCCATTTTCGAGGGCATGTCGATAATTCTTTGAACGACGCAATTCTTCACGGATTCTTTCGTATATAATAACATTAGCGTCAACAGCCATACCAACAGTCAGGGCAATCCCTGCTATACCTGAAAGGGTTAATGTTGCCCTGACTCCCGCTAGCAAAGCTACAAGGAACAACATATTGAAAGCCAGACTAATAATTGAAAAAAGTCCTGAGAGTTTATAGTAAGCTATCATAAAAACTACTACTATAATGGCACCAATAAGAGCAGCCTTTGTACCATCCTTTATTGAATCTTCTCCAAGAGAAGCTCCTATAATTCTTTCCTGAACAATATCAAGTTTAACAGGAAGGGAGCCTGCTTTTAATACATTTGCAAGGAAAGCTGCCTCTTCAACAGTAAAGTCACCTGTTATCTGACCACTACCTCCGGCAATTTCACTTTGAATTGATGGAGCACTTTTTACTTTTCCATCCAGCACAATTGCAAGACGATTTTTTATATTCTGCCCTGTAACCTCTGCAAAAATATCTGTACCTTCAGGGGTTAATTCAAAAGCTATATAGTTTCTTCCATACTGATCGTGATCAGGTCGTGCAGTACTTATCATAGTTCCATCAAGCTCAACTTTCTTATAAAGAATGTACCAGCCCTTTAACTTTGGAATCCCGAACTCATCATTTTCCCAGTAGGATGCCCATTCTGATTCTGCAGGGATTTGAAAATCTTGAGGTACATCCTGGCGAGATAGTACATAACCCCTTGGCATTTGGACATTAAGTTCAGAGAGCTTCTTCATAGATTTTTCATCAACAAGCTTAAACTCAAGTCTGCCCACTCTGCTTAAGGCTTCCTTGATCAACTGAGGGTTGTTCAAGCCTGGCAGCTCGATCGTAATACGATGATCAAATGTTTTTCTTATTATAGGTTCTGCTACACCAAACTGATCCATTCTATTTTTTAAAACTTCAAGAGCCCGATCTGAGGCACTTAAAAATTCATTCGCATAATTTGCAGACAATTTGTTTGTATCAAATTCATATTTCTCCAGTAGCTGATTGGATAAACTTTCTTCGTTAATCTGAAGAGTAATATTTACTCCACCCTGAAGGTCAAGACCCAGGCTTAAAGCCCCTTTGCGAACATTTTTTACCTGAAGAGCCCGCTTTTTGATTTCGGGGGGTTGAATATCAAGTTGGTCCTGCGATAGGGTTAGCAGGTCTTTGTCTTTCTGAGACATTATAAAATACCACTCTATGGAAGGATAAAGAAACCATAAGGCAACACCAATAAAAACTATCAGAACAAAAAAGCGAGATAGCTTGGACATAGAGAAGCCTCCGAAAAGTTTGTACTATTTTGAGCTTTGATTTTTTAAAACAGCGGCGATAGAGCTTTTGTCAATTTCAAGCTTTGAATCAAGCGATTTTACATAAACTGTTTTTTCAGAAATAAAATCAACTATTCCATATATCCCGCTGCCTGTTACTATCTTATCCCCAATTTTCAAAGCACTTATCTGTTTCTGTAGATTTTTCATTTTCTTTCTTTCAGGTAGGAACATTATAAAATAAAGCAGTATAATAAAGCCGACAATCAATACAATATTTCCTACTCCATACCCTACAAATTGTCCTGCGTCTGTTGGGTTTGGTGCTGTCTGAGCAAATATTCCGAAATTTAACATATATTCCTCCAGATGATTAAATCTCTTCTAATGCAAATAAGCTAAAGGATATTATATAGGAAAAACAAAAAAGCGTCAAATTGAGTGCTAAAGAACATTTGATATTTTCATTTGTTTTTATTATAATTTACTTTGATTATGTATTATGGAGTAAGTTATGGATGGCAGTTACGAAAAAAGGATGATGATGGTATTTATGCTTTCAATGACTCTAATGATAATTTCCTTATATTTTATGCCCCGGTCAAAAGTGGCGCAGCAAACTCAGAATATTACGAATGTTGTGCAGAGTTCTTCTAGTAGTGTAGGGGTTGTTTCGAGTATTCAGCTTGTAAATGAAAAAGGGGTTAATCCAACAAATGTGGTTATTGGCTATAATGGAGAAATGGAACTAACTATAGATACCCTCGGTGGAAGAATTCAGGAGGCATCAATTAATGGCAAATGGAATAGAAAGAAGGAACCTGTTAAGCTTATTGTTAAGGATGCTTCTTTTCAGACAGGGGATATGGATTTTGGGTGTATTGATAATATAACAAATTCCGAAAGAAGGCTATTATATAAAATTGTAGAATGGAAAAGTAACTCAGTTCATTTATCAGGAAAGATAAAGTATCAGAATCAAATGATTTCTGTTGAGAAAGTTTATTCTCTTGCAGATAACTATCAAATTATTGAGGAAATCAGGCTAAAGAATATTTCTGGTAACAGGGTATTAATCGATATTAGTAATACATCCCTATCGATAGGGGCTTCTTGTTCTTTCTTTACCAGAGATCAGGCTAATTCAGGAAATATGCTTCAAATGAGGTACTATGATGGTAAAAAGTTAAGAAATGCTTTTCCTGGCGGTTTTTTTGACTTTTTCAAACAGCTTTTTGGAGCATACAAACCAGTGAGAAGTGTGATTTTAACAAACGCTGTATGGATATCTGTGAATGATAATTATTTTGTTTCTATTGTAAAACCTGAAGATAAGAATTTTTCATCAAGGTTTATTATTCTATCTGAAAAGTCTCTTTATAAAGATGTGGCTTATGGTATTGAGTTGCCGCCTTTTTCCCTTGAAAACGGGGAAGAAAAATCCATTAGGGTTCATTATTATTTGGGTCCCAAGAAAGAGGAAATTCTTGTGGGTATTGATAAAAGCTATGGAAAATTCTTTTCCTGGCCCACTTTGTTCTACTGGTTTATGAAGCCGATTGAGTGGCTTATGGTAAAACTTATGTATGTTCTTTCACTATTTATTCCTAACTGGGGAATTATTATTATTTTTCTGGCTATAATTGTTAAGTTGTTTCTGTCGCCTCTTTCTATATCTGCAGCCAAATCAATAAAGAAATCAAGTCTCTTGCAACCAAAGTTAAAAAATCTTCAGGAGAAATATAAGGATGATCCAAAGACATTAAATCAGAAGGTGGCTGAGCTCTATAAGAGTGAAGGGGTTAATCCTCTTGGGGGATGTTTACCATTGCTAATGCAGATACCTGTATTTTTTGCATTACTCAGGGTTCTTTCCAATTCTGTAGAGCTTAGAGGAGCGTCTTTCTTCTGGATTCAGGATTTAACTCAACCCGATACTCTTTTTAAACTGATTTTACCTTATGTTGGAATGTTCAGTTTTAACCTGCTTCCTATCCTTATGACTGTTGTTCAGATTATTCAGACAAAGCTTCAATCAATGAAAACGGTTGCGACAACCCAGCAGAGCCCTATGAATATGTATCTTCTTCCTTTAATTTTTCTGTTTTTGTTTTATAACATGCCGGCGGGATTGGTTCTGTACTGGACAATACAGAGCCTTTATTCGATTGCTGAACAGGAAGTTATTAATCTTGATAAACATGTAAGACTTAAATGAGAGTGGTTTTGTAGGCAATGAGGGATACTATTGTAGCCCTTGCAACTCCTTCAGGAGTTGGTGCTATTGGTGTTATAAGAGTTAGTGGAGAAAAATCCTTTGAGTTTTCGAAGAAACTTTTAAGAATCCCGGGCGAAAGGAGCATTTCCTTCAGGCACATGTATAACGGAAAACTATATTCTTGCAATACTGATTCGGTTATAGATGAGGTATTGTATGCCTTTTTCAAATCACCATCTTCCTATACGGGGGAAGATGTAGTTGAGATTTTTTGTCATGGCAGTCCTGTTATTCTTAATGAGGCCATTCAGGCATTTATAGCGCTTGGTGCAAGAGTTGCCCGTCCCGGGGAATTTACAGAAAGAGCGTATCTTAATGGAAAGATGGATCTGTTAAGGGCAGAAGCGATAAACGATATAATACATGCTCATACACCACTGGCAAAGACCCTAGCAATGAATCAGCTTCTGGGAAGAATCTCGGATGTGATAAACAGCATTCATGCACAAATTCTGGATCTTCTGAGTCAACTTGAGGCCGCAATAGATCATGGAGATATAGAAGAGAGTTTTATAACCCCGGATGAAATAAGGGAAAGGCTTTGCGTTGTAATTGACAAAATACAAAATTTATTAAAAACAACATTATCTGGAAAATTAATTAGAAATGGAATAAGAGCAGCTATAGTCGGAGCACCTAATGTTGGCAAGTCAAGCATTATGAATGCATTACTTCAGAAGGATAGGGTTATTGTTTCCGATATTCCCGGAACAACTCGCGATGTTATTGAAGACGAATTAAACATTATGGGTATTCCAGTAAAGCTTGTTGATACAGCAGGTATTAGAGATAGTAAGGACTATCTTGAACAAAGGGGAATTGAAAGATCCAGGAAGGCTGCAGAGGAAAGCGATGTTTGTATAGTTGTGATGGATGCATCTCGTAGTGTTAATGAATGGGATGAAAAATTGCTATCTATAGTTAGAGAGAAGAAAAATATATATGTTCTTAATAAAGTAGATCTTGAACAGAAAACTACAATTAGTAAGTTAAAAGATCTGTACGGGCTGGATTTTTATCCTGTGTCGGCTTTTAGAGGTTCTGGCATTGAAAGCATTGAAAAGGCATTGAAGGATTATTACTTCTCCCTTGGTTATAATCCTGTATTCGATGTTTTGATAACAAATGCAAGGCATGAAAGCCTGTTAAGAAAAACACTAGAGTACATGAATAGAGCCTTAAAGGCACTTAATGACAATTATTCTGAAGAATTTATTGCGAGCGATGTAAGAAGAGCAAGGCTTTCGATAGAAGAGATTACAGGTAAAACCACAGATGAAACTATCTTGGATAGAATATTTTCTCAATTTTGTATAGGAAAATAGGAGGTATTTTTGGTAAGGAAAGGGAAAAGGCTTCTTAAAAAAATCTTGAAGATCATTTATATATTTCATCTTTTTCTTGCCGTGCTTGTCTTTTTGGTATGTTTGGTATATTCGAATGTAAATCCAAAAGTCGGGACACTAATGCTATATAGGGAGATAAAGAATCGTTATAAGGTACAACCTGTTGAATACATAAGTATTAATAAAATACCCCGTCAGCTTAAAATACTGGTGGTCGCCGCAGAGGATTCAAAGTTTTATGAACATTGGGGTGTTGATCCCGAGGCAATATCAGAAGCTTTGTCCAGAAAGGATAATTTGAAAAAAAAGTATTATGGAGCAAGCACCATTACACAGCAGCTCGCAAGGACTCTTTTCTTATTACCGGATAAAAATTTTTTTAGAAAATATATGGAAATATTTATTGCAGTTGAAATGGATATTCTACTTCAGAAGGAAAAAATACTGGAGCTGTATTTGAATTCTATAGAGTGGGGCAAGGGCATTTTTGGGATCAAAGGCGCGGCGGAATATTATTATGGTAAGGGTGTAAGTGAGCTTTCTATGGAAGAGATGGTGGAACTTGTTACAATTCTTCCTAATCCCATAAAATATGGTCCGGGGAATTTTATGAAGAGAAAGCTTTTTCTAAGACGGTATGAATTTCTTGCTTCGGTAGCTGGTTTGACCAATCAGGAATGGAATGATGATAATCAGAATGGTGAGGGGATAACTAATTCTTATGACTCTTTTTATATAGAGGAAGAGATTTCCTCCAGTAACGAACAGAATCAGGCGGGTTTTTTATCAGAATAATTCCCCTTTTTTTAGAGCCTCTATATTTCCGTTGCTTCAAATAAAAAAGTACTTTTATTATGAATCAATTCGTAGGTTTGATAAATATCTTCTACTGTGGTAAAATAGAAGTTATAAAAGTGCCACCGTAGCTCAGTTGGCAGAGCAATTGATTCGTAATCAATGGGGCAGCGGTTCAATCCCGCTCGGTGGCTTTGTCTTGATTTTGTTGAGGTTTATAAAGTAATGATTTCCAATATTACAAATATCCTGATTTTTATTGCTGGCTTTGTTTACAGTATTATCCTTCACGAGATTGCTCATGGTTTTGTTGCTTATCTTTCTGGAGATGATACTGCAAAGAAAATGGGTAGACTTTCTTTAAATCCAATTCCACATATTGATCCAGTGGGGAGTATTGTTATTCCGGGAATGTGTTTTTTATTCAGTCTATTGGCCGGCAGCTCTTTTATTGTGGGTTGGGCGAGACCTGTGCCTATAAATCCATTTCAGTTTAGGAAGAGAAGAATGGGGGAGATTTTTGTATCTCTTGCTGGTGTTACTGTTAATTTTGTTATTATGATAATAATGATAGTTCTTTTTGCATGGACGCAGATGAAGGTTTTTGTAGAACTTGCTCTAACCAATTTCTTTCTTCTATATCTGAATATGCTTCCAATTCCCCCTCTGGATGGGTATAATTTTTTTATCAATATTCTTCCAGAAGCTGTTTCTTTTCCTGTTAAGAGGTTTATTGCTGGTAGAGAGAGGGTTTTTCTTGGAATTTTATTCCTTATTTTTGCCTCCCCGGCAGGACAATTTATTTTCAGACCTGTTTTTCCCGTTTTTGAATTTTTAGCCACTATTGTATTTTCCATATTAGGATTAAAAGGATAAATATGAAGAAGGTATTTTTTATTTTTATACTCTTGAGTTTTCAGAGCTTGATCTTTTCAAATGAAAAGATGATGGAAAATCCCGAACAAGTATTTTCCGAAGCAGTACAGCTATCTTCTGTTGGTCATTTTGATAAAGCCATACAAAAATTTTTGTATTTGATTGAGCATGGGTATAATGACAGGGATGTTTATTATTCGCTGTTCGACACATATGCCTCTAAAGCTTCTGTCCTTCGATTTTCTGGAAAGATGGAGGCTCTTAATGAACTGTATCAGGAAGAGATGGAAAGAGTAAAAGAGGCAATAAAGATTTATCCTGATGATAAAAAAATGTTTTATTATATGAGCGATGTGGCAAAGAATTTGAATCTTGTTGAGGAATATGTTAATTCCCTGGAACAAATATTAAAGATAGATGAGCAGGATATAATTGCGAATTTTTATCTTGGAGAATATTATTTTCTAAATAGACAATATAAAGAAGCCAGCGTTTACTTTAAAAAGGTTATTTCTCTTCCAAAAGAAAATAGAGACATTGATTACATGGCGCTTTACCGTTCATACTATAATCTTGGAATGATATATTTGCTTGATCTGGATTATAAAGCTGCGCTTGACAACTTTGAAAAGGCAAGGAATATTTATGATAAAGATTGTGAGCTTTTAAAGACTATAGCCCTTACCTATGCGACGCTTCTTGAATATGATAAGGCACTGGAAAAGATAAGACAGATTCCCGAGTATTGCCAGACTGATGATTTAATAGAAATATATGGGGCACTACTCTTTGTTAAAGATGATCCAGAACTTAAAGATTTTCTGGGAAAGAATAAAAAACTTTCAACCTTTTTGCAGGCAATAGATTCTTATCTTAATCAGAATTACGAAGCCTCCTTAGATAAACTTGATTCTTTTGTTAGAGAAAGACAGGTTTTAACTTTCTATAGTCTTTATCTTTACTATATGAATTACAAAAAAACAGGACAGCGCAAGAAGGAGTTAGAACAGGCCTTCTTTTTAGGTAATAAGGCAAGAGAAGCTGGAAAAATTGATATGGCTATAGAATATTACAAAGAACTTAAAGAGAACACCAATTCTATTCCTCACCTCTACTGGCTTATAGGTTCTCTCTATGATGATAAAAATGACTTTACAAATGCTATTTACTACTATGATCTTTATGTAAAACACCCTGAAAGCAAGGAGTACAAAGTTTCTGCTCTAATTAGAATGTCGGATATGTACTATCGGACAAAGAAGAAGAAAGAAGCGGAAAATCTTTTAAAAAAAGCAAAAGCAATAGCGATAAATAAAACCGATATCTTTCAGATTTATTATTACTCGGGTCTCTTAAACTTTGAGGGTAAAAAATATAGGGTTGCGATGAAAGATTTTAAAGAGGCACTAAAAGCAGATGAAAAGCAACCAAGGCTTTATTTTTTTATTGGGACATGCTATTATGAGCTTGGTGATAGGGGAAATGCCATTTCCTACCTTGAAAAGGGTAGAAATTATGAGGAGCAAAGCCCGGAAATGAATAATCTTTTGGCTTATCTGTATTCTCTGGAGAAAAGAAATCTTAAGGAGGCTTTGAGCCTTGTAAATTCTGCTCTGTCCGTTTATCCGGATAATTTTGCATATCTGGATACTCTGGGGTGGATTTACTTTCAACAGGAAGAATATGAAAAGTCTTTCGAAGTATTTTCACGCGTGCTTGGATTGATTGATGCAGAAAAGAATCAAGAGGGAATGGATGAAATATACTATCATGTGGGAATGTTATATGAAAAAATGGGCGATAAAAAAGAAGCACAGAAGTATTTTTTAAAGGCTTTTAAGATAAATCCAAGAAACAAACTTGTACAGTTAAAGGTAAAGTAATAGTTTTCTTCCTTTTTTGTCATTCCGATTCTAACTTCTTCGTTATACACCTGAGGAATCTCTTTGTGCAAGTAGAATGCTTATGCTAAAGAGATTTCTCATAAGAAAAACAGGGAAGAATCAATCGGAATAACAGGGAGAAGGAAAATTAATGTAAAATAAAGTAGAGTTTTCCTTGATTAAAATTATTTTCTACTTAAAATATTATAAAAAGGGTATTCAAAGGATAAGCTAATGAAGCATGTGTTTTTAAAGTTTCCATCAAGCAGGACATTTTTGGCTTTAAAGGATATTTCGAAGGTAAAAAATTTAAAGAGAAATTATATTTTCTTCTTTGATGAAAAAAGACTTTTAAAATATTTTGATGTAAATCTGGAAGAATGGAATAAAAAGGATTTTTGTTTCTATGCTGCTCCAAGTGATGCGGGGAAAGAAATAACAAAGCGAGAAGGCTTTTTTAATATTTGCTTATGTACATCAAAGGAAATTATCAAGTTTTTCAGAGAAGTTGTTTTTCCTACCGCAGGTTTATCAGAAGGAGATGATGTAGATTATATTTATTTAACAGAAGAAGATGCTAAAAAGAGCGAGATTATAGAGATTCCTTTTGAGTTTAATCCTTTATTTTTTATTCAGCTCGGTAAGAAACTTATTCCTGTTTCTTTTTCTCCTTTCTCAAGCTTTAGTAAGGAGATAGATAAGAAATTCAATGGAAAACAGGTACTATCTTTTGGGAATGAGTCGAAGTTTACAATAGCGTATCTTGATAAGGGAAAAGTTATAGTCACTCCAAATTTTGGAGAACTGGAGAGTCTTTATCAAATTGATGCAATGGATCTAATGGTTAATTCCATTATGGGACATATGCGATTTAAGGAAATAATTGTGCTTAAGGACTTTAATAATTATTCTATGATTACGGATTATACAAGAAAATTCCGTGAAGTAAAATCTGTGTCACATATATTTTCTCATATGGCAAATGTTCTATTTGATAATAAGATTTTTAACGATAAGGTTATCGGGATTGTTTATGATAGCATTAGCTATGATGAGGGAGATCAAATACGGGGTAGTGAAATTCTTTATGGTAAGCTTGGTAACCTTAAAATAGCAGGTGGATGGAAACCAGTTCCTCTTCCCGGTGGTGATATTGCTAATATAGAGCCGTGGCGTATAGCATTGGCTATAATTAAAGAGGTTACAGGAAAAGATTTAAATCAAATTAATCTTTCTCTTGTACAGAAATTAAAGAATAATAAAAATTATGCTTATATATTTAATGCCATTAATGATGGAAACATAAGCTACTTTCTTTCCTCAAGCATGCATCATATTGTATCGGCTCTTGGGGAAATTCTTTCTTATACAGAATATACTTATGATTATGAATACTTTGAGGATCTGATGGACCAGTTTCCGGAGAAAAGGATTGCTACAGATTATTATGATATTCAAATAGTAGAAGAAGATGGAATCCTTTATGCTAATACTTGTGATTTATTTAAACAGGTTATTGAGGATTTATCCCGAGAACTTGAACTAATGTCTCTTATACATAAGATAGTTTCAAGCATAGCAATTACTACTTCCAGTTTGATTTGTAAGATGGCACAAAGATATAAACAAAACAAAGTCTGCCTTGCAGGGCAATATTTTAAACACCCTCATTTTCTTTCATTTGTTTCTTCAGAGCTGGAAAAAGAAGGACTTGAAGTTCTTTTACCAAAAGAACTTCCCATTGATGATAGTGGTGTCGCTATAGGACAACTTCTGTACTATTGTCATAGTCAAGGTTAACTTCTACTAAAAAAGGAGGTATAGCGTGATTTTGAATGGGGCAAGAATTTTGATAGAATCGCTTAAAAAAGAAGGAGTGGATACGATATTTGGGTATCCTGGAGGAGTTGTTATTCCTCTTTTTGATGAGCTTTATGATGAGAAAGATATCAGATTGATACAGGTTCGTCATGAACAGGGAGCAGCTCATGCAGCGGATGGTTATGCAAGAGCAACAGGGAAGGTAGGTGTATGCCTTGCCACAAGTGGTCCTGGAGCAACAAATCTTGTTACAGGGATTGCTACAGCTTATATGGATTCAATACCAATTGTTGCTTTAACAGGGCAGGTTTCTACTTCAATGATCGGTAGTGATGCATTTCAAGAGGCTGATATTACAGGAATTACACGCCCTATTACAAAGCATAATTATCTGGTTAAAGATACAGCGGATCTCGCAAGAATAGTTAAAGAGGCTTTTTATATAGCAAGCACAGGAAGACCAGGACCTGTCTTGATAGATATTCCAAAGGATGTTTTTACAGGTAAAGCAGATTTTGAATATCCTGAGAAGATTGAGCTACGAGGTTATAACCCGAAGGTTAAGATACATTTAGGGCAGGTAAAAAAAGCTATAGCGTTGATGAATGAGGCGAAGAGGCCTCTAATTTATTTTGGAGGGGGTGTGGTACTTAGCAATGCTTCCAGAGAGCTAATAGATTTTGTACGGCTTACGGGTATTCCATGCACCAGTACTTTGATGGGGCTGGGTGCATATCCTTCTGATCTGAATGATCCTCTTTACCTAGGTATGCTCGGTATGCATGGAACTGTTTTTGCCAACTATGCCGTGCACCATTCGGATTTGATTATAGCTATAGGTGCACGCTTTGATGATAGAGTCACCGGTAGAATCGATGAGTTTGCAAAGGATGCTAGGTTTATCCATATTGATATTGACCCCACCTCGATAAGTAAAAATGTTGTGGTTGATGTCCCGATTGTAGGGGAGGCTAAATCCGTGCTAAAGGAGATGATTAAAGAGGTTAAGCCTTTAAAAATAGAGCCCTGGCTTGATCAGATAAAGAAATGGAAAGAGGAAAATCCTCTTACATATCAGCAAGATGATAAATTAATAAAGCCACAGTTTGTTATTCAAAAGATCAGTGAAATTACAAAAGGAGAGGCTATTATAGCAACAGAGGTTGGGCAACATCAGATGTGGGTTGCACAATACTATAATTTTAAGTATCCAAGAACACTTATTACATCGGGCGGTCTGGGGACGATGGGTTTTGGGCTTCCTGCCTCTATAGGAGCTAAGATTGGCAGAGGTAAAGAGGTGGTTTTTGATATAGCCGGGGATGGTTCTATTCAAATGAATATTCAGGAACTTGCTACTGCAATATGTAACGATGTTAATATTAAGATAGTCATTATGAATAATTCTTACCTTGGCATGGTACGACAGTGGCAGGAGTTGTTTTATAAGAAACGTTATTCTGCAGTTTTACTGGAGAAGCATGATCATAATCTTTCAACAGGGAAGTATTATCCCGATTTTGTAAAAATAGCAGATGCTTATGGATTCTGGGGGAAGAGAGTTTCAAGACCAGATGAGGTTGAATCGGCAATTAAGGAGATGCTTGAATATGAGGGACCGGCTATTCTTGATGTGCTCATAAGTAAAGAGGAGAATGTTTATCCTATGGTTCCGCCTGGAGCGAGCCTTACTCAGATGATTGGAGGTCTGGCATGATGAAGTATACTCTTTCTGTTCTGGTGGAGAATCATTTTGGTGTTCTTGCACGGGTTGCGGGTCTTTTTTCGGCTCGTGGTTTTAATATTTCAAGCCTTGCTGTTGCTGAAACTGAGGACCCTACTGTTTCGATTATGACTATAGTGGTGGATGGAGATGACAGGGTGATTGACCAGGTTAAAAAGCAGCTAAACAAACTTGTGGATGTTATAAAGGTAAAAGATTTAACAGAACAGGACTATGTTTCTCGTGAGCTGGCTCTTATAAAGGTGGAGGTGGATGCTTCAAAGAGAAGAGAGGTAATAGAAATAGCTGATGTATTTAAAGGTAGAGTTGTCGATATAGCCCATGAGGCAATTACCATTGAGGTTACAGGAGACACAAAGAAGGTAGACGCTATAATAAATTTGTTAAGAGCCTACGATATAAAAGAAATGGCAAGAACTGGAAAAGTTGCTCTACTGCGGGGATAGAAACAGGAAAATCTGGATATATGAAAAAGATTATTATAATGTTCTCTTTCCTTTGTTTCTGCCCAATCCTTTTTTTTAATTGTACGGTCAGCGCAAAGCCGTCGGAAGAGAGGGCTATTTTCACCAATGAAACAATAAGTGTTAAAGGTAGAACTGCAGGACTTCCCGATGATGTAAAGAAGGTTTACATATCTTATTTTACAGACTACATAGGAAACTACAAAATTATGGCGGATTTTGATAGAAGGCTTCGCTATTATACAGAGCAATATGGCAAAATTACAACTGTTAAGATGAAAAATGCCCATGCTATTGTAATTGGAAGTTTAACAACGATGAAAATTTCGAAGGGAGAAGAGCTTGTTACAAATATCCCTTCTCTTTACTATCTTTTCATTCTTAATTATTCTGTGTTAAACAGGGAAAATCAATATATTCAAAAAGACAGAATAATCAAGGAAGAAGCGCTTGTCCTGGATACAAATACCTATACGGAATCTATTACTCTACCTATATTGATTGATAATGCCGCCAAACATACAGCTGAGGCTATTGTTTTTGGATGGCAACTTGAATATTCCAAAACTTCCACGAATATATTTACCCTGGGGGTTGTCACCAATGTTACCAATTATGTTACTAATAGGAAACAGTGAACTTCTAAAGAATGATTTTCTCAAAGATGTTATAAAGAATTCTGGAATTTCTGACATAAATGTATTTTATGCTGACGAGATTAATATTAGAGAAATTATGGTGCAGTTCTCCCAAGGATCATTATTCAGTTCTTCCAGGATAGTTGTAATAAAAAACATAGACGGCCTTAAAGAAGGACAAAAAAAAGAGTTCGAAGAAGAAATTTTAAATTATCTAAAAAATCCAAGCTCAGATTGTTTGCTTATTCTTCTTGCTGAAAAATTTTCAAAGGAATTGCTTTCGAGAGCCAGAGAGGTAGGCGAAGTAATAGAATTTAAGAGAATGTACAGGAGAGGGTTGATTTCGTATATTGAAAAAAAGCTGAAAGAACATTCAATTTCTTACAAGGAAGAAGTTTTAGATTATATTTTATACATAACCAATGAAGATGAATGGGAAGTAGAAAATTGTCTTCAATTGATACTTTCCTATAGCGATAAAGAAAAGAGTATTGAAATAGAGAAACTTAAAAAGCTCCTTTCTCGTTCTAATAATTACTCTGTATTTGATCTCGTTGATGGCTTATTAGAAAAAAAATTAGAAAAGGTACTGCATTCACTTCAGGATTTGAAATTAATGGGGGAGTCTATAAATAAAGCTCTCTATGTCTTGCTGAAAAATGCCAGACTTTTATGGGCGTATCTTTCTTTAAAAGATAAGTCAGTGGCTGAAGCGCAATTAAAAATAAGAAGCTTTGAGTTAAACAGGTTACGTATTTATTCAAGATTTTCTGATATGAAGTATCTAAGTAGAATAATGGAGCTTTTAAGAAGAGTAGAAGTAATTTCGAAACAAATGCCACCGGATTTTGCATATCTTGAGATAGAAAAATTTCTTTTTACTCTTTAAATAGTACAAAAAAAAGAACAGAGGCTATCCAGAAGAGGGCTTTTGTTACAGTACCTGCATCTGGATAGCCTCTGTTTATATTTTTAACTGAGCCGCCTGGGGATCGAACCCAGGGCCCTCACATTAAAAGTGTGATGCTCTACCGACTGAGCTAGCGGCCCTAACCATTTACATAAAGCAGAGGGCTATTATTATAGCAAACTACCATAGGGACTGTCAAGAAAACAGCTTTTGCTGACAGGCTTTATATATATATTTAGTATATACTAAGAGGGCAAAAATCTCAATAATAAGGGAAATTAATTAACATTTGGCGCATTATAAAATTTGACATAATTCTATATTCCCTTTAAATTAAATACCTATAAATTTTCATGGAGGCGTAGTATATTATATGCCAAGTATTATTTATGACGAAAAGGCTTTAATGAGTGGTTTGCTTGAAGCAGGAGTTCATTTTGGGCACCAGACAAAAAGATGGAATCCCAAGATGAAACCATTTATTTTTATGAAGAGGAATGGAATTTATATTATAGATCTAAGGCACACGATGGAAAAGCTAAAGGAAGCTTATAATTCAATGAAGGAAATTGTTGCTCAGGATGGGGCAGTTTTATTTGTTGGTACCAAGAAGCAAGCCCAGAGTTCGATATACGAAGAAGCAACCCGGTGTGGCATGCCTTATGTTACTAAAAGATGGCTTGGAGGAACATTAACGAACTTTTCTACAATAAAGCGTAGTATTGATAAAATGAAGCGCCTTGAAAAGAGATTGGAAACTGAAAGAGAGACTCTTTCAAAGAGAGAAACACTTGAGATTGAGAGGGAAGTCGCTAAGATGAAGTCTTTTTATGAAGGATTAAGAGACATGAAGAAAATTCCAAATGCTATATGGGTTGTAGATGTTAAAAGGGAAGTAAATGCAGTACTGGAAGCAAGGGCTCTTGGAGTAAAGGTTTTTGGTATTGCTGATACGAACTGCGATCCGGATTTACTTGATTATGTGGTTCCTGGAAATGATGATGCTATACGTTCTGTAAAGCTTTTAACCTCTATAATAGCCGATGCAGTTATAGAGGGTTCTACTTATGCTGCAAAGAAAGAAGTAGAGGAGACTGTTGTGGAAGAAACGGTTATTCCTTCTGCAAGTGAAGAGCTGATTGAAGAAGTAGAAGAAATTGAAGACGATTTGATAAAAAAGATATAAAATAATAGTGGAGATTATGTTATGGAAATAAGTGCGGCCTTGATTAAGGAACTAAAAGAAAAAACTGGTGCAGGTATTGTTGATTGCAAACAGGTTTTGACAGAAACAAAAGGGGATGTAAATAAAGCGGTTGAAATTTTAAGGAAGAAGGGGCTCTCGAAGGCGGATAAAAAGGCGGGGAGAGCTGCCAATGAAGGTACTGTTACACTTAAAACCGAAGGGAAAAGGGGGCTTGTAGTAAAGGTAAACTGTGAAACAGATTTTGTGGCTAAAACAGAAGACTTTAAGAAGTTTGCTTCTGATGTAACCGAATTAATTTTTGGGAAGGGGTATAAATTTTCTTCCGAGTTTCCAACAGATGTTGAAGATTTAAGGAAGAATGTTATTGCAAAACTTGGGGAAAATATCCTGGTATCGGATTGGAAGTTTATTGAAGCTAAAGGTGAATTGTATCCTTATATTCATAGAGATAAGTTTTCTGTTAAAGTAGCTATGATAGCAGATTTTTCTATTAGCAAGAAAGATGGAGAGACCGAGGAATTGATGAAAAATATTGCCATGCAGATTACCGCTATGAATCCTATAGCTGTAGATGTTAGCTCAATTCCAGCGGATAAGCTTTCTCAGGTAAAGGCTGAATTTGAAGAGGAAGCAAGGCAGAGTGGGAAACCAGAAAAAATTATTGAAAATATAGTGAAAGGAAAACTTGAAAAGTATTATGATGAGGTAGTTCTTCTTGAGCAGGCCTTTATTCTTGATGAGGAAAAAAAAGTAAAGCAAATAATTGAAGATTTTGTTAAGAATAAAGGGATTGATTTTAAAGTTAATTCGTTTGTAAGGGTTTCGTTGTAAATTTTGTGGGCGGGTTTTTAAAACCCGCCTTTTTGTTACCTCCTTTATTGTTAAAGGGGTAGTTTATGTATAAAAGAGTTCTATTAAAGATCAGCGGAGAGGTTTTTGGTGGGGGCAAAGGTGGTCTGGATTATTCCGCCATTGCGCATGTGGCAAGTCAAATAGCCGAAGCCAGCAGATTAAAGGTGGATATTGGTGTTGTGGTTGGTGGTGGGAATATTATTCGTGGGGCTGATGCAGATCAGTTTGGAGTACTTAGAACCACAGCGGACTATATGGGTATGTTGGCAACGGTGATTAATTCATTGGCCTTGCAATCAATTCTTGAAGAGACATTTCATCTTCAAACAAGGGTTTTATCGGCCATTACAGTTGCTTCGGTAGCAGAAAGCTTTATAAGGCGGAGGGCAATAAGGCATCTGGAAAAGGGAAGAATCGTTATCTTTGCAGGTGGTACAGGTAATCCTTATTTTTCTACTGATACAGCAGCGGTTTTGAGAGCAATTGAAATCAATGCTGATATTATGATGAAAGCTACAAAAGTTGATGGGGTTTATTCAAAGGATCCAAAAAAGCATAGTGATGCAGTAAGGTATGAAAAGATCACATACCAGGAAGTTCTGGATAAAAAACTTAAAATAATGGACTCAACAGCAATCACTTTATGTATGGAAAACCATCTTCCAATTATGGTGCTGGATATATTTTCCAGGAATAATATAAAGAATGCTATTTTAGGTAAGAAGGTGGGAACTATAATAGATAGGAATTAAAGAATGAGAATTTCTTCAGGAATATATAAGGGCAGAGCCCTTATTCTGCCTAAGGCAGGTGTTAAGCCGACATCGGATAAAGTACGTCAAGCAGTTATGAATATTATTCAAAATTCAATAAGAGGGAGCCGATTTCTGGATCTTTATAGCGGGAGTGGAGCTATAGGGATTGAGGCTTTAAGTAATGGTGCTTCCTTTGTTTGCTTTGTAGAGAATTCGGATAAAAATTATGCTATTCTAAAGAAAAATCTTGAGAGTATAGTAACAGACAAAGAAATTTACAAAACAATTAAGCACAATGTGCTTAAAATTGATGAAGTACTGAGTGATGCGAGTATGGGGAAATTCGATATTATTTTTGCCGATCCTTTTTATAACGATACGGAATTTCACTTTGAAGAACTGTACAATGCCTGTATGAGCTTTTTGAAGCAGAAAGGAATATTCATTATGGAGCATTCAAGCAGACAGGATTTTTCAGGAGTTGCTTACTTCTATGCAAAGAAAATTTATGGTGATACTGCTCTTTCAATATATAAAAAATAAAAATCGGAAATTTTATGAATGTACTTGGTGTTGACACTTCTTTTCTTTCAGATACTTCTATAGGTTTATATTTCTCAGAGGATAATCAACTCGAGATAAATTTGAGGATCCCATTGAGCCAGGAGGAAAAGCTTTTATTTTCCATAAATTCTGCCTTTGAGATTATCAATAGAAAAATTGAAGAGATTGAATTATTTTCTATTGGAATCGGTCCAGGTTCGTTTACAGGTCTTCGTATAGGTATTTCTGTAGTAAAGGCTCTTGCATGGAGTCTAAGTAAACCTGTTGTAGGTATTTCTTCCCTGGAATTACTGAGCCATTCAATCCCGCAGGAAATAGTTGATGCAGATTCTTTAGTTATTCCTGTTGTAGATGCAAGAATGAATAAAGTATTTGTTGCATTGTTTAATAAAGATGGAAGAATAATGAAAGATATGGATATAAGACCTGATGAAGTTGTGGAGATTGTGAAGAAGAGAAAGGAAAAAAAGTTTATATTCATTGGAGATGGTATAAATAAATATGAGGGGGTTTTCTTAAATATTGACAATAAGGAAAAAATTATGCTTAAGGATGGAATAATAAGGGGAATTACGATTTGCCAGCTTGGTATTCGGGAATATTCTAAACGAGGGGCTAGTGAAGTTAAGACACTCTCACCTGCTTATTTAAGAAAGAGTGAAGCTGAAGAGAAACTTAAAGAACAACAGCAACTTTTTGGGAAAAACTAAGAAATTTTATTATTATATCCGCTGTATAATCTGTAAAAGATTTTGAACAAAGGGTTCTTAAAAGAGTTTAAGTGATATGTAATCTCTATATCATCAGGATTTAGAAGACTATAGAAATCGGATATATAATCCTCTGTATAAGCATCCGGAATCTCATAAGGGGAAGCTATTACAAAACAGGTGTTATTGTTAATCAAGTTTTTGACAATTCCTTCAGTAAATAATCCTGAGTGACAGGAATTCAGGAATATTAAAAGGGGATTCTGGATATGGTAAAGATGATCAATAGATTCGTTATCCATAATGATTGTCCCATAATTATTTTCTGCTTTTCCGTGTCCGGTAAAATGTATTATGTCAGATGAACGGAGATTATGTTTATAATCTTTGTAATTTTTATCTTGAAAGATTTCTATTTTTATATCTTTTTCAAAACTGGTGGTAATCTTTTTCACTTCATCAAAAGAGTGTAGAAGCTCCTCAGAATATATAAAGCTTATTTTTCTGACCCTCTTTTTTTCTCCGTGTTTTTCTCTAAAAACCGGGATTTTATATTGAACAAGCAAATTTTCAATGAGCTCGATGGGGAAAAAGACACTTCTGTTACTGAAAATAATATTTATACGAGATAGAGAAATTTCCTTTGTCAGAGGAGGAATGGGTATTTCTGCCTGAATTAGAATTCTATTCAGAATATTTTTTATACAATCAAACTTTTCATTAATGTTTTGCATCTGGTTATTCTTAATACATAGATTGATCTCTGTTTTTAGATGTTCGAGTTCCTGACTTATAGGTAGCCATTCATTCCACTTTATATAACTTTCGATGAAAAATTCTTTAGATGGATTATTATATATAAGCCTTAAATAGGAGTTCTCTTTTTCTTTTATATTTAAAAGAGAAGGTGGACTTTCTATAGCTATACTGAATATGCACCATTTTTCAAGAATATCAATAGTGGTTAAATAAAATGAATTTTTCCCAAACATTGTTTTTATTATTACAGGGTTTATTTTTCTTCTGGAAGAGGAAGAAATTTTTGTTCTGTAATAATATTTTTCCTTAGAAGATTCCGGTTTGATCCATTCTACTATCGGGTAAATGGTTACAGAAGCAGAGTCAAAGACAGCAATGAAGTTGCCCTTATTAAGGTGTTCTTTATATGGAAAACCCTTAATCTGAGGTATTTCTAATGTTTGATTTTGAATAACCACATCCGAGGAACGAAGGCATATCATATTCAGGGGGTTTTGACAACCACAACTCGGGCCTGGTTAATACTACGAACTGTCCTCGGATTGGAAAACAATCTTGCTGCATCTTTGTTATTTAACACGAAGTAGGTGTTCATTTTCCCTATGATATCAAATGGTATGGTGTAGAATATTTTATTTCCACAACGTGGAGAATTGAAGGCATAGAATAAGCTGGTAGTGTATTCGCAAACGCCATATTTTTCGAGAGCTTCTTTTTCAATAGTTTCTGGTCCATACAACAATACTCCATCTTCGTCGTATATTCGCATCTGGATACTTGGGTTAAAGTTTGGATATGTTATGGTATCAATAATAAGTCCATCAAAATATTCCATTTCTCTGGAATCCTGATGTATATATTTCTCAAGAGTTTTATTTTCTAAGTTTCTAAAGAAGATGCTAACAATTCCATTTTTGCCAAAAAGATTTAACTCGGCTATTCCAAGGAAGGAATTCCCTTTTTGAATTATGGGAAAGTATGTTGCCCGATCTGCATAGGAAATAATTTCGTATCGAATGTCACTATTAATTGAATAATAATCTTTTAATAGGAAAAGATCTGAAATACGGAGGTATCCCATAGCCTTTATAAGATTCTGGCGCAATTCTTCTTTTAAGCGTGATTCATAATTGTTTATAATCTTTCCTATGTTGGGATTTTCTTCCTGAATAGGTACAGCAATTTCTGTTCTTATTTTTCCACCGGTCCAGTCTATAACACTGTTGTATTCCTGAATCTCTTCAATGAGATCTGTTTTCTTCTTCTCCTTTATATTCCAGTAAATATTTTGTTGCTGACTAGTGTTGAATGAAAAGGAATTTATCCAGGAGAAAAGAAGGAGTGCAAGAGTATATGGAAAAATCTTCAACTTTTGTCCTCCAGAGAACATAAAAAATTTAATTCCGTTTCCTTTATATAATCGGAAGTATTTACAGGAGATTAAATTTCAGGTATTAACTATCCAGTCTCTTTGTGAAAATTAAAATATTTTGTCTTTTATCTTATAAAGAAAACCGTATATCAAAGGAAGAGAATTCGTTCCTTTCTACATCTTCTATATTATACTTTACATTTTCAATCCTTGCCATTGAAGGACCTTTTCGTAAATATAATAAAAAGTCCTGAATTGATTCTTCATCTCCTACTCCAACAGTTTTAACTGAGCCATCAAACTGGTTGGCTACCCAACCTGTAATTCCAAGTAGTTCCGCTTTATCAGCAACATAATATCGAAATCCTACTCCCTGTACTCTTCCAGTAATTACAGCGGTTATTTTCTTTAAAGCCATATTACTCTATCTCTATTAGTAAATTTTTAATGTTACTGATGCTTGAAGGGATACTTATAAACATTGCTCTTACTTCTCCCGACTCTATAGTTAAACTAACATTTGTTTCAAATCCCAGCAAGGGAAGCTTTATTTTATTTATCTTCCACTCATTTTTCTCTGTATTATTTATAAGTAGATTAAGCCCATATTTTTGCTGATTTGTTAATAGCCTTACATTTATCTTCTTCCCCTTAGAAAAAGATAGACTTTTGTAAAGAGCTTTATTTTCAGAAATCTGCGAGAGATAAATATATCCCCAGACTATTATTCCAATGGCTATATAGAATATAACAAAGGTTTTTACCATTTTGTTATTACCGAAAAATCTATCCAGCTTTTTGGCAGGGGCAGGATTTTCCTGCTGTTTTTTTCTTGTCTTTGCAATCCTCTCTGCTCTTGAGTAGTGATAACTAAATCTTTCATCTTTCAATTCGTCGAAGGACGGGACAAAATTTTTTTCTTCTTTCATATTTTTTATCTCCGGCTATTTGCTTATCAGGATAACACACCCTTCCGCAAAAAGGTTTGGGAAAAGGAGATTTTTTCTGTACCTATTACCCGTGATATAATGTGTCTTCAATATTTTTATATTTCTTTCTTTACAAAAGACTTTAAAGTCCTTTAGAGTCATAAGATGAATATTTGGAGTATTGTACCAGTCGTAAGGAAGAACACTGGATTTTGGCATTCTCCCATTCAGGAAGAGGTTAACTCTAATCTTGAAGTGACCAAAGTTGGGAAAGCTTACTATTCCATATTTACCAATGCGGAGAATTTCTTCTATAAGTAAATCCGGATACTGCAGTTCCTGAATTGTCTGACTCAGTATCACATAGTCATAAGCCATATCCCGTATATTATCAAACTTTTGATTTAAATCGTGTTCAACAACAGGAATTCCTTTTTCAATACAATTTATCATTCTTTCCAGATCTATTTCAATTCCCATCCCTTTTATGTTTTTACTGTGTGTCAGGTAATAGAGTAAATTTCCATCTCCGCATCCCAGATCAAGTACAGTAGAACCTTCTTTTATCCAGCTTGCTATAATTTCAAGGTCTGCTCTGTTCTTTAGGAGAGAAAGCATTTTTTTCATAAACTTTCCTCCCTGTTGCTTTCAATTTTTTGAAGTGTTGCGTCAAGGAATTTGCTTATTACCTTTGCTTCTGTTTCGATTTCCAGCAGGAAAGCATCATGTCCATAGGATGATTCTATGTTTATGTAAGTCACATCCTTTTGTTGTTTCATTAGACCATTTACAATTTCCTTTGACTGGTATGGGGGGAAAAGCCAGTCTGATGTGAAAGAGATTACCAGCATCCTACTTTTTATTCTTTCAAAAGCTTTTATAAGACTCCCTTTCCCGTAAACCTTTGCTACATCAAAGTAATCCATTGCTTTTGTTACATAAAGATAGGAGTTGGCATCAAATCTTTCTACAAACTTCGTTCCCTGATGGTCAAGATAACTTTCAATCTGAAATTCTTTAGAGAAATCATAACTAAATTTGGTTTTATGTTGAAGTCTGCGCCCAAATTTTTTATGCATGGATGCATCACTTAAATATGTAATATGCCCAATCATTCTGGCAATAGCAAGCCCATCTGCAGGCACTTTTTTTCCATAGTAATTACCATTTTTCCAGCGGGGATCTGTTATTATGGCATTTCTTCCCACAGCATTGAATGCAATACTCTGAGGTGAAAGACGACTGGTTGCGGCGATTATTATACCAGCATTGCACATTTCGGGATAACGAAGGGTCCACTCCAGAGCCTGCATTCCTCCCATTGAACCACCAATTACTGCAAGTAGCTTTTTTATTTTTAATCTATCCAGAAGTCGTTTTTGTACCTTTACCATATCGCCAATTGTAACCACAGGGAAGGTACTTCCATAGGGTTTTCCCGTCTGGGGATTTATAGAGGAAGGACCGGTTGTTCCAGAACATCCTCCAAGAACATTGGAGCATATCACAAAATATTTGTCTGTGTCTATGGCTTTTCCGGGACCCACTGCATTTTCCCACCACCCGGGCTTTTTGCCAATTTCTCCATGGTAACCTGCAACATGGGCGTCTCCCGAAAGAGCATGGCAAATCAGTACCGCGTTGTTGTTTTTTTCATTTATTTTTCCGTAGGTTTCGTAGGCAACAGTGATAGGACCAAACTTTCTACCTGAATCCAACTTTATATAATCTTCTGGCTTTTCAGCAACAGTAAGGTAATGGGTTTTTACTATGCCTACGTTTTTTCTCATCTTTGCTTGACACCTCCAGAGAATTATTCTTTTTTATTTCCTTCCTTCATAAAGTATCCTGCCAGAAATACAAGCGGGGCATTGTAGTCAATTGCATATTCGTTACAGGAAAAAGCCTCAATTTTATCCACATATCCCCTAGCTCCGAGACTTTGAGGGTATTGTCCATCTTCAGCATTGCTGTTTGGCCCACCCACGAGTAGGCCAGGAACGAGTATGGAAGTAGATTGCAATATGCGATGATGAGGATTCTTTGGATAGTCTGTACCTACCATGGTAACGAAACTTTTGCTTAAGGTGTTTACCCCAAGTACATAATCGATTTGATTTCTTGCAGCTTCTATGAATTCTTTGTTCGTCACAAACTGATATGCAATTATAAAGTTTACCCCATAGGCAAGGGCATTTTTGTTTGAGGCCCATTTGTATTCCGCTGGAGCGAGTGCTACTTTATAAGTACTCTTCTTTACTATGGAAAGTCTCCATTCAGCCTGCTGCTTTACAATCGAGAGGAGTTTTGTCTTTATTTCTCTGGGTGTTCCAGATGATTTTAATAGAGCAAGTATTGCAAGTCCGCTAAAATCATCCCAGCCTATAGGATTAAAATCCAGAAATCTGGGTTGGTTTTCCATGGCGAGTTTATAATATTTTTTATCCTCTGTAATTCGATATACCTCTGCAAAAGCCCAGAACAATTCATCTTTTACATCCCCTGTCTGATAAGCCCCGGTTTTATCGTTCATTGGCCAGAATGTCTGACCTTTATTTTTTATAAGAAAGCTTGTGGCTTTAAGAGCAGCCTCTCTAAGAGTAGCAGAATATTTTTGGTCTATGGCTTTATAAACGCGACTTGCCATGGCCATGGTCCCTGCAAAGATAGCAGTATCAGGAGTACCAATTTCATAAATAAGCCTTATGTCTTTATCGTCCTGCGGAGGAATTGGTCCAGGGAAATCATAGGTGTTTACTTTATGATATACCCCTCCATTTTTATCCTGCATTTTTAACATCCAGTCAAGCTCATATTTTAATTCGTCCAGTATATCCGGAATAGAATTTTCAGATTCCGGTATATCAAGTTTAAACTTTTTAAATTTTGATGGAAACATTTCATAAAGGAGTAAAAGATTCGCCAGGGTTGAACCTGCTGAGGGAATGTATTTACCATAGTCTCCTGCGTCATGCCATCCCCCTGTTGTGTCGATATGGCGGCTTTTGTTTTCGCGAAGATAACCATCATCAAGATGGCAAGGACCATACTGAACCTTTGATATTCTGTCATCAATTTTTATTCCACAACGCTGGAGATAGTAGGAACGCATTGTTGTGTAAAAGAGACTTTTCATAATATTGGGGCTTATCTCGAATGTGTAGGAAGGTTCAAAATCCGTCACAGTTATCTGGTACTTGCCTGTTTTTGTGAAACTGGAGAAATCACCATAGTAATTAGTATCTCCTGTTGCAGAATCTACAAAAGGACCAGTCAATTTTCCTTTATACACACTACTTCCATCTTCTGATAAAATAGAAAACTCTTTTAAGGACAGAATTTCTTCATTATCTGTAAGAATAAACTCCTTTTTTTCTCCCGGAAGGTAACCGAGTTGGTTTACCTTTATATTCTTTGGAGGTACACTTTTTAAGCTATACCCCTCTTCTGAAAATCTTTCCAACTTTCTTGAATATTCTGTATAATCTATTGTAACAGAAAGCTTTTGCATTGTGTTTGGATCATAACCTATTGTTATACCACCTTCTGAATCGGTCTCAAACATTAATTCCTTTGTAAATTTTACAATCCCCTTCCAGGGCAACCCTTTGTAATAGATATAGATTCTATGATCCCGACCAACAGTAAATCCGGAGGGCATCAAGATATATGGCTTTAAGAAAAGCTCTTCCTTTCCCGTTATAAAGCTATTACCCCAGACAGAGGGATTTCTTTCGCCCCCTGTATTTCCGGACCATACCATGCGAATGGGTTTTTCTTTTTTATCAAGCTGTTTATTTACTGCAAAATCTATCCAAAGAAGGTCCCCTTCTTTTACTTCAGTAATATCAAGGTTGGAAAGGGGTATTCTGGCCTCAAGTGTATATCCATTTTGAATTTTTGCGAAAACTATTGTTTCTCCTTTTAGTTCTTTGCTTAAGTTCCAGATCCAGGTTTTTGGTTTTCCCGAAGATAGTGCAATACCAATATGGAAATCTCTGTCGCTATAACTTATTTTTCTTTTTTTATGGAATCCGAGAAAAAGTTCAAGACAATCTCCCTTGTTTATGTTACTGAGAGTATATGGATTTTCCATAGGAGTTTGCGAAGTAAATCTTGAAAACAAGTAAATGTTTTCCTTATCAAACAGCATCCAGACCTTAACTCCAAATGCATCCAGACCTGGCCAATTTCCTTCCCTTACCTGTGTAAAGCTTTCTATAGAGAAGGGTATTGTTTTAGGCCATTCATTGTTTTTTCCATCTATTGTAATTTTTAAATCCGGAGAAAACCTTATGGGAATTATATTATCTTCTGCCTTAAGATTCGAGAGTATAAAAGTTGAAAAGATAAAGCTTATAAAAAATAAAATTCTTTTCATAAAAACCTCCTTTGGTTTTTTCAGAGGCTTTTCTGCCTCATTTATTTGCTTTATATTCTTCTATTTTAATGGAAAGTTCCTCTAGTTGTTTTGATGTTACTGATGATGGTGTATCACACATCATATCCTGTCCCTTCTGAGTTTTAGGAAAGGCTATTACATCCCTTATGTTTGATAATTTTTGAAACTCCATTACCATTCTATCCAGCCCAAACGCCAGTCCCCCATGCGGTGGAGCACCATAGCTTAAGGCTTCAAGAAGAAAACCAAATTTAATTTTAGCGTCTTCCTCTGAAATATTCAATAGATTGAAAATCTTTTTCTGCAAATCCTGATTGTGAATACGGATACTTCCTCCTCCAAGTTCAATCCCATTTAGTACAAGGTCATAGGCATCAGATCTCACGGAAGCAGGATCTTTATCAAGCAGAGGTATATCTTCAACCTTTGGTGCTGTAAAAGGATGATGAACGGAGTCCCATCTGTTTTCTTCTTCATTCCATTCTAAGAGAGGGAAATCTACAATCCACACAAACTCCATTTTGTTTTTGTCTCTAAGTCCGAAGCGTTCTGCAATGTTAAGTCTCAGGTTTGCAATGGAATCGTAAACCACTTTTTTACTTGTGTCGCCTATGAAGAGGAGGGTGTAGTCATCTTTTGCCTGTGTAATCTTTATAAGTTCTTTTTGAATTGATTCGGAAAAATACTTTACTATATTTGATTCCAGTTTTCCTTCCTTCACACGCATCCATGCCATTCCCTTTGATCCAAATTTTCCAACAAAGGCAATCAGGTCGTCAAGGTCTTTTCTTGAAAGGCGGCTACCTTCAGGTACGGGCAAACACTTAATCATACCTCCGGCAGATATAACATTTTTAAATACAGTGAAGTCGCTATCTTTTACGATGTTGGATATATCTATCATTTCAAGCCCGAATCTAAGGTCCGGACGATCAATACCATACTTGTTGATAGCCTCTTGATAAGTCATTCTCCGGATTGGTAATTTTACTTCAATTCCGTAGTTTTCTTTAAGTACCTCTGCAACCATTTCTTCCATAAGACTTATAATATCATCCTGGGTTATAAAAGACATTTCCACATCAATCTGGGTAAATTCGGGTTGACGATCAGCTCTTAAGTCTTCATCTCTAAAACATTTTGCAATCTGATAGTATCTATCAATTCCACCCACCATAAGTATTTGCTTGAATATCTGTGGAGATTGAGGAAGCGCGTAAAATTTCCCTGGACTAAGGCGGGATGGAACAAGAAAATCACGCGCACCTTCTGGAGTAGATTTGTTAAGGATAGGGGTTTCTACTTCAAGAAAACAATTTTTGTCCAGAAATTTTCTTACAGTGTTAACAATCTTATGCCGCATTAAAAGATTATTGTACATCTGTGGACGACGAATATCCAGGTAACGATATTTTAAACGAACCTCTTCGCTTATGTCTTCCTGGTCTATCTGGAAAGGAGGGGTTTTTGATTTGCTTAACATTTCAGCCTGTTCTATTTTTACTTCATATTTACCTGTTGGTATTTTTGGATTTATATTTTCCGGTGTTCTTAAAATTACTGTTCCTTTTGCAGAAATAACATCTTCACTTCTAGCTTTCTTTGCAACCTCATGAGCCTCGGGGTTTGTTTGTGGGTCGAATGTAAGTTGAACAATTCCGGTTCTATCTCTAACATCAAGAAATGTTAATCCTCCATGGTCTCTATAATTCTGTACCCATCCATTTATGACAACCTTTTTCCCGACTAATTCATCTTTATTTACTTCACCACAGTATAGAGTTCTCTGCAATTCTTTTGTAAACATAAATCCTCCGAATTTAAAGTGATATATTTTATAGAGAAATAAAAAAAGTTTCAATAGAGGGGTGGGAGGATTACAGCAATTCCTCATTTTTGATTGAATTACAATAAATCGTCACTTCGACTAAGCCTGCCCCGAGCAGGGTTGAGAGAAAACCTTCACACTTTCTTTCTGAACGACCAGAAAGTAAAACCTCATGTTCACTTTCTTTTGAACGGCCAAAAGAAAGTGAACCGAAAGCATGCCCTGAGGCAAAGCCGAAGGGAAAAGCCGTCGGCGTTGCTTTATCGGCAGATTATTACACCACAACATTTGTGGTTAGAATGTTACTTTTTCTTTGTCTCCAGCAACAAAGAAAAAGTAACCAAAAAGAAAATGCCGCCCTCTGCGG